>Ga0181516_10000079_pt1 | contig 98787 bp, 109 predicted proteins | sample PEATcosm2014_Bin_25_FD_121104 | JGI IMG/M metagenome (GOLD analysis project Ga0181516, IMG submission 121104) | Peatland microbial communities from MTU Mesocosm Facility, Houghton, MI, USA - PEATcosm2014_Bin01_10_metaG | ecosystem: Environmental > Terrestrial > Soil > Wetlands > Peat | place...
CTTGGATCTTCTTCAGGTGGAGTTTCTTTTCGGCAATCTCTTCCGCAACCTTCTTTTCATGGGCTTCGAGGATTCTGACTCGGGCTTGCTTGGTAGAATCGCCCTGGTCGCGGAGGTTTGCGTACTCGACAATTCCCTCAATAGGCATGCCGGTATTTTTGAGGCGAAGGACAAACTCCATCCAAAGAATGTCCGCCTCACCGAACTCACGGTAACCGCTGGTGTCGCGTTTAATAGGCTTGAGGACGCCAATACGTTCATAGTAGCGGATGGTGTGGTCAGAAACGCCTACCCTGGAAGCAAACTCGTTTATTCTCATGGCAATTCTTGTGCCCTTGCAAGTCTACTGAACTCCATGTAATTCCGCGAAAAAGACGCTTCCCACCTATCAAGTTCTACTTCCCATTTCTGTTTGTTCATCGGGTCGTATGAACTCGGATGGTTACATACGATGGATTTGTTCCCCACATCAAAGGCAACAACCAGATGCCCGCCCTTCCTGTATGACAACCCTGTGTCTTTGTTGATTTGTCCACCCCGAAACCCCGCCGTCGCCGAAACAATGCAGACGCTCCCCTTTTTTAGTGTTGAAACCAGGTCATCTATTGATTTGTTTCGATGGGTAGTCCCTTCGATGCCGAAGTCCTCGGCTATGCTGACCAGCCCCTTGTGAATCCACCCTGCTTCGATGTACGCCCCTTTCTTGAGACCAATCTGGAGCAGCTCCCAGTAGGTCGGTTTCTTCCCGGTGAAGAAATCAATCACCATCCTGGCACAAGCAATGCCACAACAGTTGTTCTCCCACTTCTGGATCTCTTCTTCATTGGGGAATCCAGAGTCTTCACCCCTCCAGTTCACGATTTGGGAATAGAAGGGGACTTCTTTCACTCGTCACATCTTCGGTTGAAGAATACTGTTCCGGTTGCCTTCAGTGTCGATGAAGGAAACGTAGAGCCCAATTCCCGGAATCTCAGCAGGTTGCCCTAAAACCTTTCCGCCCGCTTTGACAACCTTGGCAATGGAATCCACAATGTCTCCAACTCCAATGGTTACGGACGGGTATTGCGGGGAGTCTGGTGTCATCGGGAAGAGACCGCCATTGATGGCACCCTTGGGGCTGCCGGAGTTTGTATCTTCGACCGCAGTCGTGGCCAGAATGTAGCTTCCCATTTCCGCACCAAGTATTGAGGTCTTCCAACCGAAGACAGTTTCATAGAATTTGGACGCTCTTTCTGCGTTCAGGTACGGCATCTCGAAATGGACGACTGGATCCATAATTTTATCTCCTTGCAACTTGGCTTTCACAGTTTACTGCTCGACGAGCAATTTCTACCACACTGACGAATCACCGTCTTGAACTTACGTTTTTAAAAAGCTCCTTGGGCTCAATCCCATGCTGATGGACCAACAAGAACCATGAGACTCCCTGCTGGAAGCCGATGCGGCACAGAGGTCTGACTCGAAGGTGGGTCGGTCGGAATTTCTCTTGCTTGGCAAATTTAATCATAGCCAAATCCATGGAGTCGGCTTCAAGTTGGTACCGGTATGCGAACCGGCTCGGGTGTTCCCCGGCGTAACAATCAAACAGCATGGATCAGACCAGAAACTCGGCTTCCAAAGCCAAGTGCCGCTGATACACAGCTCGCAAAGTTATGATGTCCTCAGGGTGGATGGGCTGGCGGGTTTTCTCCTCGACAAGCTCAATGATGTCATCTTCTGTCCAGGAGGGGTGGTCGTTGAGAAGGAGCGGCACTAACTCGTAATAGTTGACGGGGTACAGCGGCGGGGCTGGTTGACGAGGGAGGTCGCAAAAGAGTTCCTGCGATTTCACTGACTGGGCGGCTTGTTGGAAAGGCATGGACATGGTTCGTCCCTCTCTTCGCATATGCTTATCGTATGTATAGTATATTTTCAAGAGTCGGAGCTGAGGTTGTTGGACAAAGCACCTGGAGATGGGCGGGCAGTCCTTATATATATGGCTGACTTGAGAATCGGCATCCATAATGTTCTTACATTTTAAATCATTAGGTATGGGCATCGACAAGAAGGACATCCGCACCGTCTTCCACCTTGAGGCCGCGCCCGGGCCCGAGGACTACCTGCAGGAAGCCGGCCGCGCCGGGAGGGACGGGTTGCCGTCGCGGGCCGTGCTCTTCGTCCGCAGCACCCGGGACGCTCCGCCCGCCGAGTGCCGCCGCGCCCAACTTCTGTCTGCGTTCGGCGAGGATCCCCCGGCGTGCTCGGGGTGCGACGTGTGCCGGGGGCAGGACCGCCGGCCCCCCCTCGACGCAGGCCCGGCGCTCACCCGCTTGGCGCCGCTGGTCCGCAAGCTGGACCGCAACGAAACGCGCACTTTCCTCTTCGGCCGCGTCCCGCCGGGTCTGTGGGAATCCGACCTTCCCCGGCTGCCCGGCTGGGGGCTGTGGAAGGACGAGGACGACCTGACGGTGGAGGAACTGTGGCGCGGACTGGAGCGGGGCGGCTGGGTGAGTTTCGCTGGGCGGGGCCTTTGGAAGGGACTGCTTTCGGACCGTGGGGACGAATCCCTTCGTGTTGACAATCGTTAGCCGGGTCCCTAAAATGTTAATATGGCCAAGATCCTTGTTGTCGATGACTCGTGGGTGGCCCGCCTGGGCATGACCAAGCTTCTGGTGTCGCTAGGGCACGAGGTGGTCGAGGCGTCGGACGGAGACGGCGCCCTCAAACTGATGGGTGACTCGCCGCCGGACGCGGTCTTTCTGGACCTTCTGATGCCGGGGCTTGACGGTTTTGGCGTCCTGACGGCTCTCGGACTTCGCGGTTCGTCTGTGCCCGTGTTTGTCCTTTCAGCAGATATTCAAGACACAACCCGCAAGAGATGCATCGAACTGGGGGCGCGCCAATGCCTCCCCAAACCCCCCACCCGAGAACTCGTCGAATCGAGCCTCAAGGCCGTGCTGTGATCGCTCCGCGCTCGGTGGCCATCCTCCAGGAGCTGATCAACATCGGCGTCGGAAAGGGGGCCGAGGTCCTCAACACACTGCTCAACCGCCACGTGGTTCTTGCCGTCCCTGAGGTCACCCAGGTCCAGCAAGGGGCCCTGCTCGACGCCCTGGGGATCGACCAGACGCAGGCGCTGTCGTGCGTGCAAATGGGCTACAAAGGCTCCCTCGAGGGAGTGGTTCAGCTCATCTTCCCCGACGAGATCGCCGAGGAGCTGGTCTGCCTCATCATTGGCGAGAACTATGCGGTTGAGGAGTTCGACTTCATCCGCCAGGCCACCCTCACCGAGGTGGGCAACATTGTCATCAACGCCGTCATCGGAACCCTGAGCAACATCTTCGGTTTCAGCCTCCAGTACACTCTGCCCTCGTTCCGCGGGGGGACGCTTGCCGAGATCGAGAGCCAGGCCGAGGTCGCCGAGGCCCAGCTCATCCTGGTGGCGAGAACGAAATTCACAATTCAGGAACTGTCTGTGGTGGGCAACATGGTGCTGTTCTTCACGATGCCCACCGACAAGGACCTGGAAGAGGCGCTGGAAAGCTATGTCAACCGCTGAGGGAATTGCGCTGGGAGACAGCTCCCAGAGGTTCTCGGACCTCGACCACATGCCCGTGGGCGTCGCGGTTCTCGACGAGGCTTTGACTGTGCTTTACTGGAACTGGACGCTCGAGGACTGGACGGGGATAGGCAGGCACGAGGTGCTGGGCAGGCCCATGGCGAGCCTCAACCCCGAGTGGGCAGACCCCCACATCCACCAAAGGCTGGAGGGTCTGTTCAAGGGCGGGCCGCCCGTGGTGTTTTCTCCCCTCCTCCACCCCCATCTCATCGCCCAGGCCTCGAAGGAAGAGCGGGTGTTCCGCGTCCTGGGGACCGCGGTCCCGGCCCAGGACGGCTGGTGGGCCTTCCTTTGCGTTGAAGACATCACTGTGCTGTCGCGCCGGGTCGAGGAACTGAGGGAGATGCACGAGCGCCAGGACAGGCTCATGCGCGAAATCCACCACAGGGTCAAGAACAACCTGAACATGATTTCGGGCCTCATCTCGCTTCAGAAGATCAGGGACGGAGCCGGTGCCGCCACCGCCGAGCTCGATGACCTGCAAAGCCGCATCGTCGCGATCAGCGAGATCCACGACGTGCTCTACCATTCCACGTCGCTGTCGGTGGACAGCACGGCCGGCTACCTTGAGACCTTGGCCAAACTGCTTAACAAGAACCTTTCGCTGTCGTCGAACCACAACCTGGTCTTTGACCTCGACCGCTCGGTGGTCCTCAAGACCGACAGCACAGTCCTGCTGGGCCTCGTCCAGGCCGAACTGATCACCAACGCGCTGAAGTACGCCATCAAGCCCGACGGCGCCGCCACGATCTGGGTCCGCTTCCGGCGCGTGGGCACCGAAGAGCTGGAGTACGAGCTTTCGCACTCGGGCGACACTCTGCCCGAAGGGTTTGACCCCGCGACCTCCGAGGGCCTGGGAATGGTGCTGCTCACGGCCTACGCCTCGCAGCTGGGCACGACCCTCGGGTGGCAGAAGGGCGACCCGACGCGCTTCTGGCTCAGGTTCCCCGGGTGACGGCCCCCGAGGCCGTGGTCTTTCTCGGCAACCCTGGCCGGGAGTACGAGCGCACCCGGCACAATGCCGGATTTCTTGTCGCCGACCGATGGATGCGCGCCGCCCCCTGGCAGCAGAAGTTCAAGGGCGAGTGGGCGACGGTCACCCTGGCGGGCCGCAAGTTCGGCCTGCTGAGGCCTGCCACCTTCATGAACCTGGCCGGCGAGAGCGTGAGGGCCGCGGGCGACTTCTTCAAGATCACCCCCCAGGCGTGGCTGGCCGTCCACGACGACATTGAGCTTCCGTTCGGGGAGGTGAGGCTGCAGGTCGGCGGCGGCCTGGGCGGGCACAACGGCCTGCGCTCGCTCCGCCAGCACCTGGGCACCGACGGCTTCCACAGGCTGCGCGTCGGCGTTGGACGCCCTGTTCACGGCGACGTCGCCTCCTTCGTCCTGGGGCGGTTTACCCCCGACGAGGAGATAGAACTGGACCGCATCCTCGACAGGGCCGCCGAAACCCTGGAGCGGGCGCTGGTGGAGGGCTGATGGAACTGTCGTTGTTTGGCGAGCGTTTTTCCCAGGACGCCGGGATTCTGGAGCTCATGGACGACCTGGGGAGGGCGCTCGAGTCCCCCGGGGACAAGATCATGCTGGGGGGAGGCAACCCCGCGTCCATCCCCGAGATCAACCGGATCTGGCGCCGGCGCCTGACTGAGATATTGGCCAAGGACGGCGAAGTCGAGGCCCTGGTGGCCCAGTACGACGCGCCGGCAGGCCGGGAAGGGTTCCGGTCAGCCATGGCGTCGTTCCTGGTGCGCAACTTCGGCTGGCCCATCGGCCCCGAGAACATCGTGATCACGGGCGGCAGCCAGTCGGGGTTCTTCCTCCTGTTCAACCTGCTGGCCGGGGAATTTTCAGGCGGAAGACACCGCAAGGTGCTGTTCCCGCTGGCACCGGAGTACATCGGCTACGCCGACCAGGCCCTGGGCCCCGGTCAGTTTGTGAGCCACCGGCCCCTGGTCGTCGAAGAAGAGGCTCCTTACTTCAAGTATTACGTGGACTTCCGTGACCTGGACCTGGGCGCCGACACCGGAGCCGTGTGCGCGGGCCGCCCGACCAATCCCACGGGCAACGTTCTTACCGACGACGAGGTGGGCCACCTGGCGGCGTTGGCGCGCCAGGCCGGGGTGCCTTTCCTGCTGGACAACGCCTACGGCGCACCCTTCCCGTCCATCCTCTTCGAACCCGTCAAGCCCTACTGGGACGAGAACACTGTGCTGTCGATGAGCCTGTCCAAACTAGGCCTGCCCTCGGTGCGCACGGGCATTCTGGTGGCCCCCGAACCCCTGGCCCGGGCCGTGGCGTCGGCAAACTCCATCCTGAACCTGACCAACCCGGGCCTGGGCCAGGCGCTGGTGCAGCCCCTCTTGGCCGACGACGCCCTGCTCACCATCAGCCGCGAGGTGATCCGCCCCTTCTACGCGCGCCGGCGGGACTTTGCTCTGGCGGCCGTAGCCAGCATCTTCGGCGGGCGGTTCTCGTACCGCATCCACAGGCCCCAGGGGTCGCTGTTCCTGTGGCTGTGGTTTCCCGAGCTCAAGATCGGCAGCCGCGAGGTGTACAGGCGGCTCAAGGAGCGCGGGGTCCTGGTGGTTCCCGGCGACGCGTTCTTCTTCGGGCTGCCGGCCGCCGACGACGCCTGGCCGCACCGGAGCCAGTGCCTGCGCGTTCACTACGCCCGGGAGCCCGAAGAGGTCGAGGCGGGATTGAGGGCCGTGGCCCAGGTGGTGGAAGAAGCGGGAAGGGCCTGAACCCCGTCAGGGAGGGCATGAACCTCCTCCGCTACCGTCCCGACCCCGGCCTCCTTCGTCCCCGGGAAAAACTTCGGGCCCGCGGGCCCCAGAGCCTGAGCGACCTCGACTTGATCCAGCTGCTCTTGGGTACCGGGTGCCGGCAGACGCCGCTGGAGGAACTGGCGACGCGTTGCCGCGACCTGCTGGACCGCCACGGGCCCGCCCTGGGCACCGAGGCCCTCGAAGCCGTCCCCGGCCTGGGTCCGGCCAAGGCCGGCCAGCTCACGGCAGCCCTGGAACTGGCGCGCCGCCTGGGCCGGCCGCCCCACCACCGCATCACGGGGCCCGTCGACGTTGTGCCCCGCCTCGTCCATTGGACCGACAGGCCCCAGGAGGTGTTCTTGACGGTAACCCTCAATGGCGCCCAGGAAATCATCGCCGTCAGGCCCGTGACCGTGGGGCTCCTCAACCGAACCTTGATTCACCCCAGGGAGGTGTTTGCCCCCGCTTTGGAGGACCGCGCCGCTTCGGTGCTTTTGGCCCACACGCATCCGTCGGGCTCCCTCGACCCTAGCCGCGAGGACCGCGAGGCCACGGTGCGACTGGCCCAGGCGGGCAAGCTCCTGGGCATCGAGGTTCTCGACCACCTCATCCTTGGGGCGAGCGGCTACTATAGTTTCAGGGAGAACGGGGAGGTTTTTCTTTGACCCCTCCCGCGGGTTTCCCTACAATAGAAGGTGTGATGGACGACATTCTGACTTTTGCCGACGAGCTCCCCTCGGCGGGGCCCAACCGGGGCACCCCGTGGAAGATCCTCATCGCCGACGACGACCCCTCGGTGCATCTGGTCACCAAGCTGGCCCTGGGCGACTTCACCTTTGAAGGACGGCGGCTGGAGCTGCTGAGCGCCTACGGCGAGGAAGACTCCCGGAGGCTGCTCAACGAGAACCCCGATACGGCCCTCATCCTCCTCGACGTGGTCATGGACACCACAGACTCGGGGTTCGCCCTGGTGCGCTACATCCGCGACACCCTGCAGAACAAGGACGTGCGCATCATCATGCGCACGGGGCAGTCGGGCAACGCCCCCGAAGACCGCATCATCATCGACTACGACATCAACGACTTCAAAGACAAGACCGAGCTGACGGTGGCGAAGCTGAGGACGACTCTGATTTCGTCGCTGAGGACCTACAGCCACCTGAGGATCATCGCCGACGAACAGCGCAAGTCGTCTGCCAACCGGGCCTACCTGCACACCATCATCGACAGCCTCTCGAGCGTGCTGATCACCCTCGATCCCGGGCTGAACGTGCTGCTTTGGAACCGCGAGGCCGAACGGTGGACGGGGCTGGGCCCCGAGGCGGCCGCGGGCCGGAACCTGTTCGAGGTGGCCTCGGTGTTCGAGCCGCTGAGGCCCCTCTTCCAAGACCTGCTGGCGGCGCCCAACCTGGGACGGCTGGAAAAGACCTCGGTCCCTCTGTGGAACGGGGGGCAGGCCTTCGTCCACCTCATCCTTCAAACCCTGCAGGGTTCCAACGGCCCCGAGATCCTGTTCCGCCTCGACGACAGGACGGCGGCCAAGCAGCAGAACGACCAGATCCTGCGCAGCCAGAAGGTCAACGCCTTCAGCACCCTCGCCGCCGGGGTGGCCGGAGAACTGTCGGAAGTGCTCAACTCCCCTGCCCCCGACTCGGCAGAGCGCATCCGGGCCTGGGGACGGCGAGCCTCGGGGCTGCTCGAAAGGCTGGCGCAGTTCTCACCCCTTGCCCTGCCGGACCGGGCGCCCCGGGATTGGGCGGCCCTGGTAGCGAGAAAGGTAGAAACCCTGAGCCTTCCGCCGGGAGTGACGCTCAGTTTCCGTCCGCCGGCGGCGCCCGCTTGGGTGGGGGCTCACCCGGGCGGGCTTGAGACCATGGTCGACAACCTTTTGGAAAACGCCCTCGACGCGGTGACCTCGGCCCCAGGGGCGTCAGAGCTCCCAGGACCCCGGGCCGTCGACCTCGGGCTCGACCGCGAGGAGCTTCGCGACGACGACCAGCTGAAGCATCCCGAATTGAACGCGGGCTCGTACTGGGTGCTCACGGTGCGCGACTACGGAGTGGGCATGAGCCCTGAGGTGGCCAACCAGGTCTTCGACCCGTACTTCACCACCAAGCCCGGCCAGGGCCTGGGGCTGGGCCTGCCGCTGGTGTACAGCCTGGCCGAAGGCCTGGGTGGGTTCGTCGACCTCACCTCGGCCCCCGGAGCGGGCACCCTGGTAAGGGTTTTCCTCCCTCTTTGGAAGGAACGCGAACCGGGCTTCGAAACCGAGGACAGGTAGCCGGCTAAGAGTCGGGGTAGCGCTCGAAAATCTGCTTCAGGTTGGGCAGCGCCTCGAAGAAGCACTCGAGAATCTCAGGATCGAATTGCCGCCCCGACTGAGAGCGGATCTCGGTCAAGACCTCATCTTCGGGCCACGCGCTCTTGTAGACGCGGTGGCAGCTGAGGGCGTCGTACACGTCGGCGACGGCGGTGATCCGCCCCCACAGGGGGATGTCCTGGCCCGCCAGCCCCACGGGGTAGCCGGTGCCGTCCCAGCGCTCGTGGTGGGTGGCCGTCACCTCGGCCGCCATGGCGTCAAACTCCGACTGAGCGTCCTGGAAGAGGCTGGCCCCAATGATGGTGTGGGTCTTCATCAGGTCGTACTCCTTCGGGTCGAGGCGGCCTGGTTTTTTGAGGATGGCGTCGTCGATGCCCACCTTGCCCACGTCGTGAAGCATGGCGGCCATCCTGAAGATGTCGGCAAGCCTGTCGGTCTCCTTGCCGTCGATGCGGTGCCGGTGGGCCCAGCGCCGATAGATCTCAGTGGCGTAGCCGGCCACCCGGTTGACGTGGGGGCCTGTCTCCTTGGGGTCCCTCAGCTCGGCCATCCGCGTCATGCGCAGCAGCATGGTCCGGGTCAGCTGCGCCCGCTGGAAGGCCAGGGTGGCGCTCGAGCTGAAATGCGAGGCCAGCAGTTCGTCGTCGGCGGTGAAGGCGCGGATGCTGCCCTGGGCGTCGCGGGCGTTGATGATCTGCAGCACACCGACCACCGCTCCCGTGTTGGTCTTGAGCGGCTGGCAGAGGATGGACTGGGTGCGGTAGTGGCTCAGGCGGTCGAAGCGCGGGTTGAACGAGTACGGAAGCGCCTCCGGAAGCGCGTAGGCGTCGGGAATGTTGACGGTCTGGCCCTTGAGCCCGCAGTAGCCGGCGATGGACCGGTTGTCGATGCCCACCGAAAAAACGTGGTAGACAAGCTTCTCGCCGGGGAGCAGGCGCTTCTCAAGAGTTTCGTTCTGGCTGTAGCGGAACTGCAGCTGGTTGCCCTCCACCAGGTAAATCGAGCCGGCGTCGGCGTTGGCCGTCTGGCGCGCGCCGTGAAGGATCTCTTCGAGGAGGATGTCTAGATCCTGAATGCGGTTCAGGTCGGCGTCAAGCTCGAACAAGAGGCGGAGCTGGTCGTCACGGATGGAATCACGGAGGGGATCGTTCATGGGCGGCAATGGTTGAATTCTAGTCTCCGGCCGGGCAGAAGTCAAACTCCACCGCCCTCTGACCTGGAACAATTTCCTTATTTGACATATACTTGCTCATCTTTATGAATACCCCCCCCACTTTTGCCGATCTTGGCCTGTCTTCCGCCGTCCTCGAAGCCCTCTCCCGAAAGGGCTTCGAGGAACCCACCCCCATCCAGGCGCTGGTGATCCCCGAGCTGCTCGCCGCCGAATGCGACCTCATCGGACAGGCCCAAACCGGTACGGGCAAGACCGCCGCGTTTGCCCTTCCCCTTGTTGAACGCCTTGTCCCTGGCGCCGGAGGTGTCCAGGCCCTCGTGTTGGCCCCCACCCGCGAGCTCGCCGTCCAGGTCTGCGAGGAGATCTCGTCCCTGCGCGGCACCAAGCCGTTTTCCGTGGCCCCGGTGTACGGCGGCCAGTCGTACACCGAGCAGTTCCGCCGTTTCAAACAGGGCGTCGACATCCTTGTCGGCACGCCCGGGCGCATCCTTGACCACCTCGAGCGCGGCACCCTGAAACTCGACCAGCTGAAGTACCTCATCCTCGACGAGGCCGACGAGATGCTCGACATGGGCTTCTCGGAGGACATCGAGACCCTGCTGAGCCAGGTCAACCCCGACCGCAAGATGCTGCTGTTTTCGGCGACCATGCCCGACCGCATCAAGGTCATCGCCAACAAGTACATGAAGAACCCGAAGATGCTGACGGTGAAGAACACGACCCTGACGGTCGAGCTCACCGAGCAGATCTACTTCGAGGTCAACGAGGGCGACAAGTTCGAATCGCTGTGCCGCATCCTCGACCTCGAGGAGGACTTCTTCGGCATGGTGTTCTGCAGGACCAAGATCCAGACCGACGAGCTGGCGCACAAGCTGGCCGACCGGGGCTACGGCAGCGAGGCCCTCCACGGTGACCTGACGCAGGGCCAACGCGAGCAGGTGCTCAAGAAGTTCAAGAACAAGCGCATCAACGTGCTTTGCGCCACAGATGTGGCCGCGCGCGGCATCGACGTGGACGGCCTCACCCACGTGATCAACTACAGCCTCCCCCAGGACCCCGAAGCCTACGTCCACCGCATCGGCCGCACGGGCCGCGCGGGCAAGGAAGGCACCGCGGTCACGTTTATCACCCCCATCGAGTACCGCAAGCTCGCGTTCATTGAGCGGGTCTCGAAGACGCGCATCCGAAAGGAACGCGTGCCCGGGATCACCGAGATCATCACCCTCAAGAAGAACCGGCTGCTGGCCAAGATCACAGAGGCGATCGGCACCGAGGTCAAGCCGGCCGTGGGCGAACTCGCCCAGGAGCTGTTGGAAGGCCGTGAGGCCCAGAGCGTGCTTTCAGCCGTGCTTCAGCAGTACGTGGCCGACGAGTTCGACGAAAGCACCTACGCGCCCATCCGCGACCTGTTCGACAGGCCCAAGCGCGAGCGTTCCGAGTACAGCGGAACGGCGGGGTTCCCCGGCGCCTCGGGCGGCTTCGGCCACGACCGCGGAGGTCCGCCCCAGCGGCCCTTCGGCGGACCCTCCCGCTTTGACGGGCCGAGGCCCTTCGACGACAACGGCCCCGGCCCCGCAGGCAAGGCCAGGCTGTTCATCGCCATGGGACGACAGGACGGCCTTTCGCCGCGAAAGTTGGTTGAGCTGCTGGAATCGCAGGGAGGAATCCCCGGCCGCTTCATCGACGACGCTGCCGTGATGGACGACTTCAGCTTCGTGACGGTGCCCTTCCGGGACGCCGAACGCCTCATCCAGGCCTTCCGCACCCAAGGCCAGCAAGGAAAGCCGCTGATCAAGCTTGCCCGGCCCGAAGACGGCCAGGAGGCCGCCAGTCCGTTCAAGCGGCCCTACACGCCCAAGCCCTACGGCAAGCCCCGGTTCGACGGGCCCAAAGGTTCCAAACCCTGGGAACGCAAGTAGAGATTTGTCGGGGGGCGGTGTAGAGTTTCTGCGATGTCCGACGCCCCCGCCCTCCCAGACCAGCTCCTCCTGAACCGGGCCTTCTCCGCAGAGGGACTGAGCTTTCTGGGTGTCGCCCCGGCGCCCGTGCCGGGACCCGAGCTGCCCGAACCCGTGCGGCGCTACAGGGAGTGGCTCGAGCAAGGCCGCCACGGAACGATGTCGTACCTGGAGCGCCACGAAGACGGCAAGTACGACCCCGACGCCGCCTTGCCGGGCACCCGCTCGGTGCTGGTGGCGGGCCTGGGCTACCATCAGCCGCGCCGCGAGGCCGGGCCCGGTGCCGGGCTCGTGGCCCGGTACGCTTGGGGCCGCGACTACCACAAAGTGCTGTTGAACAAGCTCAAGAGGGTCTCCGACGCCCTGGCCGCCCTGTGGCCCGGCGAAAGGTGGCGGAGCTTCACCGACACGGCTCCCCTTGACGAGCGCTGGTGGGCCGCACGGGCGGGGGCCACGTTCACGGCGCGCAACACCCTGGCCATCAACCACAAGCTGGGCAGCTGGTTCCTCTTGGGCGAGATCCTGAGCACCCGCGCCTTCGACCCCGGCGCCGCCGAGCACCAGGGGGCCTGCCCTTCGGGCTGCCGCCGGTGCCGCGACGTCTGCCCCACCGGGGCCCTCGACGCCGAGGGACGCATCGACGCCCGGCGGTGCATCAGCTACCTGACCATAGAACACCGGGGCGCCATCGACGACGCCCTGAAACCGGGCCTGGGACCATGGTTGTTCGGCTGCGATCTGTGCCAGGACGTGTGCCCGTTCAACCTCAAGGTGGCGGCCACGGCCGAACCCGAGTTTCTTGCCTGGAAGGCGGGACCCGACCTGCCCCTTGGCGAAATTCTCGATCTGGACGAGGCAGCCTTCACGGCGCGCTTCGGCGGAAGCCCCGTGCATCGAGCCGGCCGCGCTGGCCTGGTCCGCAATGCCTGCCTCGTGGCTGCCAACACGGGCCGGTTCGAGCTCGCGGGCCGGATTGCCGAATTGGCCGGCGATTCCGACCCCGGGGTCGCCGACGCTGCGGGGTGGGCCCTGGACCGCCTTCGTCCCCAGGAGCCGAAATGAGGCGGCTCGTTGTCGCTTTGGCGCTTGTGTGCGTGGTTCAGGGGGCCCAGGCCATGGGCTTCACCGAGGACCCCGCCGAGGTGCTGACCAAGTCCTGGGACCTGGCGGCAGTGCGGTCGCTCGAGGTCCGCGGTCAGATCGATTTTGAGCTGGTGAAAGGACCAAAACCCCGGGTCACCGTCGAGACCACCCGGGCGCTGTTCGATCAGCTCACGGTCTCAAACTGGTGGGGAGCCGCCACGGTGGCCATCGAAAGCGGGCTTCGGGGCCCCCGGGAACAGGGCTTCGTGAAGGCCACCATCGTCCTCCCCGAGCTCACCGAGCTCACCGTCTCTGACCAATCCTCAGGCCGCGGCGAATGGCCGGGCGCCTGGGGAACCCTGAGGGTTACCGACCGCAGTGCGGTCGAGCTTGTTTTTGAGGGAACCAACTTCTCGGTGGAGACCTCTTGGCTCACCAAGGTGAGCCTGGGCGGCCACGTGACGCAGCTCAGGGTGGGCGAACGCCATCAAAGCCAGATCGACGCCACCAACCTGACGGTGGAAACCGCCCAGATTTCCCTCGACGAGAGCTCGCGCTACCGCGCGGGGCCGACGCGTCAGGGCTCGGGCCTCGCGCGCCACGCAAGCCGGGTCGTCGTCGAAGACCCGGCCCCTTGGGACGCGCTGGAGTTGAGGGAGGACTCCGTGAAGGAAGTCAGCCCCTCACCTCCCTGAAGTTAGAACTCGAAATCCACGGCGGCGCTGCCGTCGAGCAGCGGGGCGAGGAACTTCTTGACGGGCTGGTGGTCGGGGTGGACGTCGTAGGCCTTGAGCGCCTCCGCGTCGTCAAGGGTTACCGCCACCGCCAGGTCGTAGGACCGTCCCGAATGGAGGAAGTCCTTGCCGGCCTTGAGGTCGCGGATAACCTCCACCCGGCCCGCCATCGACTTCAGTTTGGCGACGGCCTCGTCCAGATGGACCTTGGCCTCGTCCTTGAACCGAAAGAGAACCAGGTGGAGAACCATCAGATCTTGCCCACCAGCGAGATGCCGGGCTTCAGGGTCGCCTTGCCGGGCTCCCAGTTGGCCGGGCAGACTTCACCGTGCTCGCGGACAAAGCGGGCGGCTTTGAGCTTGCGCAGGGTCTCGCGGGCCGCGCGGCCGATGCCGTTGTCGTTGATCTCGATGGTCTTGAGCACACCCTCGGGGTCGATGATGAACGTGCCCCGGTAGGCCAAGCCCGCGTCGTCGCCGGATTCGATGTAAACGCCAAACTGGCGGCTAACTGCTCCCGACGGGTCGGCAAGCATGGGGTACTTGATCTTCTTGATGGTGGGCGAAGACTCGTGCCAGGCCAGGTGGGTGAAGTGGGTGTCGGTGCTCACCGAGAGAACTTCGGCGTCTTCCTTTTGGAAGTCGGCATAGTGGTCTGCCATGTCGCCCAGTTCTGTGGGGCACACGAAGGTGAAGTCGGCCGGGTAGAAGAATACGACCACCCATTTGCCCCGGTAGGCGGAAAGACGAATGGGGTGGAACTCACCCTTGTGGTACGCGTTCAGCTGAAAATCAGCCACAGTTTCATTGAGTTTGATCATGGAACCTCCTATTTAGACTCACTCTAATCTCTATCAAAATTAGTGACTACTGTCAAAGGGCAGGAATTTTATTATATTCACCCCAGCATGACTGAAACCGGAACCATACCGCTCTTTCCGCTCAACGTGGTCCTCTTTCCTCATCAGCCGCTTCCCCTGCACATCTTTGAACCCCGGTACAAGGCCTTGGTCAGGGACTGCCTTGAAGCCGACAAGGACTTCGGAGTCCTGCTGGTGCACCAAGGGCAGCTCTTTCAAAACGGAACCTGTGCGCGCATCGAAAACATCCTCGAGCGCTTCGACGACGGCAGGCTCAAGATCCTCACCCTGGGCAAGCGGCGCTTTCGGGTCAAGCGGGTCATGGAGGGCAAGCCGTACCTTGAGGGCGAGGTGGAGTTCTGGGACGACGAACAGACCCTCAACCCGGCGGTCGAGGCCCTGTTCAGCCAAGTGCACGAGCTTCTCAAAGACTACGCCAAACTCACGGGGAAGATCAGCGACGCCACCCTTGTCGAGAACTTCACCCCCTACGGCTTTTCGTTCTTCCTGGCCGAGATCAACATGTACTCGCTCACCCGGCAGCAGGAGATCCTCGAGATGACGTCGGCCGAGGAGAGGCTCACCTGCGGCCTCAAGAGCCTGGCGCACCTGGTGGCGAGGCTGAAACTCGACCAGAAGCTGCAGAAGATCCTGGGCAACCGGGCGAGCTTCTTTAATATCTGCAACTGAAAAAGGTTCTTGTCCTTACAGCGTAATAACTTGCAAGATCATTCCCACAGGATGCAGACAAGAAAGCCCAGGCCGAGACCTGGGCTTTGCACTTTGAGCGGAGTCCTTAGCTGGACGCGGGGGCAGTTTCGGCGGCCGGAGCGTCGGCGACCGGCACCGCAGCAGCCTGGACGACCGGGGTCAGGGGGACGGCCTTGACGCTGTTCCCCAGGTTGGCTTCGAGCCAGCCCTCAGCCAGGTTCCAGTCCTTCTCGACGATGGCCTCTCCGGCCTGGAACTCCTTGATGATGGCGCCGGTGACCGGGTGCACGATGCGCACGACCTGGCCCTCGAGGACGCGGATTTCCTTCAGAAGCGGATTCATGGTATTTCCTTTCCCGGCGGAAGAGGCCGCGGGTCCTTTGACATTAGGTGGTGAAGCGCCCAGCCCGGGCTCCGGCTTTTTCCGGGTGACCAGGTGGACGAGGCCCATGCACAGCAGGACGAGCAGGAACGCCCCTCCAGTGGCACAGACAGCGATAGCGGCGGCCAGGGACGCGGACAGGTGCGGCGGATCCTCGGGAGCCGTCAGTGATGGAACAGGAGCAGCGCCCCCTCCAGTATCGCCAGGAGCGACACTCCCGCCAGGGACCATGTCAGGGTCCGGAAGCGAGCCGCTGTCACCTGGTCGAGCTTGGTCGAGTCCGTCGACAACGTTGACAATTGCCTGCTGATCGGATCGTACTGTGTCGCGCACAGCTCCAAGATCTGTTTGAACTTTGGCTTCTGCTCGTCCGACAGGCCCAGGTAGAACGGATCGGCCAAAGCCTGCAACTGCGCCTGAAATTCCGAAGCCGGTTTCGAGACCGATTCCGACCAGCACGCCGAGGATGCCCACAAGAACAAGGCCGCGAAGGCCAGAAAAAACCTTTTGCACATGAAACCTCCCTATTTCTCAATCCAAAGCTGGGCCGCATGGCCCAATACTGACGAAGCAAAAAGACCGAGCCCGGGGACGACCATGCCGGCCGCCGCCTGAGCCCGCCACGCCTCAGCGGTCGTGGTAACAACCCAGTCGGCGTCGATGACCGTAGACGCCCCAAGGACAATCCCGATGACCGTCGCCAGGCGCATCACGTCGCGGATGAACCAGGAGCTGGCGGGGGCCGGGTCACTCAAGCCAACACCTCCAGCGGACATGGGAACGTGACGTTGGCCTTGCACCACAGAATGTCCGGCTCGTTCTCCTGGCCGATACAGCCGTCGGTGTGCGTGCTTCCGTTGGCGTAGTGCGACCGGTAGCCGTAGTCCTCGATGGTCTCGCCGGTCAGAACTTTCTTCTGACCGCCCTCCCCGTCGTCGACCATCTCGAACGCCTTCCCGTCGTAACTCCCGTCAGGCTTGAGCGCCCACACCTCAAGGGTCTGGTGCGCGTCGGTGACGAGCTTGAAGGGCTTGAGCCAATACTCCGAGGAGGAGTCGTCGATGCCCGTGATGGTCCAGGAACCGATAGGGAACGGGCGCGGCATGACGGGTTTACCGCGAGACCCGTCGGCGTTCTCGCTGTACTCCACGTCAGCAGGGTCCTTCATCGACCGGGTGCCGTTAAGCTCGTTGCGCACCCGGGAAAATGCCGGGATGGACCGGAGCAGATTCCCGTCTTCATCGACGAAGACGAGCAGCCCCGTGCTGTAGCTGAAAGTTGACTTCATGATCCTCCTCCTGCAATTGGATTCGCGGCCTGGAACGCGGCAAACGCCGCCTGGGCCGCCTGTGCTGTCGCCGCCGCCCGGATGGCCGCGTTAGCCGCTCCGAGCGTCTGGCTCACGTTGTACTTGAGGTTTCGCACCGCTCCCACGTAGGCCATGAAGTCGGCCTGACTCTGGAACGCCACCGGGTTTGAGTTGATGTCCGGCCACGGGTATGGCCAGGTCGGGGGCTGGCCCAGGGCAATCTCCGTGAGGATTCCCGTGGCGTCAGACTGGAGGTCATCCGAGAACCCGAACTGGATCGCGGCGCCGCCGCTGGGGAGAGTGAGCGAGAACCCCGCCGACAGGAGCGGCATAAGACAGGCGTTGACCTGGGCGACCAGGGAGGTTTGAAGCGCCGCCAGCTGCTGGGCCGCCGTCTGCCCGGTGAGCTGGACGACGGTGCCGGGAAGCGGGTCCCCGGTCGGCGTGAAGCTCTCGGGGGTGCTCCCCCTGTAGGGCGGCGTCTCCCAGATTGCGTAGTCGTTGGAGCAGTAGCTGTAGAAGACCGAGAGCGTCAGGATGCCCGTTCCCGGGTCTCTGGTGCCACCGAGGATCGGGCCGGACGGATCGACCGTGACGAGCGACGGGTCAGCCTGGTATGCTTCGACGACCGTCAGGAGCGAGAGGACGCCGGTACTCACGTTGTATTCAGGAATCTGCCGGGTGATCACGATGGTATTTTCGTCGATGACGTCGATGACGTCGGAGACTGAGATTTGCAGATTGTTGCAGGGACGAAAGTTGATGATCATTTCCACCGTCCTAAAACCGCCATGGAGACGTTGTACGTACCGCCCCCGGTAATATCCAAAGTGAAGCCGGTAGCTGACAACGCATAAAATCCCACGGTTGGACTGCCGCTTGAATTGATGATCACAGGGGCTCCGGGCGACGGCGTTGCAGAAAAATTGACAGGCCATGCGTAGGCGGTATTGTGAACGAGCGTCTGATTGATAAAGACGATCATTGTCCCGTCCGAGAACTGCACCGCTTTGCCGCTGGCGTTGGTGGTGTAGACCGGCGTCGCCTGGGAGTTGTTGACGATGCTGGTGAGCTGGGCAAACATGGCCTGCATCTGGTCGGTCAGGTCGGGCACAGGCTTGTCGAAGGTGCTGGTCAGCGTGTACTCGAGGTGCTGGATGTTCTCGACCACGCTGATCAGCCGGCACGTCTGCGTGATGTTGAAATCCTGCACCGTCACCAGGTCGCCGACGTTGTAGTCGACCGTGTAGACGTAGGGCGAATAGGCCAGCGGGTCAACCTGGAAAAAGTTCTTGAACTGGTTTTGCGCCAGGATCTGGTTTCCCCATGCCGTCATGTCGGCGACAAGGGTCGGGTCCGTCTGCGGGATGGCCGAGGCGTCAACGAAAAGCTCGTAGCGCTGTTCAGCCGCCGGGATTCCCGTAGAGGGAAGCGTCACCATCGCCTGGAGGCCTGAGGACCCGGAACCGCGCACGTAGGCGAAGTTCGCGTAGTTGTCCTCCATGATGTCCTGCGTGACCTTCTGGCTGTCGTCGTAGGAGCTGGAGAACACGCACACCGGGTTGCCAGCAGAGTTGCCTAGATGCCGGTCAACGCCCAGCTGCACGTCGACCACGATCTGTCCCGTGCTGAAGTTCGGGTACGCAACGATGCCCATTTGGGAGGCCACCGCGCAGTTCGACAGCTCGTCGAGGAGGTTCGTGTTCTGCGCCTGCACGATGTAGCTAGGATACGCGCTCTGATAGCGGTTCTGGTTGGTTGCGACCGACAGGAGCGCAAAGGTCCGGTTGGTGTCCCTGGTGCCCGACTGGTTGAACGCCGTCGCTCCGGCCTGGTCGCTGATCATCTGCTTGATGCAGTATTCCGGGTTCCCGCTGATGTTGTAGAGCGAGGTTCCCGCGAAGGGCACCATGACGCGCTGGTTGAACATGTGCCAGCACTCGAACCCGCTCACCGTGACCGTCTGGCCGCCTTTCCCGGTCTCGTCGAGCGTGTTGGAGACGTGGGTGACCTTGGCGAAGCGGTTGGGATCGTTGTTCCACATCACGTACAGCGGGTTAGTCTGCGGGTCGAATCCCCAGAAGGTCTGCGCGTTGGGCTTGTTCCAGTTGATGGTGAGATTGAACGACCCCGGCTTGTACCAGGCGTGCTCGAAGCTCGCCGTTTCGTAGTCGTCAATGTAGGCGACCTGGGAGAGCGACGAGTTGAAGACGGTGACTGGAATGTTCTGCTGGAGGGTGGCCACTGTTAATCGCCCATGTAGTAGCCAACCATTGTTATTCGGCACTGGTCATCAACAGGCGTAGCGGACGCCAAAATGTACATATAGAACTGCCCTAGAGAATTGAGCGGTATGTCAATTTCATTTGTGATGATCATCGCGGCGTTGGATTGATATCCAGCGGCTGTCACCTCAGGGTGTGCGGAAGTTTGACCTGGATTGTTCGAATTGTTGTCTGAGAAACACACCGAAGTGGAGCAGGGACCCGGCGTCCCTGTCGCATATGCTTGAAGCGTAACTTTGGCCCTCACCGCTTTCGCGCCCGACGGAACGCCATAGAGTCCAGTCACTTGCTGGGCCGCAGTCCAGGTTCCGACCGACGGAAGGAAGGAAAAGTTTATGAACCTATTAGTCGTATTCCCCAGCGGCAAATGCCAAAGTTTTCCGAGGTAGTAATCCCCGTTTGTGTCATGCTGAGGAGCAAGGGCAGATCCATACAGGAGCGTCCTCACGTCCGTCACCGTGGTCAGATTGGAGTTCGTTCCGTCGATGAGGACTTGGGCAATCGAGATATCCGTAGCGAGCGGCGAAGGCGCGGTCTGGCCGCCCGTGTTGGACTGCGTGCCCGGAATGATTGTCAGGTTCGCCGAGAGGTTCGTCGTATCGTCGAAGCGGACCACGACCAGGTCGATCCGCTTGTATCCGCTTGTCGGCGCCGTGTGCGTGAGCGCCAGGCTCGTGGTGTTCTTGTAGATGCGCCCCGCGAGCGTCGCCACTCCGGTGTTGTAGGTCGAGTTCAGGGCTCCCGTGGTGGTCGGCGCCAGTGCGTTGTCGAGGCCGCTCAGGACCCCCGAGGGACGGCCCAGCGCCTGGTACATCCAGTCCGCAATCTGGTTCGTGTTGTAGTAGTTGACCCCGGTTCCGCTCGATTCGAAAAAGTAGCTGATTTCTGCCATGATGGTGTCTCCTAGATTCCTTGGTACCGGTTTGAGAACGTGAGGCTGAGCTGAGCCGTGGTCGAGTTCGACGTGTCCGAAAACTGGATGTAGTTCGAGCCGACAGGGAGGCTGAAGAACGTCGATCCGCTCACCAGGTAGCCCATGGCGTTCACTGGCGCCTGGTTGAACCGGGTTAGCGTCACGGTCTTCTTGCCGAAAGCCGTGTTGAAGGCCACTTGATCGCCCTGGTTGAGCGTGAGGTTGAGCGTGATGTACTGGCCCGTCGTGGTGTTCTTGACGGTCGGGATCACGCAAGGCCCGGAGATCACGCAGGAGATCGGAGTCGGAGCGGTCCCGACGTTGGTCAGAAGCTGGCTCCTGGAGCCCTGCACTCCGGCGAAGGCGGCGCCGGTTCCCTGCGGCCACGCCCACCCGACGCCTATCGGCATCGCAAAGAGCGTGGTGACCTGAAAGAACCGGTAAGTTGCCGACGTCAGGTCGTAGTAATACGGGTCATCACAGGTGAAACCCAACTGATAGGCCTGCCAGGGCTGGGCCCCGGATTTCCAGGCGAACTTCGGGCCGGGGTTCGGGATGGCGTTGAGGATCTTCGATCCGAGGTTGTTCGTGACTGTCAGGACGCCGGGGCCCAGGTCGGGGTTGACGACAGCCTGGAGCGAGGCCCGGGCGGCGTCGATCGCGGCCAGCTGCTGGGCGAGCAGGATCCAGCCCGTGACGGTCACCTGGCGCGGGTTGAAGCGCTTGTCGATCCAGGTGTCACCGTCCTGGAACGGCGCCTTCTGGGTCTGGAGATCAAGGTCGGGAGCGTCGAGGCCTTCGTGCTTGGTGATGCCGTAGCTCGTGCCGGTCCCGAGCAGGACGGAGCCGCCGTTGGGGTTGGTGTACTGAATCTGCATCATCGTAGGATTCCTTTGAAGCGCAGATCCTGAGCGACCCGGCGGAGCATGGCGCCGTGCTGGCTGGGGTTGGCTACTGCGGGGCTGTGGAGGTGGATGTGCGTGTCGCCGCCGCCGAGCATCCCGGCAGTGTCACCGGCAGTGGAGACGCTGGAGCCCTGCGGGAGATTGACCAGCTCGGGGCCGCGCTCGCCGACCAGGGCCGCGCCGCCGCCAGCGTAGGAGGTGCCCACCGCGAACGCCGGGATTGCACCGGCAGCGACGAAGGCGGCGGCGGCGCCAGCCAGGTCAAGGCCAGCCTGGCCATAGTTCATGTCGCTGGCGTCCTTCACGGCGTCGGCCATGAGCATCTCACCGAGGGCGCGGACAATGGCCGCCAGAGCATCCAGGCCGATTTTCTTGAGGTTCGACCAGCTCGCACCCTGGCCCTCGAGGGACTGGGCAACGTCCCCGCCGATCTCGGTGAACGCGGACGAGAAGGAGCTCTTCATCCCGGTGAGAACCGAGGCCGCCACGGTGCCCATGTTCTCGTTGCCTGCGCTGATCTCCTCGAATACCCCCGTCCAGCCAGCCTTGATCCGCTGGTTTGTCTCGTCGTGCTGCTTGGCGATCATCGCGTCAAAGGACTTGTCAGCGGCGGCGTTTTCCTTGTCCTGGGCCTCCCTGGCCTTCGCAGCGTCCTCGTCCGCTTTCTTCGCGGCCTCGCTGTCCTTGATAAGCGCCTGATAGGTCGCATCATGGGCATACCGGTACTCGGTTTCCTTGTCGATCTGAGTCTGAACAGCGGCGTTGATCTTGGAGGCATAGGACGCCTGAATTTCGGCGATTGCCTCAGCCTTCGCGGCGGCCGAGATCTTGGCCTTGTTGACCTCGTCGATCCTGTCCTGCTCCTCGTCCTGAAGCCGTTTGACTTCGTCGGTTTCAAGCTCCTCGCCGAGCTTGTCCAGATAGTCCTTGCTCTCCAGGGCAAGCGACTTGGTGTTGTCGGAATCGGACTTTACCGCCGTCTTATGGGCCTCAAGGTAGGCTTTGCCCTTGGCGTCCATCTGTGCCCACGTGCTTTCCAGGGCCTCAGTGATTCCCTCCTGCTCCTTCTTGTAGTTGGAGCTGAAGTTGGTAAACGAGTTGAGGATGGTGGCCAGCGCCTGGTTCCATGTCTTCATCGGCCCCGAGATTCCCTCGGCGATCTTCGCGAAGTAGTCCTCGGTGGCTTTGTTGAGCTGGTCCTGGCTGCCCTTGAGGGTGTCCTCCTGCATCTGGGCCATCTGGTAGAACTTGCCCCCGGCGCCGGTCATGTCCTCGAAGGCCTTCTGGACCATCGCGAAGGTGACGGCGCCGGTGGCGACGTACTGCTTCAGGGCCTCGCCGGTCAGGCCGGTCTGAACGGACAGCTCCTGCCAGATGGGAATTCCTTCCCGGGCCATCTGGGTGATCTCCCGGGAAGACGCCACCCCGAGGTTTTCGATCCGGGCGTAACTCTCGGCGAGGTTCTGGATGGGGATGCCAAGACCCGCCGCCACGTCGGTGAGCATTCCCATGGCGTCGGTCACGTCGCTGGTGGACATGCCCATGGCCAAGAGCGTGCGCTCGGCGGCGTACAGGTCGGGGAAGGCGAAGGGAGTTGACTTCTCCAGCGCCTCGATTCCCTCGAGCGCCTGCTGGGCAAGCTGGGTTGAGCCCGTGAAGGCCGTCATCGTAATGACCGCGTTTTCCAGCTGCATGGTCTTGGTGAGGCCATCGTTGAAGCCGTCTGCGATTGCCTCCACAGCCTTCATGGCCACCGCAGCAATGGCGAACTGGCTGGCCATGTCCATCAACACGTCGTCGAAGGCCTTTCCAGCGTCGAAGAGCTCGCCAAGGCCGCCCTTGAGCTCGCCAACCTCGACGTTCGCGCCGGCAGTTGCGTCGCCGAAACTCGCGGCCCCGACCGACAGCTGCGCAAAGGCTTCGGTGCCCTCGCCGCTCACCTGCTCAAGGTTGGCTCCCCATTGGTCCAGGCCATCGGTCACGGACTGGAGGGCTGAGAGCATCGGCGAGGCGTCGCCGGTGATTTTTGCGCTTACTTCGTAGGCATCGCTCAAAGCGTCACTCCCTCAAACGGGTCATAGTCCCAAGGCACGCCGGGCGGCGCATCACCCTCCAGGGAACCCCCTCGGATCAGGTGCGCGAGGACCTTCATCCGGTCCACCGTCTGGCGCTGATTGGCCGCGAGCATGAACGCCAGCTTGCGGAGGCTGGCCGTCCAGAACTCGCGGTCAGAAAGGCGAAGATCAACCCGAGCCGAGGTGTAGAGGGCTTCCCAGTCGTAGGGAACCCACTTCACCGCGTCGCCTACTCGTGAGGGTCCTTCCTGGGCCCTCCTGCTTCGAAGGCCTTGGAGATCTTCCGGGAGACCTCGCCCAGCTCGCTGGGGTGCAGCGCCTTCATGACCTTGAACACGCTCCAGCCCGAGGTGTCGTTGCCCTCGTCGTCGGGACGGTAGAGGCCCGCATAGACGAACTCGGCCATAGCCTCGATGAAGTCGCCCGAAAGCCGTTCGAGTCCCGCCTTGCCGTTGCCCGAAGCGGTCTTCAGGAACTCGGGCAAGTCGGGGTGCTTCTTGGTCAGGAAGTGAAGGCTGGCCAGGGTGTATTCCAGCTCCAGCTCTTCGCCCGCCAGGGTGATCGTGACGGGCGGCTCCTTGATGATGTCCATGAAAACTCCTTTTCAAGACCGGGGGCCGGTGAAGGCCCCCGGGTTTGGGTTAAGCGTGGGTCGTGACCGAGCCCGAGTTGTAGGCCGACAGGGCGACGCCCGAGCCGTCCACGATCTGAGTCCCGGAAGGAACCACGACGACGACAGCGGTAGCGGCCACGGGCGTGGTGCAGGTGACGGTGATGGCCGAGTTCGAGAACCCTGTGCCGGCCGACAGCACCGCGTAGGTGCAAGCCTGGGCCGCGCCGCTGGAGAGAAGCAGGACCTGGCACTGTGCCACCAGGGCGGCCAGGGTCGCCGCGGGCAGGGTGAACGGGATGGTGCCGCTGTTGGACGCCTTGCTGAAGGTGAACAGGAGCGTCTTGGTCGCGCCCGCGCCCGTGGTGACAGCCAGGGTGAAGGCCGAGAGGTCGGCGGTGTTGCTGAACACAGGCTGGTTGAACCAGTTGGTCAGGTTGGCCGAGGACACGTTGAGGTCGTCGGTGCGCGCCAGTGTCCTGTAGGCGGTCGTCGCCCACATCTTGGTGAACTCGCCCTTGAGGGTCAGGTGCTCGTATTTGAGCGTGTCCTTCTTGGTCTCGCCGCCTTCGTCGGGCTTGGCCAAGACGCCCTTGAGCAGCCACACGTACCGGTAGACCTTGTTCCCGTTGGCGTCCTCACCGGCCATCCACTGCTTGTAGCCCAGGGCCACGTAGGGGGCGGTGTCCACGCTGTTGTCCTGAAGGATGCCGTTGGCGTAGCTGGAGCCGGTCACCAGGGCCAGGCTCGAGGGAATGACGTCCTGAAGCTCAAGGTCCACCTGGATCTTGCCCGTGGTGGTCGCGCTGAACGCGGCGCCGTCGTCGGCGAAGTCGGTCGCCACGGTGCCGTTGGGCTTGAGCGTGAGCTTGGCCAGGGGCGCCAGCGGGACGGGCGTCTGCCAGGTCGGAGTCCCGCCGACGACGTCCGTCGAGATGTTCAGAAGCGCGACTACCAGGCCTTCAATACCGATTGCCGGTCGAGTCGTAATTGCCATACAATCCCTCCTAAGAGATCAAGTCACTCGGCATCAAAGGCCGGTAGAACTCCATGTGCCGGTGCCTGACGTTGGGCGCCGGGTCCGGTATTTCCTGGTTCATCTTCATCGCCCAGTACTTCGCCTGGAAAACCGCCGCCACCGCCATGGCCAGCGGCGTGGGGCTCGCGCCGTTGTTCACGTACACGTCGACCACCACGACCGATTCGACGGCGGTCGGCAGCTCCTCGACGAACTCCGTGTCAACCTGGTTGTCCTCGCGGTAGAACACCGCCGGGAACGTGCTCACGACGCTGTCGGGGCGGCTGGTGAAGATCGACGCGGCGCCGTTTGGCAGGAGCGCCAGAAGCGCGGCGTTGGTCGAAAGCTTCGTGTAGACCCAGGTGTCGACGTCGATCACTCGGCACCCCCGTCTTCGGGAACCGAGGGCTGGCTGAGGACCGCGTTGAGGTCGGCCTGGAACTTCGACCGGTTGGCGTCGATGGACGGCCTCAGCCAGGGCCTGGCGGCCATGCGGGAGGTTCCGAACTCGAGGAACTTGCCGTAGATGACCTTCGTCCCCACGTAGCCCACATCGCCGTCAACGTCGTGGGTGACCGAGCGCACAAGCTGGCCCATGTCGATGGCGGGCGCCTGGCCGTCGGCTGAGGACATGTGGATCAGCTGGCCTTTCTTCCACCGCCCGAGCTTGCGGCCAGTCCTGGGGGAAACCGCGCCTTCCGGGTTGAGCTGGGTCTGCTGCATCATCTTCTTGCTGGTCGTCTCGATGCGAAGGCAGGCGTTCGTGATGGCCTGGGTCAGATTGGTCTCCACCGCTCTGCCCTTGGCCTCCAGGGCGGCCTTCAGGTTGTTGACGCTGTCCATGGTCTCGCCCATCACGCACCGCCTTGGACGGGCGTCATGATGGCCTGGAGGCTTCGCCACCACTGGTTCGAGCCCCGGACGTCGTAGTACACACCATTGCAGAGCACCCGGTTCCCGACGATGAGGTAGGGCCACACCGAGGCCTTGAGCGTGGCGTCCATGAACAGCTTCTTGGCGTCGGCGTGCTCGTCGGAGATTCCCCACTCTTCCTTCTCGTAAACGCTGAGGTTGGCGGGCTGGACGCCGCAGAGCACGGGCCCGGCGACGGGGGTCGTGTAGTTGTTCCAGGCTTTCGTCCGGTTGCCTTGGCCGTCCACAACCACGGTGGGAGCAAAGACGCTGATCGTGGCGTTCTTGATCATGGACGCCTCCGGGCGGAAGAAGGGGCCCCGCCTTGGGCCTTCGCGGAAGGAGCCACCGGTCGGGCTTTGTCGGCGGGGCTTTTTTTGATCTGCTTGTCTCGGGCCTGCCTGATCATGCGACGCTCCAGCGGCGCCAGTGGCTCAGCTTGCCCTTGACCGTGTCCGACAGGCCGCCGTCCACAATCGACGGCGTAGCCCCGGGCGCGGCCTTCTGTTCGAGAATGGCGGTCATGCCGCCTTCCTTGTACTGAACGAAACCTTCGGCTCCGATCATGGACATGCGGAAGCGCTCGGTCACGGCCTGGAGGCAGGCGCCCATGATCGGATACGGCAGCGAGCCCGCGGCGCCTGGCGTGTAGCCCGCGTCACCGGGGCACAGCCATCCGGCGGTGTAGGTGATCTGGATGTCACGCGCGCCGCCTACGGGGTCGTAAGTCATGTCCCGCGTGAAGAAACGTCCGCACCACCCTGTTGCCAGGTAGATGCGTCCGGCCAGGGCGTCTTCGTCGGTCATCTGCCAGCCGGAGTCGTCGCCGTCGCCGGTGATTCCCCCCTGCAGAACTGCCGTGCCCTGAATGGAAACGGCGGCCACCGACTGGATGGCCGCTTTCCTGAGGTAAAGATACTGGTTGTTGTTGATCGCGTAGATCTCGCCGGTGTAGGTCGCCTGCTCGACTGGATAACCTAAGTAGTCCTGGATGGCGTAAGAGGCGTCCTGAATGAACAGGTTGAGCTTAGCATCCTGGGAGGTGTCCGTGATGTCGAGGACGGTATGTACATCGGCGAGAAGCGCGAGGGTCATTGCAGGTCAGCTCCCGTACACAGTCGCCGCGGCGGCGCCCTGTCCAGGAACGGGTTCGGTGTAGGCGCTGCCGAGCACCATGTCGCCCGCGACCAGGTTGGCCGGCGAAGTGCCGCCGGTGTAGGTCGGGGTGATCACCAGGTACACGTAACCCAGCGCGGTCAGCAGGTTGGTGTGATACTCAACCGAACCTGCGGTCATGACGTTCAGCGCCGTGGCGAACTGGAACAGAAGCGTGGCACCCGAGGTGCTGGCGCTGGTGTTGGTCCACAGGGCAACGTTGAGCGTGGCCGCAGTCGGAGCGCCGGTGACAGCCGCCCACTGAAGGCCGATGATCGCTTCCCGGTAGCCGAGGGTCTTGACGAAACCGCCGTTGATGGCGGTCGAGCCGGAAACCGACTGCGGAGGGAAGGGAGAAATCGAGCCGGTCGACTGGATGTGGGTCGCCTGCTGAAGCAGAAGCATTTTCATAGTTTCATCCCTCCTTACAGGTACTCGCCCTGGAGAATCGAGACGGGGTGCTTGACGTTGAAGTCATGCTCGCAGACCAGCCGGATCAGGGTCTCGTCGCGCTGGAAAGCCGAGTAGGTCACGCCGCCGTTGACGTAGGAGCCCTCGCGGGAGATCTCCAGGGACAGGTCGTAGCCGACGCCCCAAAGCACTTCCGAGAAGTCGATCAGCCAGTAGTCGCGGGAAGCTCCCGAGCTGTAGGTCTGAACCGACGCCGAGGTGATGTAGGGAACACCGGTCAGGGACTGCCGGGTGGCCATCTCGTTGGCCCACGCGAAGGGGCCGGAGCTGAATGCCAGGTCGAGGATATTTCCCTCACCGACAGGGTGCAGGATCCAGCGGGGGTTGATCATGGGAACGTTGGCGGCCCGCAGTTTCGCGCGCATGTCGTTGGGGGTTGTCAGTCCAAACGCGCCGGCGTAGTTGCCGACCGTCAGAATCCCGGGGACGTTGGCCAGGCCCAAAGGCTGGCCTCCGGTGCCGGTCCCGTACAGGAGCGCGACGTCGAGTCCGATCCGGGCTTTTTCCTGAAGGTCCTGGCTGATCCACGAATCGATTCCCACGGCGTTGTAACGAAGGAGCGAATTCGAAACCGGCACAATGGCGGTCATCTTCTTGGCCGACAGGCTGGCGTCTCCGAAGGTCGGCTGGGTGTTGTTGCCGGAAGGCAATTCATTGCCCCAGAAGACCGAGGACGAGACGTCCATGCGGGACATTCTCATGTTGCCGTTGGGCATCGGGATCTTGACCGCGCCGACCCTGTCCAGGATGGTCTGGTTGTACAGAACCCGGATGATGTCGGGACTCAGGACGGTGGGGATGGTGAAGCCGCCCGCCGAAGGAATCCCGCTTTCAAGATCCTTCTGCAAAAGCCCGTGGAAGGTCTTGGCGCTCGGGTAAGCTTTCTTGGCGGTCTCGAGCACGGACTTGATGTCGCGGCCCGCTTCGGTCGACTTCTTTTCGTTGACGGTGATAGCGATGGCCGAAGCGTAAAGCCCAAGAAGATTCTTGGGGCTCTGGTCGTCGACGCCCTTGGACTGATTGCCCTGGTTGGCGGCAAACACGTCCATGAATTCCGAGCGCAGCTTGGTCCGCTGACCCTCTTCCGCAGCGATCGCCTTCTTTTCCCACTCGGCTTGAGCGGCGGCGACACGCTGGTCTGCAATCTTTCCGAACAGTTCTTCGATCTGAGCCTGGGTGTAGGTCCCGGCTTTGATATCAGCAGCCACTATTTCACGGCGTATTCCTTTTCGTTCTTCGATCTGTTACGAACTGTTCTTCAGTTCGAGATAATCAACACCGACTTAGAATCGGCGTTATCCGAATTGTCAAGGTCGTCCTGATCGTCGTCGCTATCGTCGTCAGGTTCGTCCTGACCGTCAAGCAAAGACTTCATTGCATCACCAATTGCCTGGTGATATTGCGCGGCCTTCGTCAAGGCCTTCTCCATCTTGGCATGATTCTCGGCAATCGCGTCAAGACTGGCCTGGTCCTTGGCGCTGTGCCGCTTTCCTGCTTTGGTGCTCACGTTACCCCCTTCGCTCTTGAGCTGCATTTCCCACGCGGCCTTGTCGCCGGGTACCTCGAGATCGAACTCGGCGTAGTGTTTGGCCAGGTGCGCTTTCACCGCTTCCTTGTCGCTGTCCGGAATGGACACGCCCCCGCGCGCACCGAGCACCGCGCCCATGGCAGCCATGACGCCGCGCTTGACGGTTTTGTAGCCGTCGGCAGTGTGGTGCGGGAGCTTGTAGCCCGACTTAACGTCCTCGTTTTCCGGATCCACCCACGCACACATTTTCTTGAGGTCGTCGACGCTCGCGGCGGCAACCTCGGCGGGGCCGTCCCACGAAGTGTCGGGATCAGCCAGCGGATACTTGTGGAACGGCAGTGCACCCTTTTCCATAACGTCCTCCCATTGCTTGGCCTGTTTCGCGGAAATCGCGCCGCTCTTGATGCCCTGGGCGAGCGCGTTGGGGTTGGCCGGAACAGGCACGGCTGAGAACTCGTAAAGCTCCCATTTCTTGATCAGCTTCCCATAGCCGGACTCGCTCTTCGGGTTGGGGCTCATCTCCACGGGCTGGAACCCGATCGAGACGGCCGAGAGCATTCCGGCCTTGTACATGCAGTACGTGGTGTCCACCAGGCGGGCCTTCTCGCTGGCAAGCTCAGGGTCGGTCGACAGCTCCTGGACGGTAGGGAAGTACACGTCTGCCATGACCTTGTTGCCGTCGATCCACCAGCGCTTGGGGACGCCAAGGGGGAAGTCGTAGTAGTTGTGGAAGCCAAGAAACTGCGGGTTCTTGGCGAAGTTGGTGAAGTCGCATCCGCTGGCGAGCATGATATCCTCGTCCCGGTCCTGCGAGTCGTCGGAGATCACGAAGCGGATCATCCGGGCCCCGAGGTCGGTCGGGGCGGCCATGGTGGTTTTCTTGTTCATGCTTTGGTCCTCGGCACACGGCTTGAGACGCGCCCTTTCCAGTACGACAGGTCTTCTCCAATGGCCGTCACCACGTCGAGCACCTTGGCAATGCTCGCCTCCGTCTTGGCCTGGCTTGCGGCGATGTTCTCGAAGCGCACGGCGTCTTCACCCCTGGCCTGCTCGAGCGCGGATAACCTTGGCATGACTTCCTCCCGGATGGTGGCGTGGGCCGCGTCGACGTCCTTTCGCAGATCCTCTTCCCGCTGGCCCTTGGCGCCGGTCGCCTTCGCTGCCGACAGCGCCCTGGAGAGAATCCCGATCACGAAACCAAGCGCGGCGAGGACGAAGCCTCCCACGGTGCAGATGATTCCCAATTCGCTCACGTCGTCCCCCTCAGTCCAGAACCGGCAGCAGCGTGCACCGGCAGTTGACTATGTTTTCAGGTGACCCGTCAGGGTCGCCCGGATAGTCCATGTCCTCGCCGCCGACGTTGAAGCTGTCGTCCATCTTCACGACCTGGCCGTCCGCGTCCGCGTGGTCGTCGCGCGTTCGGTCATCCTGCACGGCCATCCACTCTTTCGACTCCACGCCCTCAGCCTTGTAGGTTTCCTGCTGGCCGTAGTTGACCGTGGATCCGGCCTCGGTTCGGGCAATCGCCTTCGCCCTGGTGGTGGTCATCTCGTCGTACACGCCGTCAGAAGCGGCCAGGATCTGTTTCACCAGGTCGGAGCTGTCGCCAGAGCTGACCGACTCGCTCACGGCCTTCTGGAGGGCTTTCTTGAGGGCTGTCAGGGTCGTGTCGTTCATGTCCTTGGACTTTGAAAGTCCGTTGGTGTCCACCCAAGTGTTGAAGCGGTCGTTGGTGACGTCGAAAGTTGAATCCAGGTCCGGGCGCTTGACCATCTTCCCGGCGCCGCCCAGGACGGAAAGGGCGTGGTCGCGGCCTGCACCCATGGAGGCAATCCAGGCGGGAGCCAGCGCCGACTTCAGGGCCTTGTCAGCAGCGGGTCCGAACGCTGCGGCGGCGGCCTTGTCGGCAGCGGCCTCGGGGCTCATCTTCTGGCCTATGGCCGCTTGAAACTGGCTCTTGAACCGCTCGCGCTGGTTGTTGGCGTACTTCTTGACCGCCTTGCGGTAGACCGGCTCCGTGGCCGTTGCCGCCGCGTCGTAGGCCTTCCAGATTGCCGCACGCTTCGGGTCGGCCTTGGTCATCACGAGAACGACGCCCTTGCTGTCCTCGTCGTCGTCATCCGCCGCGTCAAGCGGATCGTCGTCGGTGTTGCCGCCGGTTCCGTCCGATCCGGCTGAGTCGTCATCGTCCGTGATGGTGATCGTCGGTTCAGTCTGCGCCTCGCCGTCTGCCGTGTTGGGCGGGGGTTCGCCTCCGGCAGCTGGGGCAGGCTCTTCCTCTTCGGTCGGGTCTTGGTCGTAGGGGACGGCCTGGAGCATCACGGGCCTCAGGAAGACCTTGCCTGCGTTGTTGGGAAGTTCGGGGAGCTTGAGGAACGTCCGGGCCTCGTCGACCTGGACGACGCCGGCAGTCAGGCCCGCTTGAAGCCGGGTCCACACCGCGTCTTCGTCCTCGATTACCACGTTGTCGAAGCGCACGCACAGCTTCTTGTCGAAGTCGGGGGCGACCAGCTGCCGGTCAAGGGTCCGCTCAATCGAGTACAGCCGATACCTCAAGACGTTCTTGGCGAACAGGTAGAAGCTGGCGTCGATGGTCGACCGGTTGGAGTTCTCGATGATGCCGAAGATCTCGGGCGGAATCTGGTAGTGCTGATTCGCCTCGTCCCGCCAGAACTTGCGGCTGTTGATCATGTCAACGTCTTTCTGCGATTCGCTCAGCTGCTGGATCGTGACGTCCTTGCCGTTGAGGACGGCGGGCTTGCGGGCGTTGATCCAGCCGCCGACCTTGGCTATCCAGCTGTCCTTGAGCGCCTGAGCCTGAAGGTCGCTTGCCCCGGGAGCAAAGATGACGTAAGGCGGCGTAGCGTCGTTGAAGAAAAAGTTCTTCTGGAACTTGGCGGCCATCTCGTCGGCGGACACTTCGTCGGCAATCGCCTCCGAGAGCCCGCGCCCGCGGCTGTAAGGGTCGGTGGCGTCAACCCGCTTGAACCAGATCACGTCTTCGGGTGCCGCTGGGAACGCTTTGCCTGCTGTGACGCCGAACGGATAAATCAGAAAGTACGGCGTCGAAACGCTCGGAGTGCCAGCGACCCACGCGGCCGGAACTGCCATGAGCGAGACGACCTGACTGCCCGGACCAGCGGCCCTTATTTTCAGCCAGAAGAACTCTCCGACCAGGTCGACAAGGATCGAAGTCAGGTACAAAAGCGCGACGCCGTCGATCTCCGGATACATCGGCATCGGGTTTTCAAGCAGCTCATAAAGCGGGTGGTCGTCGAGCGGATCGGCGGCGTGTCCTTTCGCGCGGACCTCAGCCTTTTTGTACACCTTCAGCGGCGTTGTGCTGACGGCCTGCCCGATGACGTGCACCGCGTCAAGGCGCGGATTCTTGTGGAATAAATCGGGGTATTCTGACTTGTCGCGTGTCGGCGCACGCGTCCAAAGCCGTTGCAAAACATTCGGGATATTTTTCGGGTTAATTGCGGCCTTTAGCTTGTCGAAAAAACTCGCCATTGTTCCCCCACCCGTCTACAGTGGATCAAACGCGCCCGGGCTTTGCAAGCATGCCGCTAGAAAATCTCGAAACTTCCGCCCGAAAGGCTCTTTTCGACCACGCCGGACAGGAAATCCGGGGCGTCATCGTGGGCCGGGGGCTTGAGCCGGGTGCATGAGGTCACTGCGGCGTAGAACGCGGGCCAGCGGAATTGCCAGCCTTCCGGCATGATGATGCAGTTGGTGACGCTCGTCGCGTTGGTCAATATCCGCGCCCATTTGTTCTCGCCCTGGTGAAACCAATCGACACTGCACCGCGAATAGCCGTTGCGGATAAGCAGCGCTCCAACGTTGCGCGCGAATCCTCGTCCGCCGTTGTTGCTCTCGATATAAGCGCGTTCGGTTTTTGTGTTCTCCAGCAGTCTAGCGGTGGCCGGTTCTGTGCGCTCCATCGGATCTTGCGTGTACAGCACATCGAGCATGTACGCGAATCCTTCGCTTACGCCGTAGCTTCCCGAACACAAATAGTCGTTGCCTTCGTCTGCCGTGTCGGTGTAGTTTTCGATGCGCTCAAAACTCTTCGGCAGGTCCTCGGCCTTGTAGATCTTGAACGTCGCATACAGCCGGTCGCCCGAGTCGAAGGGCTTTTGCTGGTAGTTGCCCGCGAAGATCACCGGGTCAAGCTTGGCCTGAAGGCTGTCGTAGCGCTTTCGGCTCAAAAGGTCTGGCGCCAGCATCTCGCCGGTTTCCTCGTTGAACGCCGGCATGACGATTTGGTACCACTCGTCACCTTCGGCAGCGAACAGGCGTCCGCACAAGTCGCCCGTCGTCCAGCGGGTCATGATCACGATCTCCAGACAGCTCGCGGCCTCGATTCGGCTCTGATACGTGTCGTTGTACCAGTCCCAGCGCTCTTCCAGCACCCGGGCGTTGAAGGCTTCCTTGGCGCTCTTGATCATGTCGTCGATGATCGCCAGGCCGGTCGCGCCGACGCCGGTCAGCGTGGCGCCAGGGCTAGTCGCGAGGAAGCTGAAGTGCGAGCCTTCGAGGCTCCACATATGCTCCGAGCCGTCGCCCTTCTTGACCCGCACACCCGGGAAAACGTCGGCGAACACCGTCCTGGTGGCCACAGCCTTGATCTCCTGGATCGTGTTGCGCACGAACTTGGCGAACTTCGTGGAGAGCTTTTCGTTGTAGCTGACCACGATGTCGGATTGCGAGGGGTCGCGGCCCAGCGTCCAGCAGACGAGAAGCTCGACCGTTAAGGTCTTGCCCAGCCGAGGCGGCAAGTTGATGGCCAGCTTTCGCGCGACCTCGCCATTGGGGAGCAGGAGGCGCCGCTCTACGAAGGCCTGGAGGTCGTCGCAGAGCTTGCGGAGGTAGGCCCTGTGCGGCTTGTAGAACTTGGGGACGGCCTGCTGGCAGTACGTCCAGAAGCTCGTCCGGCAGCTCTCTAGGTACTCGGCCTCGAGGAGCTGCAGGAGTTCTAGCTCTTCGGCGTCAGTCAGCCGCATAGCCCGGAAACTCCTCGTCGAGCTGCTTCATCGCCGTTTCCCGGTCAAGCTCCCACTGAGTCTTCTTGCGCCAGCTCCAGCTCTTGGCATCCCACGTATAGGTTTTTCTATCCGGGCATCGCGGCGGGGGCGGCGGGGGAATCCACATCAGAGCACGCTCTTTTTCCGGTGAACCACCTTCCGCGCCGTGTCGTCCATCGCCTTGACTGCGATCTTCTCGGCCTTCGCGGCTTTTGCCCTGCACCAGGTCGTCAGCGGCTCTTTCCAGCCCCAGCGGTAGACCAGGTGTCTCCACCAGGGTGCACGGTTGAGGATGTCCTGACGGGCCTCCTCGATGGTCTGGTGGACAATGGGCCGGATCGCTCGCCGCGCCCGCTTGAAGCTTCGCCCGCTCATGCCTTTCCTCCCAGCTTGCTTTGCAGATACGCGATTCTCTCCCGCCTGGCTTCAGCATCCAGCGCCTCGGCTGGCGACTGCGGCGGCGGGTTGTCGGTTTGGGTGCCGAGGTACTTCCCGAGCATCGCCAGGGCGCTCGCCTTCGAGTGCAGCCGGATCTTCCGGTTGACAATCACCTCGCCGGTCTTGGGCTTCGTGACAGTGCTCTCGACGGTCTCGATGGCCCGCGCCGCATCGTCGGTCAGCTCGCTGTCGGCCTTGAACGCAACCCCGTGCTCGTCGAAGGTCGCGACCTGGCGGATGTCGCTGAAGGCCAGGCGGCAGACCTCGTCCAGCCACTTCACGCTCAGCCGGTCGATGTTGCGGAGCTTGGCGCGGACAGCCTTCTCGACGGCGGCAGCGATGTAGGGTTTGGTCAGGTTCTCGTGGGCTGTGCTCCTGGCGGTCTTAGCCGAGTATCCAGCCTTGATTGCGGCCTGCTCGCCGTTGAATCCGTTCGCGATGTAGTGCTCTACGAAAAGCGTTTGCTTCGGTGTCACGTTCCCCTCCTGGTGTTCAGATTAGAATCCTGTCATGTCCCCTAGCCCACTCCGGCGCGCTTCGCCGCCTGGGCCTCGCGGATGAAATCCTTGGCGCTGGCTTCGATGACCACGGTGCCGTCTGGCGCGCGGCCCGAGTTCAGCGGCCTGTAGGCTTCCGGGCGCTGGGTATGGCCCTCGGCCTTCGGAGTACCGGCGATCCAGGCATCGGCGCTTCCCGCTCGGTCCCAGAAGTATTTCATTCCCGCCCAGTCGTTTTTGAACCCGTAGCCTTTGGCCTGCTTCGCCAGTGCAAACCTGTCGAGGTGCGCTTGAGCCTGGCTGCCGGTTGCCTGGAATAGCTCGAGCAGATCCTTCCGGGTGAACCTCACGCCCTCCGGTACGTTGAGCGTCGGGATGGGGTCGAAGTCGTCGGCAGGCGATGAGACAGGCGCTTTCGGGGGTTCCAAGTTTTCCACAGGTTTTTCAGCGTCCGATTTTTCGGACGGTGCAAATTCTTCTAACTCAGCTTCAGGAGAAGAGCTTCTACTCTTGTCTTCTCTTCTCTCCTCTTGTATGTGGTGTTTTGGCGCGCCGTTTTCACGATCCTCCGCGCCGTTTTCCAATTCCTCCGAGGAACTACCATGGAAGTCTGGAAAACTGTCCGTCACAGGCGCGCGGTCCTTCCTCTTGCGGTTGCGTTCAGCCATGACGCGGGCGTGATCTTCCTGTGTCTTTTCAGTGGTCACAATTCCGTCAACGTAGTGGATCAGGCCGCACTCTTCAGGGTCGGCAAGGAAGGTCAGGAACTCGTCCAGCTGAGCGGTTGTGAGGCCTAGGTCGTTGGCCAGGGACGAGCGCTGGACCTTCGCCGAGAGGTCGAGGCGCACGTTGTTGCAGCGGGCAATGGCTTCGTTCAGAGCCCAGAAACGGCCGTACCCTTCCCACCCGTACTGAGCGCGGAGCGCCTTCATCCTGGCGTTGTTCACGGCGTTGTTTTCGTGGCTGAAAAAAGGAAGATCATCTTTCACCGTGCTCTCCTGCTGCAGTCAATGGAAGCGCCCGGCGTTGACCCGGCAGACGGACAAAGAAGGCTGCGCCTTGCCGTCGTTCACTCTAGTAGCCGCCTTGCCCTTGCGGCCTCGCTTCCCCGGTTCCTCATCACCGGCGTAGTTCCCATTGCGTCTCGGTCGACGCCCCGCGCTGGCCGTGGCCGCGCTCCCAGTTCTCAAGCGTTCGGAGGCGGCGGAATTTCGCCCTGCTTGACGACCACGGGCTCCCACACATTCTTCATGCCGATGTTCCAGCCAGCTTCGTGCAGGTTCTCACCCGGGAAGATGCTCGCAACGAAGTTCCACAGCTCAAGCCGGGCCCGGTTGTTGGTCGCCGTCTGGCTGCCCTCGTTGGCCTTGTCCAGGAGCGTCCACAGCTTCTTGACGTGCTTCGGGGGAACCTTCAGCTCCTTCAAGACCGGCGGCTGTGCGGCCTGGAGCTGGGCTTGCAGCTCGGGCGGCAGTTTCAGACTCCTGGCGCGGTCGACCCTCGCGGCCACACCCTCTTTCTCGTTCAATCTCTCCTTCCTTTCCCCGGGAACCGCCCGGGGTCCATGCTTGCTTTTCAGGCCACAGAAACGAGCGTCAGACCCTTTTCAGCGGCAACCTTCCGGGGGGGGTAGCAGTCTCCAAGATCGTCTCCTTTTTGCCGGGATCGTTGCCCGGCACGTTTACCATCCTTGTCCGATCATCCGTTCATCGATCACGAGGATCAGCGCGGGCCCGGTGCCCTTGAAAACGTCGCCAGCACCGTCGCGGATGGCATACCGCCCCCGCGTCGTGATCCTCACCTTGCGTACGGCCAGCGAAGCAGAGACCCGGGAAATCAGGTCAGCGACCGATTCAGGGGCTTGTGCGGCCTTTCTCATGAAGCGTTCCTTTCCTCCCAGTTTCACGTCTTCGGGGCCCTACGCCGCGGCTTCCTTGTCGGGCCGTCCCTTGAGCTTGGTCACCTCCACGCGGTTGGGAATCAGCTCCTGCAGGTCAGAGCTGTGCGTGATGATGATCGTGTGGGAGCGGCCCGACTGTTCGTGAGCGGCGACAAGCATCCGGTAGTACGTCAGGCGCGCTTCGGGGTCGAGCGCTCCGTCGGCCTCGTCCTGGAACGCGGTCAGGAACTGCAGCCCCGTCGAGCGGGCCCGAATGACTCCGAAGGCGTCGTAGAGCGCGCGCCGGATCCACACGGCCTCACCGCCCGACAGCGTGCTGATCTCCTGGCGCTCGCCGGTCTCGGAGTCAAGCACGTAGATCAGGAAATCCTCGATCAGCTTCTGAGTCTTCCCGGTGCCCGACAGGCGCTGGGTATCGAACTCCAGCTGGTAGCGCGACCCGAAGGCCCCGCGAAGCAAGGCGTTGGCGATGGCTCCGATGGAGGGCGCGACGGCGTCGAGCTCAAGGGCCTGGATGCCCTTGTCGGAGCATGCGAGCTCCAGAGTCTTCCATTCGGCAACCTCGGCTTGGAGACCCGCTAGAGCCGTTTTGAGCGCGTCCACGGCCTGGCGGTCCTTGGACAGCTCTTCGAGGCGGCGCTGGGCCTGCTCAAGCGCGGCCGCGGCCCTGGCCTCACGTCCCTGGGCGTCGCGGTACGCTGTTCGGGTTGCTTCGAGAGAGCGCTGAGCTTCGGCCAGTTCGGCGTCGAGCTCGGGCCTCAGTTCCGCCCGGAGCTCCGCCTCGCGCTTGCGCTCGCGTTCCGCCGTGGCCTGGAGGTCGGCCAGCTGCTTGGTCAGCTCCTCGATTCTCACCTGCGCCTGATCGGCCGCGGTGATCGTCGCCCGGGCCCCGTCGACGTCGATGAAGTCGAGAGCCGACTGGAGAGCGGTGCGGCGGGAGACGTCGAAGGCGGGGACCTGGCTGGGCGGAGGGACGAAGGCGGCGAGCGTCGGGGCCTTCGGGGCCTGGGCCTCGAGGTCGTTCCTTGCGAGCGTCTTCAGTCTCGCAGCTTCCCCGCGTTTTTCTTGGGAATCCAGGACTCTGGACACGTCTTGCTTTGCCTCGGCCAGCTTGTCAACGAGTACCTTCCGCGCCTCCTGCACGTGAGACAAGGCTTCTTGCGGGAGCATTTGGCGGCAGGTCGGGCAGTGATCGGCCACAGGAACGGCAAGTTCAGACGTCAGCCGCTCAACTTCCTTTCGGCAGGCGAAAAGTTCGTGGATGCCGTTGGAAAGGGTGGCCTGGGCTTCGTTCTCAGCGTTCCGCGCCTCCCGCACCTTCGTCTCATGCTGGGCCCGTACCGTTTCGAAGTCGGCCAGGATCTTGCGGTTTCCCGCGTCGTGCGTCTCGCGCAGTCCATCGACAACCTTCCGCTCATCGGCGACGGCCTCGAGGTGCTTCCTGTAGGCCGCGTCCTCGGCCGCCAGGGCTTGGGTCTTCTCGGTGTGCTCCTGGATGGTCGCTTCGGCCTGGGCCTTGCGTCCGAGCGCTTCCTCGGCCCTGGTGATGCCTTCGCGGGCCAGCTGGATCCTCGCTCCGGCGTTGGCCGCCGCTACGTGCGCGTCCTCAGCCTGCTGGGCCTTCTGCCGGTTCGCAGTCGCCTGAGCTCCGAGGGCGTCGGCCTTCGCGGAGTGATGCTTTCCAACCTCGGCCAGCACCTGAAGGTCTTCCTTCGCCGTCGCCAACTCCCCGCTCGCGGCTCCGAGGGCCTGGCCGAGTTCGTACTCGTTCGGCAGCCTCGCCTCGAGGGTGGAGATCTCCGTCGCCTTGATCGCGGCCCGGGCGTCAACCTGGTCGCCGCGTTCCTTGGCCAGCTTCTTGTACACCTCGAAGTACTCCAGCCCGCAAAGGGCGGAAAACAGCACCTTGCGTTCCCGCGGCGTCGCGTCGGCGATGTCGGGAATCCCCTTCGGCTGGCGCTGGGTCACGAAGGCGCTCTTGAGGTACAGATCGAGACTCCCGAAGATCTTGTTGACGGCCTCGACGTAGCCCTCCTTCCGCCCTTCGATGCCCGGGAGGGGCTGGGGCCCGTTGCCCTTGTCGACGTACAGGAAGTACTCGGTGGTGCCCGAGGCAATGGCCGCGTTGACGGTGATCAAGGCGCGGTACTTCCATCCGGTGGACTCGTCGGTCCAGTAGAGGTCGCGGAAGCTGTCGCGCAGCCGGAAGTGATCCTTGAGGACGCCATCCCGGGTGAGCAGGCTCGGCCACGGGTGCATGTTTTCGAGGATCGTAGTTTTCCCCGCACCATTGTTGCCGATCAGCGCGACGAGGCCCGGGTCGATGGTCTCGAGGTTGAGGTCGATCTCCTCGAGGCCGGACTTTTTCCAAAGGCCGATAGCACCGCGCAAGATGAGCCGGGTCAAACGGATCTTGTCGCCGCGGCCCACGGCGCCGGAAGCGGCGGCTTCGGCTTCGACCTGGTCAGCCTTCTCGAGGACAGTCGCGGCTAGTTCCTTGCTGGAGTTCTCGGCCCACAGAGTCACCTTGTCGCGGAGCTTCGTCTTGCTGGCGATCTCACCGGCGCGGACGGTCTCGGTGGGGAGCACGTTAAGAGTCACGCGGGAGCCGGGGCCCACGCCGTCCATGAAAAGCTTGAGCACCATCTTTTCGACGTCGACCGAAGCCGACTCTTCCTTGGTGCAGGTAATCTCAAGCCAGGTGTTGGCGCCGGGGGTGATCTGGCTGGAGGCGTACAGGGACGGCCAGCGCGCCGAAATCTTGCGGTTGACCGGATGGCCGAAGGGGACGCGGGTGACGTAGTGGCACCAGACCTTGTCCGGGTGCGGCATGGACAGCTCCACCAGGTTGCACCCGGCTTCGTGCGTCTCCCCGAAGTTGATGGGGTACGCGGAGCCGGGATAGTACGCCGGGAGCTTCCCGACCTGCTGAGGCTCGTGAATGTCTCCCAGGGCGATGTAGTCGGCTCCTACGGCCGCGAGGTCGTCGATGCTGGGCCGGATACCCGCGCCGTTGTCCAGCAGCTCGCCGTTCTGAAGACGAGCGCCCCCGACCTGGCCGTGGTAGACCAGGATGCACGGCAGCGCCGGATACTGCTTGCGGATCGCGCCCAGCCCCATAAAGAGGCCCTGGAGCCCGGCCCGCACGGCCTGCTCGGTCTCGCTCTTCCCGTCGAAGTAGGGAGCCAAGAACTTCTTGGAAGGCTCGGGGACGCCGAAGAGGAGGGCCAGGGCGTCGGGCCTATGTTCTTCCCGGACGTCGTTGAAGGCGCTCCCTTCAGAGGCGTAGTGCTTCGTCAGGAAATACGCCTTCCCCGGCTCCAGGATCGTGATGCCGAAGCGGCTTTCCAGCGTCGGGAACACGTCGAGCGAGCCCGCGGCGTCGTGCGTCGGGGTACCGTAGATCATCACCAGGGGGGCGATGTCGGCCAGGCGGCGCACCTTCTCGAGGTACTCGGGGAAGCGGCTGCCCTCGGTATTGCGGATGATGCAGTCGGTCAGGTCGCCCGCCAGGATGAACAGGTCAACCGACTCGCGGCGGCCAGTCTCGGCCATGACGTCGAGGGACTGGAAAGCCAGGTCCGCAGTCTCGGGCTTGAAGTGCAGGTCAGCGGAGTGGAGGAGTTTCAAGATTCCACCCCCTGGAGAACCTTCAGGTTCACAAGCACGTCGCGAGCCTTCGCCAGCAAGGTCGTGATCTCGTCGAGGGTGAAGCTGTCGGGAGTCCGAACCATGTTCTGCATCTTCAGGACTGCCGGCGACGTGGGGCCCAGGTTCTTGGAGTACTTCTCAAGGTAGTCCTGCATGGTCGAAAGGTAGACGAGCTTCGGGTCGGGCTCGCTGTCGGTCGCGTTGCCCTGAGGTGCGAACTCGTCAGCGCCCTCAGGCGTCACGTCCCTTTCAGCCGGCGCGCCGATCTGCTGGGCGCCGGGCCTGGGCCCGTACAGGCGCTCAGTGATGCCCAGGGCGTTGGCCACGGCCATCTGGCGCCCTTCCGCAGTCTCGAGGATGTAGTCGGTGTTCTGGACGATCCGGGCGAAGAGCATGGGCCTGTTGGCCTCCTCGGGCGTCAGAGCAGTGGGCATGCCGGTCAGCTGGCGCACCACGCGCACCCGGGCGCCGGTAGCGGCCCGCTGCCGGGCAACCTTCAGGTACGCGAGCACCTTCTTTTCATCGCCGCCCTCGGCCTTCGCGCGCAGCAGTGGGTCGAACTCGTACTCTTCCACGGTCGACGTGCGCCAGGATCCGTCCGAGATCCGGACTTTGCCCTGAGCGCGGCCGATGAACACCGTGCGCTTCCCGAACTGGTCGTCCCGGGCCTCGGCGGTCACGGTGCAGTTGCTGTCGATGTAGTTGATTCCGGCGGCGTCGCCGATCCGGTCTACAACGGCCTTCGCGGGCATGAGCTTGCCGCCGTCGATCTTGTGGAATTCATCGGGCCTGGCGGCGATCTCGGTCACTTCCGGCTTGAACAGCGGGGGTGTGTCGAGGTTGGGCGCGGTGTAGATGGCCACGCCGCGGGTGCGGGCCTTGTCGATGATGGCCAGTGCGTTATTCATGCTTCGCTCCTTTGAAAATCCGAGTCACGTCCTCGGTGCTCATCCACGGCAGTTCGATCTTGTTCTTCAGGGCCCAGTCGGTGAGGTCCATGCCGTCCTCCGTCACGATGCCGAAACGCTCGGCGTGGCGGATCGCGGTCGGCTCCCCGTACTGGACGCGGCCCATGAACCGGAACGCGTCGAAGCCTGTCATGTGGATCACGCCGCGCGCGTCCCTTGACAGGTCGGGCAGAGCGTTGGTAGTCTCTTGGTTGACGATCAAAGCGGTCATGCTCTTTCGTCTCCTTCTTCAAACAAGCTCCCCGGCAAGGGAGCTTTTTTTGTGTCCGGCAACGCCGGGGTTTGCAGCAGTTCGGTTGCGATGACGGACAGGTCCCCGATGAGCTCCATGCTCTCGAGGTAGGCCATCCGCGATTCGAAGCCCGCGTTGTACGCGACCTTCTCCAGGTTCATGTCGTGAAGCTGATCCCACTTGTTCCACAACAGCTTCCAGACCCACGATTGAGCGATGCCCTTGAAAGCGGCGTAGGCGCTCACCTGTTCGCGGATCTGATCGCTGAGGATGAGGGGAGGCATTACGAGGCCTCGGTCAGCTTCGCGGCCAGCCAGACTTCGCCCTTGCCGGTCACCAGCGCCGTGGTGTGGTTGACGATCTTCTCGCCGTGCGGAATGGCGGTGACGTGGGTGCGGAAGTAGCCGCTGTCCAGGAACTGCTGATAGGGAACCCAGTCCATGTTCGAGTTGCGGAAGATGATCCCGAGGCGGTGGAGCTTCCCGAAGATCCGCACCGGGCCCTCGCCCAGGCTCTTGGCAAAGTCCTTGATGGTCATGGCGTTGTCCGCGCTGGCGATCTTGTCGGCGGCCGCCACCTTGGGCGCCTGCTCTTCGATCATGCGGGCCTGGGCCTCGATCTGCTCGGTGGCCGTCAACAGCGCGCGCAGGCTCTCGGTGTAGGTCTTCGGGATGCGGGCCGCGTAGACGCCGTAGCGCCGGATCGACGGAATGACTTCGTGAGTGACCCAGCGTTTGAACGCCTTGGCTTCCTTCTTGCGGGAGCCCAGCACCAGCGCATACAGGCCGGGCTCCGAGACGATGGTCACGCTCTGCCGACCGCCAGGGGTGTGGATTGAATCCACACCCTTTTCATCGTCGTCCAGACGCTCAAGCGACGTCCGATCGACGTCGAGAACGCGCAGTACATCTGCAGCGACAAACCAAGGCTCATTGTCCTTGACCGTCGTTCGCACCTTGAAAGCCTCGTTCTGGAAAATCTGAAGTCCGTTCATACCGTCACACCCTCCCCTTTCTCCACCTCAGCAATCGCCTTCTCCAGGAGAAGGCACGCCATGTCGGACCGGCTCCGGCGCTTCCTTTCAGCCAGAGCATCCAGCTGGCCAAGAAGACCGGGGGTGATCTTGGTCCCCAGGAAGGCGGTCTTCTTTTCGGGCTTCTTCGTGTTCTCGTCCATCCCGACCTCCTTTTAGTAGGTTAAACCTACCACAACCTATTCGTCAAGTCTTCGGTTCAACTTAAGTAAACTTTTCGACGATAATTGAGGCATGCCACCCCGAGCGCCCAGGCAGGAAAAGCGCGAGTACTTCGGAGCTAAGTTCCTCCCGACCACCATTGAGGCCTTGAACATCATGGCCGTCGGTGAGAACCGGTCCCTGTCGAACATGGCGGAAACGATCATCCTGGAGTGGTTCCGGGACCATCGTCCCGATATCCTGGCGAGCGCCGTGAAGGGTTTGGGTGCAACCGACCGCCCCGACCTGCTGCCCGAGCCGAAGGGGTGAGTCACGGCTTGACCACCGGCCTGGTGAACTGCTCGCACCCGCCATGCTCCATTTCGTAGCTCTTCCGGGTCGAGCACTCGCCCCAATGGTTCGTGAGGCTCCTCGTCCAACTGGCGCATTCGTCGCAACGATTGGCCGCGGGCCTCGGGTCTTCGGTGATCAGCTCGAGTTGAGCGCTCACGGTGCCCCGTCTCCCTTCGTCACTGCCCCGCCCAGCTCCCGGATCTTCGCCGCCTGCAGCTCGCGCACGGCCTCCAGGATCTGCACCTTGGTCTCCAGGTCCCGCAGGTAGGTCGAGAGCTTGAGCACGCATCCGGGGGCCAGCAGGCGCGTCGGGATGCCCTCACAGGCGGCAAGCGCGGCAGAGCGCCGGGCGAGCGCGGCAGAGAGGGGGCCCTTGCTCACTTGCGGCCCCGGTTCTTGGCCTTCTGATAGCCCTTCAGCTTCGTGCGCTTCGGCTTGTAGGCGGGAAAGCCTTCGCCGCGGTCAAGACGAACGCCATGGTCTATGGAGCCTAGCCAAGCAAGCATGGCGGCCAACGTGCCCTTGCTCACTTCGTCCACCCTCCGAGGTGCGCGAGCTCGCGGGCTTCGGCCAGCTGCTTCTCGCGGTCGCTCACCATGTCGGCAAGCGCGTTGATCGCTTCCATGTCGTGCGGGAGTTCGCGGTCAATGAAAATCTGCTCGACCTGGTCGAGGGCTTGGGCGCGGGTCACTTGGCGTACCCCGACAGCCGAAGCCCGGTCACCATGTCCTCGACTGAGCGTGCGACCAGGGCGACCCCGCCGCGGTTGGCAATGTTGGCCAGAAACTCGCTCTGCTCCACCGTGACGTTGCCGTCTGCGCGCTTGGTTTCGATGGCCAGGAATCGTCCGCCCGGCAGGATGCCGAGAATGTCCGAAATCCCCGCCTTGCCGAACTTCACGAAGCGGTCCTTGCCGCTGTCGCCCTTGAACTTCACGGCACCCGTGTTCTGGCGCCATGCGTAGATCCCATGAAGCTGAAGCCACTCCAGACACGGTTTCGTCACGTCGGTCGTCTCGGAGCCCCGAGGGAACTTGAAGGCCGGTGCGGTGCTCATTCGCTGGCGGCCTTGTTGAACAGTTCGCCCTGCTCCGATTCGCCCTCGGCGTAGGCTTCGACCATCATCCGCAGCTGGGCGACGGCGGCGTTGTATTCGTTCTTCAGCGAGCCGTCGACGGGGACCGAAACCTTGTCGCTCCCAGTGCCACGCAATTCGTTCTCGCCGCTGGTATCGACCTTCGGAAGCAACAGCTTCGTGTGAGCGCTCGACAGCGTCTTCTTGCTGGCGATCTGGCTCGTCAAAGCGATCTCGACGCGGCTCCCGGGGTTGTCGCCGTAGGTCCATGTGACCGCGGTGAACGCATAGCCGATCTTGCTCGGAGCCATGATCGAACCGGCTTGGTCAGTGATGAGCCGCAAGCCGTGAAGCTCGAGCGACAGCCGCGCGACCTGGACGGCCTTGAGGATGAGCGCGCGCTTCGGGTTGACACTGGTGCGGAGGGTCAGGCCCTCGCGGCTGTGCGTCTCGGGATTCTCACGTTCGAACTCGACGATGTACGGGAAGTCGCGCCCCCCGACCTTGAACTTGCTGACGGCGTAGATCATGAGGGAACTCCTTGTACAGACTCCAGCGGCACCACGTGTGCCTGGTGCTTCTCGGCGATGTCCAGCGCGTCCGAGTACGAGAAGAACAGCGCCGCCTTCTCTACGCGGCCGACCCAGCGGTGAACGGGGCACCAATAGAGCAGGGGCGCGGGGAAGGTGTCTACGACGATCCAGGGGGCGTGTGATTCGTGGGAGAGGTCGGGGGTGGATTCACTCTTGGGCGGCTCAGGGAGGGGTTGCCAGTGGGTGACCCATTCTAGGTAATGAGTTCCCTCATGCCAGCTCTGGTCCCACGACGAACAGAAACCGACCACGATCCGCTTGTCCCTATCGAAAACCAGAACATCTCGTTGGTTTTCCGGCAGTCTCTCGCTTACCGGAATCCAGTCCGCACGCCAGCCGTGGGTGAGGTCGGAATACTTGACCCACATACCCTTGTCATCTGGGACAGGCTTGACCTGCTCTTCCTGCGCGAACCTGTTGTAACTCGTGACCATCTCGTACCGCTGGACACTCGGCACCACGGGCGCTTGGGCGGGGGAAGCGGCGCGGAGGGCGTCAACCATTTCCCCGGTCGCCTTCACGAAGTCGGCCACGGATTGGTGATGTTCCAAGCCTTCTTCCCTAGCAGCCTGGACGAGATTTTCCGCTTGGAGTTGAACGTTGACAATCAAGGCGTCCCGCAGTTCTTCGCTGATGACGACGCTCATCCCCGAATCTCCCGAAGGCTCACCACTTTCCCGCCAACCCGCTGCGCCTCATCCCGCGCGCTGTCCCACGCTCCGAAGCGGTATGCCTCGCCGAGGTCGCCAGTCCATCCCTGCTCGAAATGCGGCGCCAGTTTCCAGGGCCGCGCGGTGTTGTAGTACGCGAGGTACGCGGGCGCCGAGTTGACGACTTTCTGCACGAAGTACGGCCCGCTCGCCAGGGTGTCGACGCGCTCGATACGCTGGGCCGCGTTCGGGTCGAAGATGACGACGGCGCCGAGAGTGACGGCGACCAGGCAGAGCGCAAGCGCGGTGATCACGTAGCTCTTGAGGATGGTTTTCACGGGCAAACCTCCGGGGAGTTGACGACGGTGACCCACTCCAGGAGCGGGCGAGAGGGCGGAGTGATACGGGTTGATACGGGTTTGGAGCGGTCGACGGGCCGCTGGTTCGGGTCGAATGCGATGTGCAATGCCCGGGCGATCACCGAGGGAACCGACTCGTCAGGCTTGCGGTTGCGCCAGGCGAGGCCGTAAGCGTCGTCCGGGAGGGTGAGACGAGGGAGGATCACCTCACACCCCGCCTATCCGCGACCGCCTCAAGCTCAGCCTGCGCGGCCTTGCGGTTACGGTCGAGGTACGCTTCGATGTCACGGAGCTTGACGACCGTGCGCCGCCTGACCTTGCACGAAGCCAGCTCGCCCGAAGCGATCAGCTCGCGGACGGTGCTTTCGCCGATGCCGCCGAGTTCGTGAGCGGCGCCAGCCAGATCGACCGCAAGGGGGCGGGAAGCTGTCTCAGGCATGGGGAGCCTCCCGCTTCGCCTCGTCGTCCATGGCCTTGAGGATCAGCGTCCGCACGAAGGGGCCAGCCTTGCGGCCCGTGGCCTTGAGGAAGGTCTTGAATTTCAGCTCCTCGGCCTCGCCCATGCCGGTGTCAATCTTCATCCGGCGCGGCTTCTCGGCGGTTTCAGGCATGGGAAATCTCCTTGAGAAAAGCTCCTCCCCGACCTACTCTGGAAGTTGTCAGACGGCCGTTTCGGCCAGGGAGGATTTGAATGGACAGAGATTGGCAAGTCAGGGCAGCGGCCCTGCAAGCGGCATGCGCTTTGCTCGGCGGAAAGAGCGAGAAGGTGACCGGCAAAGAAATGACCATACTTCTAGCGGAGGTCCACCGGCTGGCCGATGGGTTCGTTGAGTACGTGAACTTCAACCCAAGGACCGGGCAAAGCTTCGACATCTTCTGACCCGCCGCGAGATTCCTCCGAAGGTTCAAAGCGTTGTGCCTTCGAAGGGGTCTCCCGACTCGTCGGGGATTTCGACAAGGTCAAAGCGGACTTTGCCGTCCTTGATGGAGAAGCGGACAATCTGAAACCCCTTCTCCCGAAAGAAGTCAATGAACTCCTGGACCTTGATCGGCGTCGGTCTCTTCTTCATCCCACCCTCCGTTTCGTCGCACAATGACGCATAACTGCGCTATTCATCTGCAATGATCGGCCATAGTTGCGTACTTGTCAAGTGAAAAGAGCGCATTTCTGCGTCATTTCTCTCCGATGATGAGGGTATGGACTTTTGGGATCGGCTAAAGGTCGAGGTGAAAAGGAATAACACCACTCAGGACTGGATAGCCGGAAAGATCGGAGTAAGTGGCCGCACCTTCCGCGGCTGGGTTTCCAGGAAGATCATGCCCAACGCCGATCAAGCCCATGCTCTTGCTCAGGCCTTGGGCGTCACCGTGGAATACCTGGTGACTGGCTCGGACTCAACAGACCCGTGGGTCAGGGAGCACAGAGACCTTGTCGAGAAGCTGAAGCGGATCGAAGCCGAGCCGACGGCCTTCGGAATGGTTGCGGACGTGATCGACTCTGCCGACCGGCGCCTGACTGGCTTGGGAAAAGCCTCCAGTGCTGGGTGAACCGGACCCCGTGGCTCATAGCACCCCATGAAACCCCGCATTTACAGCTATACACTCGTTCAAAATAGAGTCAATACGGTTGAGGCGGGATTGACCGACCGTCTCGGCGGGCGTAGGGTTTCGGGAAGGAGTTCCTTATGAAAAGACCGCTCATGCTCTTTGCTGGCGCGCTGCTCTTGGTTGGTACAGTGGTTTCCGAGGATGTTACTACCCATACCGGAAAGTGGACGGCGAACGTTTCCAGTGATCCCATCGACGACAGCAAGACGGTTGTCCTGATGATTACAGCGGATTCAGGGCGCAATATGATGGGGGTAAAACCCATTCTCTACATTCGCAATTCTAAGGACGGTGACGAGGTCTTTATTGCGTGGAGCGCATTTCTCGGACAGGAAGCAAGCGTCACCTGGCGGGTTGATTCGGAAGATCCTCATACCGGAAGATGGCCACTTTCAAACACAGGCGCCGAGTCGTTCTATGAAACAGACCAAAGCGTCTCATCGCCGTCCGACGTGACTGACTTCATTCGATCCTTGATCGACGCCAAGAAGCTGGCGGTCAAGGTTACGCCCTACAACGGCAATCCGATTACCGCAGTTTTTGACCTGAGTGGCCTCAGAAAAGCCGTCGCTCCGTTCAAGGCCTCTGTTCCATGGCTCCCACTTACACAGGCCCAGATCGTTGCCGAAGGAACCGAGGCTGCCGCTCAGATTAGCCCGACAGGCGACACTTTCGACTCTAGCTTCTTTGACGCCTTGTTCTCGCGGTCGCAGTTCAAGATTGCGTCAGAGAATGGGGACGACCCGGCGACAGTTAACCTGTTTATCCAAGCCGCCGGGGCGGTCGACCTGAAGGCGAAGAAAACGCTCATACTCGCCTGCCTGAAATCTGCAAAATCCCTCACGAGTGATTCGGCAAAACTCCCCGCAGTAGTGCTCAATGTCAATCAGGAAGACGGGACTCAAACGAAGGAAGTTCTCGCCCCCTAGAGCCGGTCCACCGCTGCACGCTTCTGCTTATCGCTCGCCTTGCCATACCGCGCGGTTGTTTTGATATCCCGATGCCCTGCCAGCCCCTGAGCGGTCGCCAGGTCGCTTCCCGAGTCGAGCAGGGACCTGATGAACGTGTGGCGGCTCTGATGGAAGTGCAGACCCGGGATGCCTGCGGCGTCGCCCCACGGGTGCGTGTAGTGCGTGGTGGTCTTCACGGTATGGAGCATGGGGAACACGAGGGCGCCCGGCGTCGGCAGATGGTCGCCCGGGTCAATCAGGGCCCAGGCCGCGGCGTTCAGCGGCACATAGACGACGTCCCGGGTCTTCTCCTGCGTCTTCTCAACCTGGCGGCCACGGATCTTCGACCAGGTCAAAGCCTTGCAGTCCGACCACCTCAGCCCCGTCTGGCAGGCGAACAGGAAGGCCCGCTTGATCTCGCCGCCGACGCCCTTGGCCCCGAGGATCGGCGTGCGGGCCAAGGTCTCCACCTCCTCGGGCAGCAGGCTGGCGGGCGGCTTCTCAGGCACCTTGATGAGCTTTACGCGGGCGGCAGGCGACTCGGTCAGGATGCCGTCGCGGATGGCGCGGAGAAACACACCCCGGAAGGCCTGAAAGTAGACCTTGACGGTGCTGGGCTCGAACAGGGATGCAAGGTAGTCCTGATACGTCTCGCACTGCTTCACGGTCACGGCGCCCAGCTGCACGGCGCCGAAGTGGTGCTCGATGCACTTCATGGAGTCGGCCAGGAGCTTGCCCTTGATGGTCTTGGCGTAGGCCGCCAGGCCCACGCGGCGGGTGTGCTCGGCAGGGATGTTGTGGATGGTGGACAGGAGCTCAAGCTCCCGGCGGGTGCGCAGGATCTCGGCCATGCGCATCTTCTCATCATCGCCGCGTCCGCCGTCGAGGATGATCTCAAGGTTCTCAGCCCTCCGGTCGCCCTTGTGATAGATGTCCAGGTAAAGAAGCCGCCCCTTCTTGAGGTTCCATGACCTGATTGTCACCTTCATGGCCTGACCGTAACTTACAAATCGCAAACAAGTCTAGTGATATCCCCCAGCATTCCACGGCATTCCACGGCATTTTGGTTGCAATATCGAAAACAGCCTTGTTTCTTTCTCTATACAGGGGAAGGACTTGCAAGATCGTCTGGCAACCAGGCTCGTTTTCAACTGACAATTAGGGAATCATCAGCTAGACTAACTGTGTGGAAACCATCGTTGTGGCGTCGAAATCACCTTCGCACCTGGACCGCATGGTTGCGTTGGTGCCCCCTCAACTGGCCAAAACGGCCACGGTGATCCCGGTCGTACCCGGTCCGGATTTCCTTGATTTCCTTCGTTACGAGATCCCCGACCTCGTGGTGCTCCACGCCGGCGAAGACTCCGGTGACTTTGTGCCCGTCTTTGAGGGGCTGGAGTCCGACCCGTGGCTCGATTCAGTGGGCATCGTTCTCGTGGTCCCCGACGTCGAAGCCGTCATCGAGCTCTACCAGGGCTTCAACATTGCGTACTTCCTCAACGAGCACGAGGTGGAACGCAACCTCGGCCGGGTGATCCGCCTCTTGGACGAAAAGCGCGAGTTCCTCAACTACGACGGCATCATCAAGAAGATCACCGTGCTGTCGGGTGAGCTTCGCCTCGACACCGACCTCCTGCTGGTGCAGTACTACTCCTCCCTTTTCTCCAACTACCTGTTCAAAGAGGGCCTGATCGACAGGAACAAGAAGTTCTCTGTGAAGCTCACCCTCGAGGAATTGCTGACCAACGCCATGGAGCACGGGAACGCGGGGATGACCTTCGATGAGAAGACCGAGCTGCAGGACCAGGGCCGCTCCATCCAGGACTTCGTGGACGAGAGGATGCGCCTGAGCCCGTGGGTGGGCCGGAAGGTCACCCTGGCCTACGGCATCAGCCCGCGCTCGAGCCGGTTCACCATCACCGACGAGGGCGACGGCTTCGATACCGCGCTGTTGCCCCGCCGAGGCGAGGAAATGGACGTCGATTTGGAGCACGGCCGGGGGATCTTTCTGTCCATGCACAGCGCCGACAACTTGGCCTACAACGACAAGGGCAACGAAGTCGCGGTCGAGTTCGGGCACAACGGCAAGGCCGAGCGGACGATTCCGGAGGGCTTCATCCAGAACGAACCCCGGCAGTTGGCACCCGGCGACGTCGTTTTTCGCGAGGACGCCACGGGCGACAATCTGTGCTACATCGTGTCGGGGGAGTACGACGTGTTCGTCCACGGGACCAAGGTAGCCACACTCACGCCCAGCGACGTGTTCATGGGCGAGATGTCGTTCCTGCTGGGAAACCGCCGGACGGCAACCGTGGTCGCTGCCACCGGTGGCAAGCTCGTCGAGATCAGCCGGCACGCGTTCACCGAGGCCGTCAAGCAGTACCCCAACTACGGCATCTTCCTGTCGAAGATGCTGGCCCGGCGTCTGCGGGACAACAACAGGCGGTTCGCGGGTTGACAGAGCCAACCCGGTTCGCTAATATTTCGTGACACTGTTGGAGGATCACATGGGTTCGGATACGAAACTGACCAAGACCCGCCGCCGCATGAAGGCGACGAAAAGGGCGTTGGCGCGCTCCAAGAGGGCCAACAAGGCGTTGGTCAAGTTGCACGCCAAAGGCTACAACAAGCCGATTTCGCTGTAAACAAGCCGCCCGAAAGGGCGGTTTTTTTATGCCTAGGCAGGGCGCTGGCCGGACGAAGATGGTCTCACGCGGAGGCGCGGGGGAGTCGGGGCGCCTTGCCGACAGGGTTGCGTTCATCCGCGTTCATCCTGTCTCTTTGACGATGAGAGGCCGCCCGGAGGGTCTCGCGCAGAGGCGCAGAGGACGCAGAGAAGAGAGTGTCACGCGGAGGCGCGGGGGATTTGGAGCGCCTTGCCGACAGGGTTGCGTTCATCCGAGTTCAGCCTGTCTCTTTGACGTGGGGGGCCGCCCGCAGGATCTCGCGCAGAGGCGCAGAGGACGCAGAGAAGAGAGTGTCACGCGGAGGCGCGGGGGATTTGGAGCGCCTTGCCGACAGGGTTGCGTTCATCCGCGTTCATCCTGTCTCTTTGACGATGAGAGGCCGCCCGGAGGGTCTCGCGCGGAGGCACAGAGGACGCAGAGAAGAGAGTGTCACGCGGAGGCGCGGGGGATTTGGAGCGCCTTGCCGACAGGGTTGCGTTCATCCGCGTTCATCCTGTCTCCTTGACGTGGGGACCACCCAGAGGATCTCGCGCAGAGACACAGAGAAGGGCCAAGTACGAGCCGGTCCATAATTTTGTGGAGGAAGCCCTAGATAGGCACTCTTGTAGTGTAGGTGGTCACGAACTGGTTGAACGCCGCTCCCCAGTTCCTCAGGGGCATCGTCCATTTTTGGAGATGTTTTGCAATGCCATGAACACGAGTTTCTGCGCTGCCTCCTCTGTGGGGAACGATTGGCGGTTCCTGATGACCTTGCGGATCGTGTCGTTCCCGGTTTCGATGGCGTTGGTCGTGTACAGGACTGTCCGCAGATCCGGCGGGAACTTGAGAAACGGGACTGTTTCCTTCCAGCGTTTGCGCCAGTTGGCAGCGATGGCCGGGTACCTGGGGTCCCACTGCACTTCGTGACCTTACTTGCCCTCTGAAGTCCAGAGTTTCCCGTCTTCGATGTGGCCGATGTTCTCAGCGATCCCCGCGTCTCCGCATAAGTATTCCCCCTCTTCTCCCCGTCTTCCTCCGTGCCTCAGTGCCTCTGTGTGGCCAATTTCTTCATCTAAAGCCCAACCCGTAACGCCTTGGCTGCGGTAGATATTCTCGGTGCCCCCTGCGCCTGCGCGTGGAGCAATCTCCTCCCCTTCTTTCCTTGCCGCTCTGCGGGCTCTGCGCGGGATCCTCTTCTTTTCCTCTGCCTCGCTGTGCCCCTCATGGCTCCCGGCCCGCTTCGGTAGCTTTCGACCGGGTTGCTGGCTATCATGGCCTCATGACTGATCCGTTTGTCCCGCCGCTGGCGGAACTGGACCGCTGGCTTGCCGAAAGGGAGTCGCGGGTGCCCGGGCTTCGTCCGGGGGTAGCCGCCGGTGTCGTGTGGGCCAGCCCAGGTGCGGTCGCCCGCACTGCAGTCAGCCTCGTCTACCTCCACGGCTACAGCGCCACCCGGGGCGAACTGCACCCTGTGCCTGACCAGATCGCCGCCGCCTTGGGCGCGAATTTGTTCTACGCCCGGCTAACGGGTCACGGAGGCCAGGGCCACGGTTCGGTGACGGTGGACGACTGGGTACGCGACGGGCTGGAGGCGCTGGCCATCGGCAGGGCCCTCGGGGAGCAGACGGTGGTGATGGCCACCAGCACGGGAGGAACCCTCGCCGCTTGGCTGGCCCTGGGCCCGGCCCGCGAGTTCGCCGACGCCACCATTTTGGTCTCGCCCAACTTGACTGTGAGGAACCGGGGGGCGGAACTCCTTCGATGGCCGGGCAAAGAAAAGCTGCTGAAGCTCCTCGTGGGGCCGACCACGGGCTTTCCGGTGCAGAACGAACTCCACGCCCAGTACTGGGACTGCAGCCACGACAGCCATTCGCTGATTCCCATGATGGAGTTGGTGCATCGCACCCGCAGGTGCGACTTCAGGCGCTGGTCCACGGCGTTGCTGGCCGTGTACGACCTAGCCGACCCGGTGGTCAACGAACGGGTAACCGAAAGGCTACTGTCGCGCGTGCCGGCGGGGAAGGCAACTTTGCACAGATGGACCACGGCGGGCCGCGACCACAAGCACGTGCTGGCCGGCGACGCGCTGTCGCCCGGAGGGACGGAGCGCTTGGTAGTGCTGGGCGTGAGCTTCCTGAAGGAGGTTCTCGCGCGGCCTACATCTGCTTGGGATCAGAACCCACGTCGGGGAACGGAAGGTCCAGCGAGCTCTTGAGGGCGGCCTGGTTGGCGGCCTCGATCTCCTCGGCCACTTCCTGACGGAATACTTTGACTTCGCGGGGGGCCTTGATGCCCAGCTTGACCGTGTCGCCCCGGATGTCGACTATCCATACCTCGATCCCGTCGCCGATCATGATCTTCTGGTCTTTCTTACGGGAGAGGATCAGCATCTCATTCCCTCCGGGTAGCCATTTCTTCAAGGATGTCGTGCTTGGTTCGGTACTCGTCCTTGGGACTGATGCACTGCTTGCCCTTGCGCGTCTTCTTGGAAATGTAGAGGGGCCCCTGCAGGTTGGCGGTCATGGGGCCCGACTCGGGAACTGTCACGATGGCAAAGACGAGGCACTCGTCAGCCGCCTCCGCGCCGATGTCGTCGTAGTCCTCCTGCGCGATGCCCGGGTCGTAGTCGTCCCGGAAGATCGAGGGCTTGATGAGGATGAAGGCAATTCGGGCGTCCTCGGTGGACTGCAACCAGAAGAAGGGCTTCTTGTGGGCGTCGATGAGGGCGAACTGCTTGTACTCCTCGAAGCCCAGCAGGCCCTGAGGGAACTCGAGCACTTGTTTCTCGTCGATCTCGACCTTTCCGTAGGCCTTGGTTTCAAGAATCATCGGTTCACCTCAGGTAGTCCATCAGAGTGGGAGGAAGGAGCTTGGCCGCAGCCCGCAGCGCCGCCTGGTGGGTCGAATCGAGCATCTTCAGGTTGGTGATGCCCTGGGTCAGGTCGAGGTCGACGGCGTTCGATAGCTTCTCGACGACAAGAGGCTGCTCGTTCTCGAGGCGCTTCGAGACGGTGTCGAGACGGTTGTCGCGGCTGCCCAGCTCGGCGATGGTGGTCTGCAGATTCTGCATCGAGGCCTGAACCCCAGCCAGACCCTGCCCGCCGATGAACTCCTTGTTGCCGGCCAGCAGGTTGTCGCGCAGGCGGATCACAGCGTCGAACATCGAACCGCCGAAAACCCGGGCGTCCTGGTTGATGTTGTGCGGAGGCAGGACGCCGGGGCGCGGGCTCAGGACGCCTAGATCCTGAAGGACGGTGCTGCCGGGCTTGTCCTCGAGGAAGAGCTGGTGGGGCTGGGTGGTCTCGAGGACCAGGCCGTTGCTGACGGGGTCGATGGAGGCGCGCACGGCCACCGAGGCGGCGTTGATCTTGGCCACCACGGCGTGCGCCGTGTCGCCGGCCCGCAAGTCCACCGCCTTGCCGTCGATGAGGAACGAGGTGTCGGCGGGCACCGTGTAGTTTTGGGCGTCAACAGCCGAGTACACCTTCTGCTGGTCGGCCCAGAAGACCTTGTTGCCGGCAAAACCCGTGGCCAGGGTCGACCCCTCGCTGATCTCGGCCTTGTTGTCTCCGATGGAGCCTATGTACTCGACCCCGGTGATCAGCTGCCCTTGTCCTCCGGGCACGTGGCCTTGAAGCGCCCGGAACGCGTTGGAGTCCACCTTGGTCCCGGCGAACAGAGACTGACCGTCGGGCCCCTTGGCGTTGCCTATCGAAACCAGCTCGTTCAGGTACTCGTTGATCTCGCCGCCCATCTTCTGCAGGTCTTCGGTGGTGTAGGTGCCGTTGGCGCCCTGGATGGTCAGTTCGTTGACGCGCTGCATGATGTCCTGGGCCTCGTTGAGGTGGCTCTCCTGGATGCGCAGGTTGGCCTGCACCTCGAGGGAGTTCTGGTCGTAACGCGACAGCCTGTCGGCCCACGACTGGTACCGGGTGGCCTGGGCCGCCGCGAGGGGGTCGTCGCGGAGGTTCTGGATGCGCTGCTGGGAACCCATCTGGTTCTGGGCCTGGTTGACCCTGACCTCCTGGTTGCGAAGCTGGTAGTTCAGGTCGTTCGCCATGGCGGCGCTGCTGATGCGTTGCATGATCAGACTCCCATCCTGTTGATGATCGTATCGAGCATGTCGTTCCAGTTGGACAGGAAGCGGGCTGCCGCCTGGTAGCCGTGCTGGAACTTGAGCATGTTGGACATCTCTTCGTCGATGTTGACCCCCGAGACGCTGTCGCGGAGGTCAGTCAGGTCTTTCATGACCTTCTGCTGGGTCTGGAACGTGACCTGGGCGGTCTCGCCCTTGAGGCCGACTTCGGCCACGCTGTTGGCGAAGTAGTCGTCGAAGGTCTTGGCGCTGCCAATCATGACCTGAGATCCCCGGAGGCTGGCGATGGCCAGGGCCGCGCTGCCGTCGCCGGCCTCGGCGGGGGCTCCGTTCTTGCCCAGGCCCGCAGCGAGCTTGCCCGGGTCGGCCTTGAGCTCCTCGTTGACGCCTATCCACGCCGACGGGTGAGCCAGCGGAGCGACCTGGAAGCTGGTGCCGCCGCCGGCCAGCGTCGAAACGGCCTGGGGGTTGTGCCAGTCGTACGCGCCCGCCGGTCCCGACTGACCCAGCAGCCCCGCGTAGCCTACAAGGAACTGCCCCGAGTCCTCGACGTGGCGAAGGACGAAGGGCGGGTTGGCCGGGTCGTCGCTGGGGACCGCCTTGATCTGCAGCTTGCCGTTCATGTCGAGCCGGGCCGAGACCTCGGCGCCTGCGTTGTTGATGCGGTTCACCAGGTCGGCCACGGTATCGGCGGGTTTGTAGTCGAGGGTGATGTCGCCGCTCTTCCCAGGCAGCGTCAGGGTGCCGGCCAGCCCCACCTGCTGCTGGGGGTCGAGGGTGTTCTTGCCCGACACGCGGAAGACGTAGGTGGAGTCGAGGACGCCCTTGCCCGCCCTGTCGTAGCTGCCGTCGGCGTTGAGCACGGAGGGGTACTCGTTGAAGAACTTGCGTCCCGTCTCGCCGTTGACGCCGTACCCCTGGGAGTGGACCTCGTTCACCAGGTCGGCGAAGTGCACGGTCATCAGGTCGAGGTTCTGGATTTCCTGGCGGGTGTCCTTGTCGCGCAGTTCGAGCAGGCTGCCGAGCTTGCCGCCCGTGATGGTCCAGTCTTCCTTGGTGTCGGGACGGATGACCTTGAGGTAGCCTTCGTTGTTGGGGTCGCCCACGGCCTGGAGGAGGGTGGGCACCTTGCCCTGGACGAGGTGCAGCCCGTTGAGGTGGATCTGGTATTCGTTGGGGTCCCGCTTGTTTTCGATGGTGATGGGGACCAGCGCAGCAAGTTTCCCGGCCAGCAGGTCGCGCTGGTCCATGAGATCGTTGGGACTGTCGCCCATGGCCTTCACTTTCTGGATCTGCACGTTGAGGGCCGCGATGTTGCGGATGTATTGGTTGGCCTCGCCCACGGTCACGCCCACGGCGTCGTTGAGCGCCACGGCCACGTTGGTGAGGCTCTTGTTCTTGAAGTGGATGGCGTCCATGAGCGCCTCGCCGCGCTCGAGGACGGCCTTGCGGCTGGCCATCGCGTCGGGGTGGAGGCTCAGGTCCTGCCACGATTCCCAGAACTTGTCCATGCGCGTGCGCACCGAGAGTTCGGCGGGTTCATTCTGCGCCTTTTCCAGCTGGAGCACGTACTGGTCCCGGGCGCCCCAGTAGGCCTCGCCCGAAGCCATGGCGTCGATTCGTCCCTCCAGCTGGTCGTCTCTAACCCGGGTGACCGACTGGGTGAGCACGCCCTGCCCGATCTGCCCCGGGGTTTCTTCGCGGTTGAGGGCGGGGTCGTACAGAGGATCCATCGCCTTCATTTCCACACGCTGGCGGGAGTAGCCCTCGGTATTCACGTTCGCGAGGTTTTGGCCTACTGTCTGAAGGGCTTCGGACTGGCTGGCGATTGCCCGCTTCGCCATCTCGATGCCTGAAAATGCTGAACCCATGGGAGTCCCCTTCCTCGCTCAGAAATGCGTGTTGAGGACCAGGGGCTGAGCGTCCCCTCCCCTCAGGTAACCATTGCGGGAGTAGAGCCGGCCCTTGGTGTTGGGCTGAAGTTCCTGGACCACGGCCCGGATGAGTTCGCCGGCGGTCTGCACGTAGGCCGCCAGACCTTGGCTCAGGGATCGCAGACCCAGGGTCTCGATCTTGAGGCTGCGGTGAAGCGCCGTCAGGGGCTCCCTGAACTCCTCGGGGAACAGGACGACGGTTTCGAAGAAGCGCCCCTCCCGGCCCAGGTAGCGGGTTTGAAGGGTCGACCAGAGGAAGTGCCGGCGCTCTTCGAGGCACCGCAGACCTTCGGCCTGGAAGTCGAGGGACCGCAGCACCTTCTCGAGGCCCAGCCAGTCCTTGGTCTTCAGCGCGACCCGGGCGGCAAGCTGCGTGACCTGAAAGTCCTGCATGCCCTGCACCTGAAGTTCCATCACGGTCTGCAGATCGCGCAATTGCCTAGCGTTTGCATCCATCTTCGACTCCTTCCTCTCGTCTATCGGCGGTTAGGAAGAATTCCTGAGTGGAAACGCTAGGTGGCTTGGGCGTCGAGCACCCTAGGTCACCGACAAGACGCCGTAGCGCTCAATCACCGGTGCCGTCCCGGGCCACAGCGTCCCACTCGGCCCATTCGGTGTTTTCGGCTCCTTCGAGGTCCATTTCCTGGTAGGCTTGTTCCCAACTCACCTTGGAGTGGGCCGCGGCTTGGGGACGCAGCAAGATCCCGTCCTGTCGCTGCTCCAGTTCCAAAACAGCACCTCCAACCTCGAGGCTAGATATCTAGATCAACGCTGATGGGGCAGTGGTCCGACCCCATCACGGCGGGGTGGATTTCGGCGGCCTTGACCTTGTCGCGGAGCGCACCCGACACGAGGAAGTAGTCAATACGCCACCCCACGTTCCGCTCCCGGGCGCCGCCGAAGTTGCTCCACCAGGTGTAGTAGCCGTTGCCTTGCTTGAACAGGCGGAGCGTGTCGACGAAGCCCGCGTCGACGAAGGCCTGGAAGCCGGCGCGTTCCTCATCGGTGAACCCCTTCTTGCCGCGGTTGGGCTTGGGGTTGGCCAGGTCAAGCTCGGTGTGGGCCACGTTGAGGTCGCCGCAGAAGACCACGGGTTTCACGGCCTCAAGCTGGCGGCAGTACTCGAGGAACGCCGGGTCCCACTGCTTGTGTCGCAGGGGAATCCGCGTCAGGTCGTCCTTGGCGTTGGGAGTGTAGACGGTGACGAGGAAGAACTTGTCGAATTCCGCCGCCAGGACCCGGCCTTCGGTGTTGGGGTCGCCGTACTCGTCCCCGTGCATCTGGTACTTGTCCTGCAGGTCCTGGGGAAGACCGTTGCGCACCGAGAGCGGCTTGACCTTGCTGTAGATCGCGGTCCCCGAGTAGCCCTTCTTGTCGGCCGAGTTCCAATACTCAAGGTAACCGGGGGCATCAACCACGGCCTCACCCGGCTGGGCCTTGGTCTCCTGCAGGCAAAGCACATCCGGATCCTCGGCCTTGAGGAAGGGGCTGAGCGCGTCCTTGCGCAAGACCGACCGGATGCCGTTCACGTTCCAGGAATACAGCTTCATCAGCGGGACTCTTTGTACAACCTCTTGGCTTCCACCAAACAGGCCTGAATCTCACCGTCGGAGAGGTCGATGCGGTCGCCGTAGAGGCGTTGCCGGGTCTCGGTCACAAATCTCAACAGATCGTGGGTTTCCATCATATGATCTCCGTTGATCCTATTGTACCCGATCAGACCACAAATTGGTAGGTGGGGGGTGTGGTATGCTTCCTCCATGGCGTACGAACTGATCACCGGGCAGAGGCTGGAGACGCTTGTGGGGGGACACCTCGACCTTTTCCGGTCGGGCTTCTTCGGTCCGCGCCCCCTCGTCGTCCTCCAGAACCAGAGTCTGGCCCAGTGGCTGAAGCTGTTCTTCGCCCGCACTGCGGGGGGCTTCGCCACCGGCGACTTCGTGTTCCAGGACGAGGCGCTGCGCCGTCTGGCCGAGGGCGCGTCGCCCACGCCCGTGCGCATGCTCTTCCTCGACGACCTCAAACTCGAGCTCTACCGCCATCTCGCCTCGGCAGACCGGGACCCGGTGTTTGCACCCCTGGTGGGCGGCGGGGCCCCCGATCCGCTGCGGCTGTTCGAGCTGGCCGACCATATCGCCGGGGTGTTCCACAACTACGCCATGAACAGCCGCCTGTGGCCGACGGCCCTCGCGTCGGGCCAACAGCCGCCGGGCAGCCCCGCCGATGCAGCCACGTTCGCCTGGCAGTCGAGGCTGTGGCGCGATCTGGCGGCCGGGGGCGGCGGCACCCTCGCGGGGCTGGCCCTCGAGGCGCTCACGCGGTCGGTGCCCGCGCCTTCGGGCCCGCCGACCCGGGTTGTGCTGGTGGGGTCGGCGTTCCTGAGCCGCCGGGCCGCGGACTTTCTGCGGGCCTGGGCGGTCGCCGGCCGCGTCGAAGTCGTCCACCTTCTCCTCCTCCCGGCCCCCCCGGGCGTTTGGCCCGACACCCGGCCCTGGTCGTCGTGGGGCGCCTTCGGGCGCGCCTTCCTTGACGCGCTGCCCTCTGTGGCGGCCGTCCTGCCCGAACCGCCTGCGGACGCGACCGCCTTGTCGGCCCTCCAGCGCGCGCTGGCGGCCGGCGAAGCCTTCCCCTGCGCCGAACCCGACGGCACCCTCGAGGTGGTCTCGGCGCCCCACCCCCTGCGGGAGCTCGAGGTGCTCCGGGACCGGCTGCTGGCCGCCCTGGCCGCCGACCCGACGCTGGAGCTCAACGAGATCGCCGTCCTGGCCCCCGACATCAACGTGTACGCGCCTTTCCTCGACGCGGCGTTCGCCTCGGACGACCCGGGCCGGCACCTGCGCCACCACGTGATCGACCTCGACCTAGGCCGCGAAAACGCGTGGTTCCGGGCCCTGGACGCGCTCCTCGCCCTAGCCTCGGGCACCATCGACAGGCCGTCGCTGTTCGCCCTCGTCGACGCGCCGGCGTTCCAGGAGGCTTGGGACGTCGGCGAGGACCGCGAGCTGTGGCTTGACTACACCGAGGAGGTGTGGGCGTGGCGCGAGACCCCCGAAGGCGGCGTGCAAACGTGGAGTGCCGGCGCCGAGAGGCTCTTTGCCGGGTGGTTCCGCTCTGACGCGCTGGACGACTGCGAGCCCCTGGACACGGCGCCCTCGTCGTTCCGGTCCCTGGGGCGCTTCCACCAGCTGCTGGACGCCTTGCGGGAGTTGGGGCACGAGACCGCCCGCCCCCGGCCGTTTGCCGAGTGGATTCGCTTCTTCGATCAAACAGTGGGCACGTTTCTTGCGCCAGGGGACGGCACGGGAGCAGTACTGGCGGGGCGGCTGCGCACGCTGGTGGCCGACTCGGCCTCGCCCGACGAGCCATTGCCGTGGGCCGGGTTCCGCGCCTTCGTCCAGGACCAGATCGCCCACTTCCCCGGCCGCAGGGGCCAGCTGCTCACCGAGGGCATCCACTGCTCGTCGCTGCGCCCGCTGAGGGCCATCCCGTTCCGCATTGTTGCCGTCCTGGGCCTCGACGAGGGACGGTTTCCGCGCCAGGCGCCGGTGCCCAGCTTCGACCTGAGCCGGTTCGAGCCCGAACAGGAGCGATCGTCGGCCCTGGCGTTGGACCGCTACTGCTTCTGGGAGACCGTCATGGCCGCCCGGAGCGTGCTCTACCTGTCGTACCAGGGGCGCAGCGCCGTCGACGGCAGCGAGAGGCCGCCTTCGCCCGTGCTGGCCGACCTCCTCGATTATCTAGAGGAGGGAGGCCGGGCCTGGCCCGTGGGCCAGGCGTCGGTCAAGGACTTTTCCGTGGGGCCCGACGCGCCCGCCACCTGGTCGCCCCGGACCCGGCGGCGCGCCGAGGCCTTGGCGGCGGCCCGGCCCGGTGCGGACACCCCGACGCCCGAGGTGGCCGACCAGGAACTGGACGAGCTGTTCCCCGAGGTGCGTTCGTCAGAGGTGGCCGAGGCGTTCACGGTGCCGGCGAAGTTCCACCTGAGGCGGGTGCGCCAGATGACCCTGCGCGACGAAGACCGCCGGGGCATCGACGAGGAGGAACCCTGGTCCCTGGCCTTCCTCGACCGCGAGGCCTGGCTCCAGGAGCAGCTGCGCCGCCACCTGGCGGGCCAAGCTGGAGCCTGGGATCTGGAGTCCTTTCTCAGGTGCGCCCAGTCGAACGGCCAGGTGCGCCCCGGAGTCTTCGCCGACCGCGACCGCCGGGACCTCGAGCTGCGCACACAGCAGGTGGCCGCCTGGGCCCAGGAACTTGTCGCCGAGGGCTGGACGGTTCGGAGCACGCCTGTCCCCCGAGCGCTGTGGGCGGGACGGCCCTGGGCCCCGGAACCCGACGGCCGATTGGTGAAAAGCGGCCAGGTCCTGTTGCCTCGCCCGCTGTACTCCGAAAGCCTTCCGGCCCGGACCAAGGTGGAGGCCGCCCTGGGCCTGCTCCAGGACCCGGCACCCGCGGCCGTCCTCGACACTTTGAGCCCCCGGGCCGTGCGCACCACCCTTACGTGGACCCCCGACGAGGCGGCCACCCGCGCCCTGGTCGACCGCGCCGAGGCGTACTGGCGCGAGGCCGCCCGCCGCCCCCTTCCCTTCTACCCCGACTACCTCGAGGCCGTGGCCGCACGGCGCAAGGACCACGGCGAGGAGAGCTGGCCCGCCACCGTGGAAGAGGCTTGGCAGGCGGCCTGGAGCTCGGGCGGGCCCGTGGTCCGCTCCCGCGCCCTTTTGTCGAGGGACCCGTACGCCGCCCTGGCCTTCCGCGAAGACCCCGACTGGACGCGGCTGGCGGCCGACCTGGAGCCGTGGTGGGACGGCTTATTTGCACCCCTGCTGGAGGCGTGGCAATGAGCGTCACCTGGATCGAGGCCTCGGCGGGCACGGGCAAGACCTACACCCTCGTCCAGCGGGTGCTCGGGCTGGTCCGCGAGGGGCTGGGCGTCGAGCGCATCCTGCTGGTCACGTTCACCGAAAAGGCCACCGCCGAACTCAAGACCCGCATCCGGGCGGGCCTCAGGGACGAGTGGAAGAGCACCCGCGACCCCTCGCTGGCCCAGGCCCTCGAGGACCTGGCGTCGCTGTCGATCACCACCATCCACGGTTTCTGCCGGGCCCTGCTCACCCAGTTTCCCCTGGAGTCGGGGGTCTCGTTCGAGCCCGAAATGGTCGACCAGGGCCGGCAGTGGCGGCGCCTCTTGCGCGAAGAGCTCCGGCCCCGCCTCACCGAACTCGACCCGGGTCTCCTGGCTTGGGCGGGTCTCGAGGACGAGGAGGACCTTCTGGCCCTGGCCCAGGAGGCGCTTGAGCGCAACGTGTTCAACCAGCCCCATCTGCACCCCGACGCGGGGGAGGCCGATCGCTTCGAGGAGGTGCGCCGGGGTCTCGAGGAGGGCCGGGGACCGTTATGGGACGCGGTCGCGCTCCTGAGGGGCACAAGCCTCCCCGAGGACGCCCGCAGCGCCTTTGGCGAAGACACCGTGTCGGAGTTGCTCCACGCGCGAAACCACCAAGGCCCCTACGCCCTGGTCAGGGCCCTGGCCCACGCGAGTACCTGGCGCGACCTCGTCCCCCTTTTGGAGGCAAAGGCCCTGGCGGCGCTGGAACGGTGGCGGGAGGGTGGAACCGTATGGAAGAAGGCCGCCGCGCCGCCGTTCACGGGGACTCTTGAGGCGGTGCGAACGGCGGCCGTCGCCTTCGCCGACGCGGCCCGTGCCGTGGAGGCCGCGCTCGCCCCGGGGACGGCCTTGGCCGACTTCCTCGAAGGCACCGCAAGGTGGCGGGTTCTGTCGCAGCTGTGCCTCCCCGTGCTTGAGAAGCGCTCCAACCGCGAGCTGACCTTCCACGACCTGATTGACCGCGTCCACCGCCTGGTCACCACCCCCGCCGGAGCCGCCCTGGCCGCCGGCGCCGCGGATCGTTGGCACGCGGTGCTGATCGACGAGTTCCAGGACACCGACCGCGAGCAGTGGGAGATCTTCTCGTCCCTTTTCCTGAACCCCGGCCATGAGCTGGTGCTGGTGGGCGACCCCAAGCAGTCGATCTACCGCTTCCGGGGCGCCGACCTCGACCTGTACCGCGCCGCCCGCGACACAGTGCGCTCAGCAGGAGGCCGCTTCGTGGTGCTGGGCGAGAACTTCCGCTCCACGGCGCCGATGATCGACGCGGTGAACCGGCTGTTCGGCGCCGATTCGGGTACCCCGTGGGAGAACCCCGACGACTTCTCGCCCACCGTGAAAGGCGCCAAACCCGTGGGTCAGCTGGTGCGGCGGGCCAGTGATTTATTCACGCCTGTGCCGCCCGTGGTCCAGTATTCGGGGGACGAGAAATCGTGGCACCGGCACCTGGTCGAGACCGTCCTCGACCTCCTCGACGGCACGCACTTCCTCGACGACGGCACCGGCCCGGTACCGCTGACCCCCGCCGACGTGCTGGTGCTGGTGCGCCGCAAGAACGAGGCGTGGACGCTGCACCGCCTCTTGACCGCGCGTGGGCTGCCGGCGGTGGTGGGCGGGTCGGGCGGTCTGCTGGCCACCCGGGAGGCCCGGGAAATTCTGCTCTTCCTCAAGGCTCTCGAGGCGCCCCGGTCGCTTTCGGCCGCCCGGGCCCTGGGGTGGACCAGGCTGTTTGCGGGGGCCACCGTGGACCAGCTGTCTCCCGCCCTCGACTTGGTGACCGACGACCGCGACGCCGGGGCCTACCTTCGGGCCTTCCGCCGGGTGGCCGCCGCGCTCGAACCCGGCGTCATCGACGGCGGCGGCCTCGAGCGCCTGCTGTCGCGCCCGGGCGGCGCCCGGATCGTCACCAACGCCGAACACGTGCTCGAGGTCGTGCAGGAGCGCCACCACCGGGGCGAGGTGCCGGCAGGCCGCGCCGCCCTCAGCCTGGAAACCTGGATGCAAAGCCGGCTCCAGGAGGACGAGGTCGACCTCAGGCGCGACGGCGAGACGCGGACCATCCACCTCATGACCATCCACGCGGCCAAGGGCCTCGAGGCCCCCGTCGTGCTCCACGGCTTTCCCTCGGCGGCCAAGAACCGCAAGGCGGTGTGGCTCATCGACAGAGGGGTCGACTGGCTCAACACCGCCGCGGGCCGCGAGGCCGAGCAGCGCCAGCAGACCGCCGAAGAGCTGCGCCTGCGCTACGTCGCGTGGACCCGGGCCAGCACCCACCAGATCATGATCGCCCCCGGCCCTGGGGGCCAGCCCTTGCCCGCGCCCCCCGACTCCATAAGGCTGTGGTCACCTCCCCCCGACACCCGGCCCGCCGTCCCCGACATGGGCCCGCCCATCGACGGCCTCGAAAGGCGCCACCCCTGGGTGGAAAGCCACTCGGGCCTGTGGCGCAGGGCGACCAGGGACGAAGCCGAGACGCGGGTCGAGTGGGACCGGTCGCGGGGCCAGCGCGACACCGAAACGGCCTCCGCACCAGAAGCGCTCGCCGGTACCCTGCCCGCCGGCCCCGTCTTCGGCGACCTCGTCCACGACATCCTCGAGGCCGCCGACTTCCGGGGCTGGGCGCCCGGCGCTGCGTCCGAGCGTCGCGAACAGACCGCCGCGTTGGTGGCCGAACATTGTGTGCGCCACCGGGCCGCCTTCGAGGGCAAGGACCTCACCGCGGCCCTGGACCGCTGGCTGGCCCGGGTCCTCCCCGTGCCCCTTGGTCTGGGACCCGAAACAGACCCCGTTGACTTGACCGCCCTCGCTCCCGAGGACACTCGCCGGGAACTGGAGTTCCACCTCCCCCTGGCCCTCGATGCGGTCCAAACCTTTGATTGGGGCGGCCGAATCTTCACCGTGCACCCTGGGTACCTCACGGGACGGATCGACCTGCTGTTCCGGTGGCAGGGGAAGCTGTACCTGGCCGACTGGAAGACCAACCGCCTTGCCGACGGCCAGGAGCCAGGGGACCTGATGGCCGAGGCCGGGTACGACCTCCAGGCCCAGTGGTACTGGGAGGCGCTGGGACGCCTTTGCCGCCTTCAGAACGAACCGCTGGAGCCGGGCGGCGTCCTGTACGTCTTCCTTCGCGGAACCGACGACAAGCCCCGGGGCGTGTTCCACGGCCCAGCCGAGCTCAACGCCCAGACAGCTCTTTCCCCGTTCCTGAAGGAGGCCCGCGGTGGGTGAACTGTGGAACTCGCCCCTGCCCTGGGCGCCTCATCAGCGGGGCCTGGCCCAGTGGGCCGCTAGGCGGTGGGGCTGGACAACCGGCGACCCCGACTGGCCCTCGGCCCTGGCCCTCTTGGTCTGCGCCGAGGACGAGGGTCATACGGCGCTGGACTGGAACCGAGCCCCCGAAGTGTGGGCCCGCCGTTTCGCCACCGAAGCCGAGCCGCCCGAGTTCAATCTCCCCGAACCCGAGCTCTGGCCGGCGGCCCTGTTCTCGGGGGGCTGGCTGGTCCGGCGCTCGGGCGGAGCCGAGCTGGTGCAGACCGCGCGCAACGCCGATCTGGAGGCGAGGCTGCTTCGCGGTCTGACCGCCCTTGCCGGTCCGCCGTCCGAGGCCGGCCTCGGCCAGGACGCCGCCGTGGACCGGGCGGGACGGGTTCGGCTGCTCCTGCTCGCCGGCGGCCCCGGGACGGGGAAGACCACCACGCTGAAGCGGCTCCTGGCCCGCTGGACCGAGCTGGCCCCGGGGCTGAGGGCCGTGGTCGCCGCCCCCACCGGCCGCGCCGCCGCCCGAGTGAAGGAAAGCTTTGCTGACGCGCCCGCAGTCCCCGAGTGCCTCACCCTGCACAGGCTGCTGGGCTTGAAACCGGGGCTGGGCGCCCCTTGGCACGGGCGGCACCGCCCCCTGCCCTTCGACCTGGTCATCGTCGACGAGGCGTCCATGCTCGACCTTCGCACGGCGGTGGCGCTGATCGACGCGCTGCCCCCGGCCGGAGCGCTGGTCCTGGTGGGCGACCCCGGCCAGCTGCCCAGCGTCGAGGCCGGTTCTGTGCTCGCCGACGTCCTGGCTCACCCCGAGTTTGCCCGGTCCACCGTTAGGCTGGTCGAACGCTTCCGCCTGGCCGGCTCCAGCCGAACCCTGGCCCGGGTCTTCGACCTGCTCCAGGCGCCCCCCGGCGATGCGGACCGTACGGTGGCCGAGCTTCGGGAGCTGGGCGACGGCCGCTTCCCCGACTTCCGTTGGCAGGTCACAGGCGAAACCGAGGACCCGGGCCCGCCCGCGGTGGCGGCCTGGGGCTCGGCCCGGGGGCTCACCCTGGCCTCGCTGGCCCAAAGGGTGCTGCTCTCGCCAGTCCACAAGGGCCCCGGGGGCACCGAGGCCCTGGGCGCGCTCCTCGACCGCTCGCTGGGACGGCCGCCGGGCACCGTGGCCGAGGGCCTGCCGTGGATGATCCGCCGCAACCTGCCGCACCTGGAGCTGTCCAACGGCGACCGCGGCCTTATCGTGCGCCGGGCCGGCCGGCTGTTCTTCGAGGCCCCGGACACGGGGCGGCTGTGGCCCTTCTCGCTGGTGGCCGAAGACGGCGAGGCCGCCTGGGCCGTCACAGTCCACAAGAGCCAGGGCAGCGAGTACGACCTTGTCGTCCTCGTCCTGCCGCCCGAAGACTCCCCCGGCATGGTGCGCGAGCTGCTCTACACCGGCCTGACCCGGGCCCGGGAGCGCGCCGTGCTGGTGGGGTCGCCTACGAGCGTGCTACGGGCGCTGAGCCGGGGAACCGACAGGCAGTCGGGGTTGAACTTGGGCGGGGGATGAAGAAAAGGCGGGGCTCACGCGGGGGCGCGGAGACTTCGTTGAACCAGGCCGAAGGCTTCTTGGCCGTCTCGAGGTTCGGGTCCGGCAACAACGCGCGTGATTTTCTCTCAAGTGGGTTACGGAGAACCGCCGACGTCCACGCTCCCCTCCCCCACCGGCACATGAAGCACAAACGTCGAGCCGCGTCCCAGCGCGCTTTCTACGGTGATCCTGGCGCCGATGCTGGCCGCGAGGTCTGCGCAGAGCACCAGTCCAAGGCCGGCCCCGCCTTCGCCCCCGGTGCCCCGGCGCCGCGTGTTCGCACCGGGGGTAAAGACCTTTGAGGCGTGACCCGCATCCATGCCCACCCCCTGATCGGCCACGGCGATCCGGCATTCTCTGGGAGCCTCGGCGAATTCAGCGCTCAAGAGAACGGAAGTGTGCGGCCGCGAGAACTTCACTGCGTTGGACAGAAGGTTCCTCACGATCGTCTCAAGAACCCGGAAATCGGAAGGGACCGTCATCGATCCAGCGTCCGGCATGTCAAGGCGGACGTTCTTCGTTGCGGCCAGGGCCTGAATGGGGGCGCTGGCGGAAAAGAAAAGGTGCGAGAGCTGCACGTCGTCTCGCCGGATCCCCAGGGTCTCTGTCTGTGAGCGCCCCCACTCCAGGAGATTTTCGAGCAGAGAGAGGGAGGCGGACGCGGAGTCCTGAATTCCCTTAAGAATCTCGGGAAAGCTCTCTTTGAAGTCTTGCCCATCGTTGATAACGACGCTGCAAAGTGACAAGATGGCGCCCAGCGGTCCTCGGAGGTCGTGGCCGATGATGGAAAAGAGCTGCCGCTTCCATCGGTTTTGGCGCTGTTCCTCGGCAAACAACTGGGCGTTGCGAACCGAGGCGGCAACAATGGACGCTAGCGCCTGGAACAGCTCGAAGTCACCCTCATCGTAGCACTGTTCCGATTCGTAGTTCTGCACGGCCATGGCCCCCACGAGCGTGTCCTTCACAAGGAGGGGGACGCCCATCCACGATTTGGCGGGAGGGTAGCCCGGCGAGATCCCCTCGCGCGTCAGAAACTCCTGCTTCTCCGCGACGGTCTTGAACAGCAGGCCTTTCCGGGTCCGGATCACGTGCCCCATCAGCCCGTGGGTGAGCGGATTTGTGGCTCCTTCCTTCCGCTCGTCTTGTTCGACCTTGAAGAGAACCGTCCAGTTTTCACCGTTGGCATCCGGGGTTCCGACAAGAAAACCCGAAATGTCGAAGACGCGGCAAAGTTCGCGGTAGGTCGCTTCCAGGACCAGGGGCAAGGACAGGTCTTCGGAGGTGGCCCGGGCCACCTGGTAGAGAACCCCCAGCCGGATCATGGTAACGGGATCAGCGGTGCTCATTTCCTGGTCCCTCCCTGCTCCAAAGACACCCGGCGCCCCTTCGTCGGCCACCGGAGTCGAACCGAGGCGGAATCGGCCTTGGAAGGATCGCAGTCCACAGCCATACCTGCTTAACCTCTGCTTGGGGAGGGGGCGGCGAGGAAAGCCGCCACTTCGTCGGCGACGCGTTGGCGTTCGTCCTGCCGGCCGGCCAGCCACCCGTGGATGGGGTGCGGGCAGCCGGGAAGGTCCAACCACCTGAGCGACGAGGCGCTCTTCCAACTCGTCCTGTAAAGCTCGCGAACAGCCGCCGGAATGACTTCGTCCTTGGTCCCGAAGACGACAAGCGCTCTGCCCGCGAACGACCCAAGCAGTTGAGGGACGTCGGAATCCAGGTACGAACCGGCCCGCCGGGTCTCTTCGAGGAACTCGTCCTGAAAGGTCATCGTTCTGGCGCGCCGCGAATAGGCGGCCGGGCAAAACAGGACGAGGCTGGCCACGTCCAATGCGTCGAGAAGGGTGGCCGCCACGTAGCCGCCCATGCTCGTCCCAATGATCGAAAGAGGCTCCATCTTTAGCCAGCGGGCCAGGGAGAGGGCCTCGTCGCGGCGTTTCTCGAGGCTGGATTCGAGCAGAACCCCCGAGCTCTCGCCCTGTCCTGAAAAGTCGATGCGAACGGTGGACAGCCCTGCCTGGGCAAGCCGCTCACCCAGGTACTTGGTGGTTGCCTTGTCGGTCGGTCCGTTTCCATGGAGGCACAGAACCGACGGACGGGTCTCGACGTCGGGAGAATCGATCTCGTAAACGAGGGTTTCCCTCCCCACGACCAGGGTCCCTCGGGCCGTTCTTGGCGTCAATGGGCAGCCTCCTTGGCTCGGACATCCTATCACAGAAAACGCGGGCGCTGTTGGTTTCCCCCGTCGTCCAACCGCCCTCTCCGGGGTATGATGGCCCTATGCGACTTTTGCACACCGCCGACCTCCACCTGGGCAAGATCCTTCACGAGCAGTCCTTGCTGGACGACCAGGAGCACGTGCTCGGCCAGATCGCCGACGAACTGGCGCGGGGCGGCTACGACCTGTTCGTCGTGGCCGGCGACGTGTTCGACCGCAGCGTGCCGCCCCCCGAGGCCGTTACCCTGTGGGACGACTTCCTCCACCGCATCACCCAGGGGTGCCCGGGGCTTGAGACGGTGGTGGTGGCGGGCAACCACGACGGGGCCCAGCGCCTGGCGTTCGCGTCGCGGTTCCTCGACGGGCACCGGATCCACGTGCGCACGTCGGCCGAGGCGCTCGACCGCCCGGTGACGCTCACGCTCGCGGACCGGGAGTGGGACGTGTTCGCCGTGCCTTTTTTGCAGGCTGGCACCCTCGAGGCGCGCCCTGCGGACGGCGAGCCGGCGCTGCTGCGGTCCCAGAGGGACCTGTGGCAGGAGGCCGTGGAGCGGCTGGCGGCGGCCCGGCGCCCCGGGGTGCCGTCGGTGCTGGTCACCCACCTGTTCACCCTGGGCGGCTCCGAGAGTGACAGCGAGCGCCTGTTCGTGGGCGAGGCCGAGCAGATCCCCGCGTCGTGGCTGGGGGGGTGGGACTATGTGGCCCTCGGGCACCTGCACAGGCCCCAGGAGCCGCTGCCGGGGGTGCGCTACTCGGGCAGCCCCTTGGCGTACTCGTTCAGCGAGGCGGGACAACCCAAGTCGGTGCTGCGCTGGGAGGACGGTGCGGTCGAGCCGGTGCCTCTGACTCCCCTCCACCCCCTGACCCGCCTGACCGGGAGCTTCGACGGGTTTGCCCGGGGCGCCGGGTACGAGGGCTACCGGGACCATTGGCTGGAGCTTACGCTTACCGACGCAGCGCTGGTGCCGGGCCCGCTTGAGAGGCTGAGACCGCGTTTTCCGGGGCTGCTGAGCCTGGTCCAGGCACCCGCCCGGACCGACGCGCCGGAGGCCGCCACGGTTCAGCGCCGGACCGGCGACGTGGCTGCTGACACCCTGCGCTTCCTGACCGAGGTGGGGGTGCCCGCCCACGACGACGTGCCCGCGCTGCTGGCCGACCTGGCCCGGGAGGCTGCCGATGCGGCCTCTTGAGCTCCGCCTGGCACACTTTGGGCCCTACAGGGACGAGGCCGTCCTCGACTTCGAGTCCCTCGACAGGCTGTTCCTGGTCTGCGGCCCCACGGGAGCGGGCAAGACCACGCTGTTCGACGCCCTCACCTACGCCCTCTACGAAAGGACCCCGGGCACCCGGGGCGGCCTGGGCGAACAGCTGGCCAGCCATCACGCCCCGGCGGGCTCGGTACCCCGGGTCAGCCTCAGGTTTGCCTTGGGCGCCCAGCAGTGGCGGGTGACCCGGCACCTGAAGCACAAGACTCTTAAGCAGCGTGGCGAGGGCTGGCGCGACCAGGACGCCCAGGTGCTCCTCGAGACTCTCAAAGACGGCGCCTGGGAACCCGTGCCGGGGAAGCGCTCGGAGATCAACCAGCGGCTGGAAGAGCTCGTCGGTCTGTCGGCCGATGAGTTCTCCAAGATCGTCGTCCTCCCCCAGGGCGACTTCCAGCGCTTCCTCGAGGCCAGCAGCGGCGACCGCGAGAAGATGCTGCAGAAACTGTTCCCCGTCGAGGCCTACGAGCGACTTGTCGACGCGCTCAAGGTCAAGGCCAAGGCCGTGGAGGACGAGCGCAAGCGGTGGGAAGACCGCTGGCAGGACCTCGTGGCCCGCCGGGGCGAGGAGTCCGGCCTGCCCGCGCTCGAGGCCGCTTCCGCCGAGGCCGCCGACCGGGCCGCCGCCGCCGCTGCCGCCGAGACCGCCGCCGCCGAGGGGCTGGTCCGCCTCCAGGCCCTCTGGTCCGACTGGAACGCCCTCGCAGCAAAACGCAGGGAGCGGGAGGCGCTGGAGACCCGGAGGACCGCCGTGGAGGCCAGCCGCGCCCGCCTCGATAAGGGTAGGCTGGCCCGTCCCCTGGGCGCCGACCTCGACACCCAGGAGCGCCTTCTGACCGACGGCAAGGCGTTGCGCGCGGTGCAGGACGGGTGCCGGGCCCAGCTTGCCGCAGTACAGACGGAGCTGGCCGCGCACGAGGCCCGGGCCGGCGACCGGCAGGCCCGGGAGACACGCTTGGCCGACGTGCTTCGCGACCGGGGCGCCCTCGAACACCAGAGATCCCTCTGGAATGAGACCCAGACCCTGGTCCAGGGCGAAGCTGCGGCCCGGAAGGACGAGGAAACCGCCGCCGCCGAAAAGGCGCGGCTGGCCGGTGTCCGGGAGGCCGCCGAGGCCAAGGTTCCGACACCGCCGCCCGGGCCCGGGTGGGACGACGCGCTGGCCCTTCTGGACGCCGCCAGGCGCGAAGAAGCCGCGGCCCGCCAAGCCGCCGCCACCGCAGAGGAGCGCGCCGCCCTCGAGGCTCAGCGCTCCGACGCCGACCGCCAGGCCGCCGCCGCTCGCGAAGCCCTCCCCGCCGCCGAGGCCGACGCAGCGCTGTGGAAGCAGCTCGTCGATGCGCTCCAAGCGGCGGGCTTGGCCCAGGACTTGGCCGACGGGGTCCCCTGCCCCGTGTGCGGGTCCCTCGAGCACCCCGCCCCTGCGGCCTGGCCTCAGGCGTCGGCCGAGGCGCCCCAGAGGCTGGAGGCCGCCCAGGCGGCCCTGGCCGAGGCCCGGCAAACCCTCGCCGTCGCCACGGCCCGCCGGGACGATCTGGCCCACAGGCTTGCAGCCCTGCCCGCCAACGCCGCAGCGCCGCCCTTGGAGGACGCGGCGGCCCGGCTCGCCGAAGCCCAAGCCCGGGTGGATGCCCTTCAGGCCTGGACCCGTGCCGCCGAACAGGCGCGCCGCGCCGTTGCCGAGGCGGTCGAGGCCGAGGCTCGGGCCAACGAGCACTGGCAGACCGCCGTCCGCGACAGGTCAGTGTGGACCACTCGGCTCCAGGCCCTGACCGAGACCGTGCCCGCCGACCCGGCGCCCCGGCTCGAAGCCCTGGGCCGCGAGGAGGCCTCCCTGCGCCGGGGCCTCGACGAGGAGCGACAGCGCGGCGAGGCCCTCGTCCAAAAGCAAGGCGAGCTGAGCACCCGGGTCGACGAACAGGAGAAGCAGCTCGTCGCCCAACGGGAGGAGTTTGCCCGCCTGACCGCCAGCCTCGAGGCCGCCGTCGCCGCCCTAGGGTGGACCCTCGACGGCCTGAAGGCGGCCCGGCTCGCCGAGACCGAACTGGCGGGCCTCGAAGCCTCGGTGGCCGCCTTTGACCGCGACGACCACAGACTCGCCGGCGAGGCTGCGGCCCTCGAAGCCAAGTTCCCCGCCGGCGCTCCCCCTCCCCTGGAACCCGAGACCGCCGCCCTCGAGGCTCGCCGCCGGGAACGCGAGCAGGCCGACGCCGCGGCCCGGGAGGCCGCCTTTGCCCTCAGGGACCGGGATCGCGTCGAGGCCGAGCTGCGCGAGGTCAACACGGCCAAACAGGCGCTGGAGGCCGATTTTCAGAAGCTCGTCCCCTTAGCCCAGGCCCTCGACGGGCGCAACCGCCTTAACCTCAAACTGACCACCTGGGTTCTCGTCCAGGCCCTGGAACGCGTCGCCCAGTCGGCCACCCACCGGCTCGCCTCGATGAGCGGCGGGCGCTACGCCCTCAAAGTTCAGAGCCAAGGCCTCGACGGCCGCCGGGACTGGGGCCTCGACCTGGCCGTGGTCGACGGCTACACGGGCCAGGAGAGGGCGGTGGGGACTCTGTCGGGGGGCGAGAAGTTCATGACAAGCATCAGCCTGGCCCTGGGACTGGCCGACGTTATTCAGGAGCGCTCGGGCGGCCTCAAGCTCGAGGCCATCTTCATCGACGAGGGCTTCGGCACCCTCGACGACCAGAGCCTCGACCGCGCCATGGCCATCCTCCACGACCTGGGCAAGAACCGCTCGGTGGGCATCATCAGCCACGTGGCCGAACTCCGCCAAAGGATCAGCAGCCGCATCGAGGTGGTCAAGGGACGAAACGGCTCGACGCTCAGGATGGGGTGACCGGCCCCTCGGGCTCGGTGTTCACGATCCACGCCGAAAACGTATTGATCCACGCCCGGAATCCGGGGATGTGCTCGGCGGGAAAGCCCAGCGTCTGGGGAGCCCTCGCCAGGACGGGCTCCCAGCACGCCAGCCAGTGTCCCCTGGCCTCGGGGGTAATGGGGAACCTGAAGTGCCGCTGACGGATCAGGGGCTTGCCGTGCTTCTGTTCGTACAGCTCGGGTCCGCCCAGCACCGTCACCCAGAACAGGGCGCTGTTGTCGGCCGAGGCCATAAGCGCCTCGCCCTGGGGGAACAGAGGGGCCACGGGCGACCGGCCGATCTCGAGGTAGAACTCCCGGATCAGCTTGGTCACGCCCTCGGTGCCCAGGGCCGCGTAGATGGCGGGGTCGGGCCGGGGCTGGGGCGCCGGCTTGGGAAAATCGAGCCACATAGGTTCAATATACTGCCGTCAGACCCGCTTACGACTCCAGCTCGGCCAGGTACGCCCGCAGCCGCGTCAGGCTGTCCCCGGCCTCGGCCAGCTTGGTGCGCTCGCCTTCGACCACCTCGGCCGGGGCCGAGGCCACGAAGGCGGCGTTCGCCAGCTTCTTTTCCACGCTGACGGCGTACTGCTCGGTTTTAGCCACGGTCTTGCGCAGCTTCTCGATCTCCTTGGGCACGTCGATGATGTCGCGCACCACCACGTAGCTCTCGAAGCCCTTGCCCACGACGGTGACCGCGCCCGCGGGCTTGTCGCCCGTGGCGGTGAAGCTCAGCTTCTCGGAACCGACAAACAGCGCGGCCAGGTCGCGGTGCGCCCGGAGGAACCCCGCGTGAACGTACGAGCCGTCGAGACCGACGACAACGCCGATGTCCTTTTCCGGCGGGATGGTGAACTCGGACCTCAGCGTCCGGATGCCGCGGATCAGGTCCTGGAGGGCGGCGAACTGCGCCTGGACCAGGGCGTCGTCCCGGGCGGGGTCGGCCACAGGGTACGGCGCGGTGACGATGCTGAACGCGTGCCCGGGGAGCCTCTGGTAGATCTCCTCGGTGAGGAAGCTGACGAAGGGGTGGAGGAGCCTCAGGCTCTCCTCGAGGACGTTGACCAGCTTGCTCACCGCCAGGCGCTTGCGACCGGGGTCGCCGGCGTTGAACTCGAGCTTGGTCGCCTCGACGTACCAGTCGCAGAAGTCGTTCCAGAAGAAGTCGTACACCGCGTGGCCTACGTCGTTGTACCTGTAGGCCGCCATGGCCTCGTCCACAGTCCGGATCGTGGCGTTGAGCCGGCCCTCGATCCAGCGGTCGACGTCGTTCTTCACGATCTGGCCGGCGGGGAGCACCCCCTCTTCGGGGATGTTCATGAGCAGGTAGCGGCTGGCGTTCCAGATCTTGTTGGCGAACTTCGAGCCGAGCTTGAAGCCGTCCTTGTCGAGGTTGATGTCCTGGCCCTGGCTCGACAGGTAGACCATGGTGAACTTGAGGGCGTCGGCCCCGAACTCGTTGACCACGTCGAGGGGGTCGATGCCGTTCCCCAGGCTCTTGGACATCTTGCGCCCCTGCTTGTCGCGGACCAAGGGGGTCATGTAGATGTCGCGGAACGGCGCCTTGCCCGTGAACTCCATGCCAGCCATGACCATGCGCGCCACCCAGAAGAAGATGATGTCGTAGCCGGTCACCACGGCGCTGGTGGGGTAGAAGCGCGCCAGGTCGGGCGTCGCGTCCGGCCAGCCCAGGGTGCTGAACGGCCACAGCCACGAGCTGAACCACGTGTCGAGCACGTCCTCGTCCTGTTTGAGGTGGGCCGACGAGCACTTTTCGCACACTGTGGGAGCCTCGGTCTTCACGTGGAGGTGGCCGCAGTCGCCGCAGGTCCACACGGGGATCTGGTGGCCCCACCAAAGCTGGCGGCTGATGCACCAGTCCCGGATGTTCTCCATCCAGTTCGTGTAGGTGTTTTCGTAGCGCTTGGGGTAGAAGCGGATCTGGTCGTCCTTGAGCGCCTGGAGCGCCTTCTCGGCCAGGGGCTTCATCTTCACGAACCACTGCTCCGACAGGTAGGGCTCGACCACCGCGCCCGAGCGCTGGGCGTGGCCCACCTGGTGCTTGTGGGGCACGGCTTCGACAAACAAGCCCAGGTCGGTCAGCTCCTGCACGATCTTCTTGCGCGCCTGGGTGACGGTGAGCCCCTTGTACCGCTCGGGGACGTTGGGCCCCAGGGTCGCGTCGGGGTTGAGGATGTTGATCTGGGGCAGGTCGTGGCGGCGGCCCGCCTCGAAGTCGTTGGGGTCGTGGGCCGGAGTGATCTTCACCGCGCCGGTGCCGAATTCCTTGTCGACAAACGGATCGGCGATGAGGGGAATGGGGCGGTCGGCGATGGGGAGGGTCAGCAGCTTGCCCACCAGGCCCGTGTAGCGCTCGTCGGTAGGGTGGACGGCCACGGCCACGTCGCCCAGCAGGGTCTCGGGCCTGGTCGTCGCCAGCTGGACGAAGCCCGAGCCGTCGGCGAACGGGTAGCGGATGTGGTAGAGGAACCCCGCCACCTCCTTGTGCTCGACTTCATCGTCGCTGATGGCCGTCTGGGCCTCGGGGTCCCAGTTCACCAGGTAGCGGCCCCGGTAGATCAGTCCGCGCTGGTAGAGCGTCACGAACACCTGGCGGACCGCGCGGCTGAGGCCCTCGTCCATGGTGAAGCGCTCGTGCTTCCAGTCCAGGCTCGCGCCAATTTTCTTGAGCTGCTGGGTGATGATGGCGTGGTGCTCTTCCTTCACCTTCCAGGTCAGCTCGACGAACTTCTCGCGCCCCAGGTCGTGGCGGGTCTTGCCTTCCTTCTGAAGACGGCGCTCCACCACCTGCTGGGTGGCAATGCCCGCGTGGTCGGTTCCGGGAACCCAAAGCGTCGGCCGCCCCTTCATCCTCCAGTAGCGTACAAGCGCGTCCTGGAGCGAGTTGTTGAGCCCGTGCCCCATGTGGAGCACCCCCGTCACGTTCGGCGGCGGAATGGAAACCACGAAGGGCTGGCCCTCGCCCCGGGGAGCGAACAAGTCGTTCTGCATCCAGAACGAGTACAGACGGTCCTCAAAGTCTTGGGGGTTGTACACCTTGGGCAGTTCGGCGGTCGGCTCGGTTTGGCTCATGGGGTGGTTTCCTCTCTGTAACCTGACAAGAAAGTTTCGCTAAATCTCGGCTTCAGAGGGACTTCAGAGGCTTCACCGACCTAGCTGGACAAACAGCATACCATAGACGCCAGCCGTTTGTCAGCGACCGGCGGGGCCGGTGGAAAATGGCCGCGCCTTCGGTGCTGTTCTGTAGAAATAAAACCTGACTAGAACTATCATGTATTCAGGAAGGTCCCTATGGAAGTGCGGATTCTCCATATTGAGGACAGCCAGGCAGACGCGTGGATGTTGCGCCGAACTCTGCAGGCCGACGGCTGGGACGTCGAGGCCTCGGTCATTACCAGCCTGCGAGAACTCCTTCGAAAAATCGACGACAAGTGGGACGTCGTCTTGGCAGACTTCGGTCTCCCCGGCTTCTCGACGGCCGACGCCCTCGACCTTGTGCGGCAGCGGCAGCCCGACCTCCCGTTTGTGATCGTCTCGGGGCAGATCGGGGAGGAAAACGCCGTCGCCCTCATGAAGGCCGGGGCCGACGACTACGTCTCGAAGGACCACCCGCACCGGCTCTCTCCCGTTCTCCGGCGCCTCGTCCAGGCCCGCAAAACAGAGATCGAACAGCGGCTCCAGCGGCAAAGAACCCAGGAACTCGAGGACCGCTTCCGGCAGTTCTTCCACCACAACCTGGCGGGAATGGCGATGCTGACACCCGAAGGTGACGTCAGGGAAATCAACCAGGCGCTGCTGCACCTTCTGGGCCTTGACGGCTCGCGGTTGCCGCAGTTGTGGGCTCTGTTCGCCTCGCAGGAACAGGCGCAAAGGATCCGGACGCAGGTCCCGGCGGGCGAGGCCTTTGGTCCCGAAGTGGTGGAGCTGCTCAAACCGGACGGAACCAGCGCCTTCCTCTTGGCGACCTTCCAGCCCCCTGGCGTGACCCCCTTGATTTGGGCCAACTTCCTTGACCATACAGAGGAAGTCAGGCTCCAGGAGCAGATCTTCCAAATCAAGAAGCTGGAGGGTCTGGGCCACTTGGCGGCGGGGATAGCCCACGAATTCAACAACGTCTTGGCCATTATCCAGGGCCAGTTTGCCCTGCTGAGCCGCAACCTCCCCAACGACGAATCCATCGGCCGCCGGGTCAAGGTCATCGACAACGCCGTGGCCAGGGGGGCCTCGACCGTGAGACAGCTGCTGGTCCTGGCGCGGAGACGGCCGGTCAAGAAGGAATTCATCCGCGTCGAAGAGCTGCTCGCCGAGACCTGCAAGCTTGTGCAGAGCCTGTTTCCCGAGAATATCACGCTGAGGCTCGAAGCCGGGCCGGGCCTCCCGGGGATTGTGGGCGACCGAGACCAGCTGGGCCAGGCCTTCCTCAACCTCATCATCAACGCCAAGGACTCCATGCCCGACGGCGGGACGGTGAGCGTGGCGGCCCGGCTTGACCCCCGCGACTCGAAGTCCGCCAGAGTTCGGGTGGAGGTGTCCGACGAAGGGTCCGGAATTCCTCCCGAACTCCTCGACAAGATTTTCGACCCCTTCTTCACCACCAAGGAGGAAGGGAAAGGCACGGGGCTGGGTCTCTCGCTTGTCGCCACGGTGGCGAGGTCGCACCTGGGATGGGTCGAGATCGAGGCCCGGAGCCCCAGGGGCACCACGTTCAGGGTCTTTCTCCCCGCGGCGCCTCGGCCCGAAGCCGAAGCAGCCAAGCCGCCCCTTGCGCCCGTTCAACGCGATGCGGGGGGTGCGTCCATCCTCCTGATCGAGAACGAGGCCGACGTGAGGAGTTTCGAACGGCACGTCCTGGCGGACCATGGGTTCAGGGTCGTTGAGTGTCCCAGCGCCGACGAAGCGTGGGCGCTCCTTGAGAAGGACCCCAGCGCCTTTGCCGTCGCCATCACCGACTTGGGCATGCCCGGCTTGGGCGGAGAAGGCTTCTGCCAGCGGGCACAGAAACTGGCCTCGGGTCCGAAGCTGATGGTTCAAACGGGCAACATGGATCCCGCCGTCCTGGAACGGCTCAAGACCATAGGAGTGCATCACATCCTCCTCAAACCCTTCTCGCCAGAAGAATTGCTGGCGGGCATCCGGACGGTCCTCGATTCCGAACGCGGCCGGGGGGACGAATGAGCCGCCGCGACGATACGGACCACCGCGATTTGCTCACCTCCATCCTTGAAAGCGGGTTTGACGCCATTTTGACCAAGACCCTGGACGGGACGATCACGTCTTGGAACACCGGCGCGGCCAAAATCTACGGTTACACGGCCCAGGAAATCATCGGCAAGAACGTCTCGCTGCTGTCGCCCCCGGGGCGCCTCAACGAGATGCCCGAGATTCTGGCGAGGCTGCAGCGGGGAGAGGAAATCGACCACTACGAGACCGAAAGGCTCCGCAAGGACGGCAAGGTCATCAACGTTTCGGTGAGCGTTTCTCCCCTGAGGAACGAGACAGGGGTTATCATTGGAGCCGCCACCATCGCGAGGGATGTCACGGCCGAGCACCGCCTCTCCCGGTACGCAAGGAGCCTCATCGAGGCGTCGCTCGACCCGTTTGTGACCATCAGCCCCGACGGCAAGATCACCGACGTCAACGAGGCGACAGTCCGGGTCACGGGTGTCGCCCGCGAGGACTTGGTCGGCACCGACTTCTCCAACTATTTCACCGAACCCTCCAAGGCCCGGGACGGCTACCGCGAGGCCTTCGCCCGCGGATTCGTCACGGATTACCCGCTGACCATCAGGCACCAGGGGGGGAGGTTCACCGATGTTCTCTACAACGCCAGCGTCTACAAGGACATGGGCGGGAGCGTTCTCGGCATCTTCGCGGCCGCGAGGGACATCACCGCCATGAAAAAGGCGGAACAGGAGCTGGCCGAACAGCGGCGCCGGGAACAAGACAGGCTGCTCGAACTCGAAAGGTTCCAGAAGCTGACGGTGGGGCGGGAGCTGAAGATGATCGAGCTGAAGAGCGAGATCCGCGACCTGAAAAAAGAAGTCGCCGACCTGCGCCAAAGGCTTGCCCCATGAAACCCGCCGACGATGGTGCCTACCTCGCCGATCCGGGGCTGGTTCGAAGCGCGCTCTTGAACATCCTCGAGGATTTCAACGCGGAAAAGCTGGCGTTGCGGGACCTCTACGCGGCGCTGATGAACATCCTCGACGACATCGACGAGGAACGCAGGCAGCTGGCCCGCGCCAAGGACGCGCTGGAGGCGTCCAACCGCGAGCTTGAGGCGTTCTCGTATTCGGTTTCGCACGACCTCCAGGCCCCCTTGCGCGCCATCAACGGCTACTCGCGGGCCTTGGCGGAGGACTACCAGCCTGTGCTCGACGACCAAGGGCGGCACTACCTCGCCATGATCGAACGGTACGGCACCAAGATGGGGCGCCTCATCCAGGACCTTCTCTCCTTTTCACGCCTGGGCCGTCGCCGCGTCACCGAGGTCACCGTCGACATGGGAGAATTGGCCCACGAGGCTTTCGTCGAACTGAACCCGGAACCTGCGATGCGGAGGGTAAGCTTCCACGTGGGCAAACTGCCTCCTGCCCAGGGGGACAGAGCCATGATCCATCAGGTGTTCGTCAACCTCCTCGGCAACGCGCTGAAGTTCACCAAGTCCAGGGACGAAGCCCTGATCTCGGTCACCTCGCATTCGTCGGGCGAGGGGGCGGTCTATTCGGTGAGCGACAACGGGGTGGGTTTTGACATGAAGTACAGCGGGAAACTCTTCGGGATCTTTGAGCGACTGCACAGTGAGAACGAGTTTGAAGGAACGGGAATCGGGTTGGCCTTGGTGGCCCGGATCGTCGCCTACCACGGCGGAAGAATCTGGGCCACGTCGACCGTGGACGAGGGGGCACAGTTTCACTTCACTCTGCCCGGCAAGGCCTAGGCGATGGAAGCCCTCAATCGGGTCGAACTGCTGATCGTCGAAGACAGCGAAGGCGACGTCGAGCTGATACTGAGAAGCCTGGCGAAAAGCAAGCTGGCGAACAACGTCCACGTTGTGCGCGACGGAGCCGAGGCGCTCGACTTCCTGCGCGCGACGGGTCCCTTCCAGGGCCGCCTCGGCGCCGGAAACCCCAAGGCGATCTTCCTGGACCTCAAGCTCCCCAAGGTCAACGGCATGGAAGTGCTGAGGCAGGTCAAGTCCGACGAAAGGACGAAGCAGATTCCCGTGGTCATCATGACCTCGTCCAGCGAGGACAGGGACCTCAAGGAGGCCTACGCCACCGGCGCCAACAGCTACATCGTCAAACCCGTGGCCTTCGACGACTTTGCCAGGCTGGTCCACGAGCTGGGTCTGTATTGGACAGTCACGAACCGGGCTCCCCGGTAGACCGGGCCCGCCCGCCCCAAGGAAATCACCGAACGACTGACCGAGGCCTACTCGAACAGCATGCTCGATCAAGGGGAGTTTGAGTCCCGTCTCGAGAGGGTCGAGGCCGCCCAGACCATCGAGGAGCTGGAGGCCAGCGTCGCCGGCACCCGCGTCGTCAGGAAGGCCACCACCCTCCTGGGCGACGTGATCGTGGAAGAAGAACGGAACTAAGCCCCAACGAGCGCAGCGAAGTTGCCCCCGACCACCCCCTCTGCGTGTACCAGCCGCAACGAGCAAAGCGAAGTTGCCCCCAAGCCCTTGCTCCCGCGCATAGCAGCCGCAACGAGCGCAGCGAAGTTGCTACGCAAACCAGCACTGTACCTGCTGCATTCCCGCTGTAAGGCGCCGGAGATCGGCCCTTTGGCTAAGATGAGGGAGAGCGAGGAGCGGAGCGGCACTGGAAGTGCGGTGAGCACCGGAGCCGACCGAATCGACGCCAAAGGGCCGAGATCCAAGCCTTACCGGGAGGCTTTGGCGTCGGCGCGCGTCTTGCTCAGCTTATCCATCTTCCGAAAGTACTTCGTCTGGTTTTCGACTTCCATGACGTCGGTCACGACGATCTTGCTCTCGACAAGCTTGAAGCCGTTGGCCTTGAACAGTTCCTTGACGAACAAGTTGCCCTCGGCGCTCGACAGGCCCACCATGTTCAGCAGTTCCTTGGGCCCGAAGGGGAAGGTGTACGGAGAGCCGGCCCGCAAGGGCACGCGGTTCTTCTCGAGCTGGAGCATCAGAGCGTCGAACAGGCGACCGACGGGGTTTTCCATGGTGGCGTTGAACAGCTGGCGGTAAAGATTCCAGATGCGTTCGGCAAGCAAGGTGGTCAGCCGCGTGATGATCTGCGGCTGGGTGGTGACCATGCGCTGGAAATTCGCACGGTTTACGGCCAGCAGCACGGCGTCTTCGTAGGCGTCGGCCGAGGCAGACCGGGGCTTGTTCTCGATCAGGCTCATCTCGCCGAAGATGTCGCCCGACTTGAGGATGGCCAGGAGCACTTCCTTGTCGCCGACGATCTTCGAGATCTTCACCTGCCCCTTCTGCAGGATGTACATCTCCTGGCCGATCTGCCCCTCGGCAAAGATCATGGTGTCCTTAGGGTACATTCGAGTGAATTCGGTTTCGGAGCCTTCGAGGTAGGCGACCTTGGCGTAGGGTTTGACCTTGGCCATGCGTTCCTTGGCGAGCTCGACCTGAAGGCCCTGGGGATGGGCCTTCACGTATTGAAAATAGCTAAAAAACGCCTGATTATACTTACTTTGACGGGCGTAGTACTCGGCAACTTTGAACAGCTGGTCGGGGTCGCCCTCAGCGGAGTTCTTGAACGTGATCTGGGTGAGGGCCTCGTCGAGGTAGCGCACCTTCTTGCTGAACCCCTGGATGATCTTGAGGGCCACAGGGGCGTTGCGCTCGATGAGCACGCCGTATTGGTCGCGGTGCACCTGGATGAGCGAGACGTCGGTAAGGGCTTGCGCAGTCTCGATATGAGAGTGCGAGCTCATGGTCGAAACGACTCCAAAGAAGTCGCCGGGCTGCAACGTGGAAGACTCTTCTTCTTCCACCACCTGGACTTCCTTGCTGATCCGGACGCTGCCCGACCTCAAAATGAAGAAGTGATCGGCATTGGCCTTCCCTTCGACAATGATGTAGGCATCTTTCTTGAAATTCACCAGCTGAAGCTGGAGCGGATTGTCCATGGATCGCCCGATGCCCCCACTGCCCCTCAGTATAGGGATGCCTATTGCCGCTGTCAACAAAGGACGGGCGTCATTTCTCCGCTCGAATAATTTCCCATTGGACAACGGGTTCCGGACCCGGGCCCGCCGCTTCGCCGGACACCGAGGCCAAGGTTCCGGGGGCCCCGGGGCCGAAGGTTGTCGACCGCGGAAGTCGGCGCTGCACCGGGGCGCCACCCGTGTCAAAGGCGAAGTGCCGGTTGTCGAGGCTGCCGGGGCTGCCGTCGATGACGTCCCACGACACCCAGCCCCCGCCGGGGATCCACACCTCGACCCAGGTGCGGGCCTGGGGCGCCTCACCGTTGAGCCACAGACCGCCGACCAGACGGGGCGCGAGCCCGGCCTGGAGCGCCAGCGCCGCCGCCAGCGACGACACTTCGTAAGAATCAAGCTTCCCCGAGGCCAGCAGATCGGAGGGGGGCCGGGTCAGGATCGGCTGCTCCCGGGGCCCGGGGACGGCCTGGACGGCCGCCGCCAGACCCGTTTGGAGGCGCTGGAGGCGAAGCCACGGGTCGGGGGCGTCGAGGCCCCACTTGGCGCTCATGGCCTTGAGGGTTGCGGCGGCCGGTTTCCAGAGCGCCTGCGGGCCGTTGTCCCCGGTGGGAACGTCCATCGTGGCGGGCACAGGGCCCGGGGGCAGACCCGTCCAACGTTTCGTCCAGGCGGTCAGGGTCAACCTGTACGAGGCCTCCCGGTCAGACGCCGAGCCGGCAGACCAAGCGAACACGGGAAGCCCCGTTCCCGCCGGGGGCGGGTTAGCCGCGCTCAGCATCCACGGGGTTCCGGCCGACCTCTGGGGCACCGGACCCCACAGGTTGACGGCGGTGGCCGACGGTTGGGCCACCTTCGCCCGGAACTCCACGGTAACGGTGCGCGGCGATTCCAGGACCACGGGGCTGGGGCCCCCGAGGACGAAGGGGGCGGACTCTCCGCGGGGTGTCGAGACCGAAACCGACGAGCCGGTGTCGGCGCCCGAGGGCCACCGGAACGTGACCATCGTGTTTGTCCACACCAGGCTCTCGGCGGGTCCCACCTCGAACACGGGCCCGTTGGCGCCCGCCGCGACCTTGACGAACACCGCTTCGTCTCCCTGGCCGAAACCGCGTCCCGACACAGTGACCGCCTGGCCGGCCAGGGGTTGAACCGGGACGGCCGACCACAGCAGGGGCTTGGAGGGGTCTCCGGCCAGCTGAAGCACTGTAGGAATGGTCTGAGTGTTTGTGAACAGCACCCCCGTGCTCGTACCCTGGGAGTTGGACACGGTGACCAACCCCGAGGCCGCGTCCTCGGGAACTGTAAAGACGATCTTCTGGTCGGACCAGGTGTGGATCAGCGAGGGTGGCGGGATCTCACCGGCGATGCTCAGGGTCCCCTCGCGCTCGGTGCGGCCGAAGTAGTCCCCGCTGATGACCACCTGCTCCCCGGGGGCCGCCATGGCCGGATCCATGGAGCCGATGACGGGAGCCTTGCGGGAAAACACAAGCATGAGCACGAAGACCACGGCCAGCACCGCCAGGACCAGGAAGGGCCAGCCCCTGGCCAGCCTCCGGGCCCGGGCGTCAATCACGCTGGGACTCCACCGTCATCATCACCACCATCTGCCGCCCCGACTCCCCGGGCTCCCGGCCTAGGGGAAAGAACGCAATGGGTTCCCCGGGGGGGACCATCAGGGACTGCAGGGTCGAAGAACGGCGTGCGCCGCCGGTTCCCACCTGCTTCACGTCGCCCTGAACGACGAGCAAGAAATCGTTGCCGCGCATGAAGGGGGTAACGGTGACCCGGATGATGAGCGACTCCGCGTCGATCCTGACGACCACGGGGACCCCGGGCCGGGTGGTGCGCGTGAGGGCCTGCTGCCAGGTCACCGACTGGTCCCTCTCGACCACCTGGGGGGTAATCTTCACGGTCAGGACCTCGGTCTGCTGGGCCGCCGCGCCCCACGCCACGAGGAAAGAAAACAAGAGAAGGAACGGAGCCCGATGCTTCAACGAGCGGACCTTTGAAGGGTGGACGCCATGAGCAGCTGCCCCTCGCCCGAGAGCTTCAGTCCCATGGCCTTGGGCACCTGGACCTGCACTTCGGCCACGTCGGGCGCGGCGTTGGGCGCCGATTGGCGTCCCAGCCAGAATCCGCCGCCGGCGGCGAGCACCAGCAGGGCCGCCGCCACCGAGATCCACGTGAGGTGGGTCGTCCGGCGCACCGGGGGCAAGGCGCTGTGAACCGCCAGCGCCTCTCGGATGCGTTCCCGTGCCGGCGCCCAGTCGGGTTCGGGAGCCGCCGCGAGGACGGCCTTCACCCGGCGGTGCAAGGCGGCCTCGGCCGCCCAGACCGGGTCCTCTGCCAGACGCGTTTCGAGCCGCTTCTTCCAGGGGGACTCGACTTCCCCGTCCTCGTGGGCGGAGACCAGCATGCGTTCGATGTCTTTCACAGGACCTCCTTTAGGAGCTGGGCCAGCCGCGCTCGCGCCCGGAAAACCCGGACCTTAACGTTTCCTTCCGTTATGTTCATCATCTTCCCGATTTCCGCGTAGGCGAAACCGGCGTATTCCTTCAATACCAAGACCGTCCTCAAGTTCTCGGGGAGCAGGAGCAGGGCCTTCTGCACGTCGCCCACCGACTCGGCGTCGGTCAGCTTTTCGAGGGCTCCCTTTTCCGACCTTGGGGCCGGTTCGTGGAACACCCTCTCGAGGGCCCGCCTCTCGCGTCCGCGCCGCTTCTCGTGGTTGAGCGTCAGGTTGCGCGCCACGCGGATCAGCCAGAACTTCAGCCCCTCGTCGGTCGGCAGAACATCGCGCCGTTCGTAGTACTTGATGAAGGCTTCCTGCACGATTTCCTCGGCGGCTTCCCGTCGTCCCGTCATTCGGTACACGATGCGGAACAGCAGGGGCGACCAGGCCTCGTAGACCTGCGAAAACCCTTGTGGACCCGGTTGGCCGCCTTCTCCCACCATGAAAAACAGAAGTGAGTGGTTCACGTTACATCCGACCTAGAGTTTCTTCAGCACGGGGCCGGCGGCCGTGTCTTCCACCGCCCAGCCCAGGGCCTTGAGTTCGTCGCGGATCTCGTCGGAGCGCTTCCACTCCTTGGCCTTCCGGGCCAGCGTCCGCGCCTCGGCGAGGGCCGACACCTGCGGGGGAACGGCTGCGGCGGCCTCGGCCTCCAGGCCGGTCAGACCCAGGCCCAGCACCTGGTCCATGACAAGAACCGCACCCAGCTTCTGGGCCGCCGGGATGGCGGCGTCTTTGACCAGCGCCCAAAGCGCTGCCAGGGCCAGCGGCGTGGCCAAGTCGTTTTCCAGGGCATCCTGCCAGGCCTTCAACAGGGCCTGGGCTTCGGGTCCGGGGGACGAGGCCGGTCCAGCGGCCTTCCACTCCAGGACGCGCTCGTTCAGGTTGCGCCGGGCGTTGCGCGCCGCGTCGAGGGCCTCCCAGGTGAAGGTCAGGGCGCTGCGGTAGTGGGCGCCAAAGCAGAAGTAGCGGTAGTCGAGGGGGTTGTAGCCCTTGTCGATCAGCACCTGCAGGGTGAGGAACTCACCCGACGATTTCGACATCTTCTCCTTGCTGAGCAGGAGGAACTCGTTGTGCACCCAGTAGTTGACCCACTTATGTCCCAACGCTCCCTCGCTTTGGGCGATCTCGTTGGTGTGGTGCACCTTCACGTGGTCTATGCCCCCGCAGTGGATGTCGAAGCGTTCGCCCAGGTGGTGGATGCCCATGGCCGAGCACTCGACGTGCCAGCCGGGGTAGCCGCGGCCCCAGGGTGAGTCCCAGGTCATGGCCTGCTCGCCGAACTTGGACTGGGTGAACCAAAGGACGAAGTCCCGGGGGTTCTTCTTACCGGCGTCGGCGTCGACCCGGCTGAGGGCGGGGGCCTCTTGGCGGTCCAGCATCGCCATCTTGCCGTAGTCGGGGAACCTGGCTGTGTCGAAGTAGACGTTGCCTCCGGCGCGGTAGGCAAGCCCGTTGGCCTCGAGGCGCTCGATCAGGGCGATCATCTGGGGGATGTGCTCGGTGGCCGTGGCCACCACGGTGGGTCTTTCGATGTTCAGCCGCGCCGTGTCAGCGAAGAACGCCTCGGTGAAGAACTTGGCAATGTCCCAAACCGTCATGCCCTTTTCGCGGGCGCCCTTGATCATCTTGTCCTCGCCGTCGTCCCCGTCGCCTGTCAGGTGTCCCACGTCGGTGACGTTCATGACGTGCTTGACGGTGTAACCGGCCTGGGTGAGGGTGCGCCTCAGCACGTCCTCAAACAAGTAGGCGCGCAGGTTGCCGATGTGGGCGTAGTTGTACACGGTGGGGCCGCAGCAGTACATCGACACCCTCCCCGCTTCGAGGGGGATAAAATCGACGACGCTGCGGTCGGGGGTGTTGTACAACTTCATGGACAAGGCTGAGCTCCTCGGGCTAGATTGGGCGCGTGTCAACAATAGGCGATCTTCTTTCAAAAATCAACCTGAAGGGTTCCTGGCGGGCCCAGGAGCCGATGGCCAGGCACACGACCTTCCGCATCGGCGGACCCGCCGACGCCATGGTTTTCCCCGCCACCGTCGACGACGTGAAGGCGGTTAGGGCCCTGGCCCTGGCCGAGGGACTCCCGCTGTTCACCCTGGGGAAGGGCGCCAACTTGCTGGTCTCCGACAAGGGCATCCGGGGCCTGGTCGTCAACTTGACGAGCTTGTCGGGCTGGTCATGGGAGGCGGGAGTCTTCCGGGCCCAGGCGGGCCTTGAAGTGAGCGCCGCCGCCGAAATCGGCCGCTCCCACGGGTTCTCGTGTCTGGAGTTCCTCAACGCCATGCCCAGCACCGTAGGCGGGGCGGTATTCATGAACGCCAGATGCTACGGCGCCGAAATCGCCGACGTCCTGGTCGAGGCCACAGTCCTCGACGAGAACAATCAGGAGCGCGTCGTGCCCTTCTGGAGGGCCGAGTGGGACTACAAGATTTCACCGTTTCAAAACCGCGACTGGATCATCCTTGAGGCCGCCTTCCGCACCGCGCCCTCCGACCCCGCCTCCGTGGCGGCCACCATGCGTGAAAACGCCGCCGACCGCGAGGCCAAGGGCCACTTCAGGCTGCCGTGCGCGGGCAGCGTGTTCAAGAACAACCACGCCTACGGGGCGCCCAGCGGGGTGCTCATCGAAAGGGCCGGGCTCAAGGGGCTCAGGCGGGGAAACGCCGTGGTGAGCGCCTGGCACGCCAACATCATCGTCAACGAAGGCGGGGCCGCGGCGGCCGACCTGCGCTGGCTCATCGACGAGGTGAAGGCCCGGGTCGCCCAGGCCACGGGGTTCATGCTCGAGGAAGAGGTCGTGTTCGCCGGGGAGTGGTGACGCCTCAGAACCACCCGGACAGGGTCAGTTCAAAGCTTTGGCCTGGGCCTATCCACCCCAGCCTCAGGCCCTCGGTCTTCCACCTCGCCTGGGCGCCGAAGGCGGGTTCGCGCCACTTGGCCGTCACTGTGTGGTTGGGAGCCTCGGCCCCGGGCGTCACCGACCATTCGGTGTTCCACACGCCACGGGCGTACTGTCCGGCCGCGAACAGAGCCCCCCGGGAGCGCCAGCCGGCCTGGTCCCCCTCCACCGTGGCCCGAAGGCCCACGGTCAAGTCGGCCACCGGCGCCTCCAGGCCGAGCCCCGCCTCCCAGCCGGCGCGGGGTCCCCAGGCCAGCGAGGCGTCCACGCCGCCGCCGCGCCAACCCCCGCGCACCACGCCTTCCGGGTCCCTTTCGTACCCCGACCAACCAACCGACCAGCCGTTCCACCCCAGCAACGCCGCAGTGCTCCAGAGGGTGCCTGGGCCCTTGGTGGGGTCTTGGCCGCCCGAACTCCTGGCCTCGGCCGACCAGAGGCCCCAGTGGCGAAGCGAGCGGCCCCGGGCCCACCACCCCTGCTTGCCGACGGCCGGAGCGATGGAAGTCGCCTCCAGGCCCAGCCGCGCCCCCGGCTCGCTCCACGAGACCCCGGCCCGGCCCCTGTCCACCCACGGGCCTGTGGCCGGATACGGCAGGACCAGGCTCCACGTCCTGTCTGCGCCGGCGGCCAGGGTCAAGCGGCCGGCCGACACCCGGGCCTGAGCGCCGGCCTCCAGTTCCTCGGGGTCCTGGGCGGCCCAGCTTCCCCACGACCCGGCGTCGACCCCGACGCCCCACCGCGCCGTCCCGCCAGTGTAAGGCGACCACACCCGCCACCCCTCGGCGCCGGGCCGCAGGGTCAGCGGACCCGCCTGAAACGGCCCGGCCTTCACCCACGCCGAGCCGCCCCCGGCTTCGTGCCACCACCAGCGCCCCTCGAACCCCGGGGAAGGCGACCACCAAGACGCCAATTCGGTGAGGCGGCCCTGGGCGGCGGAGGCCTCGAGCCCGCCCTGGGGACCCGCCCACAAGGCAGCGGCCGTGTTCAGCGCCACGGCGAGCGCGATTGCTTTCATACCCGCGGTGACGGGTCTGGGAGGCTTGGCGCTTGAGCCCGGCGGGCCCGCTTCGGCTTGAAGTTTCGGGAGCTTCATGCGAAACTGGACCCTCGGCCCGGCTTGGGCGCCACTCGGCTGCGAATGGCGCCCAAACCCGGCCTGCGGAGGTTATTTTTTCATGGTTATTCTTACCTTGAACTGCGGCAGCTCGTCGGTAAAGTACCAAGTCTACCACTGGGACCAGAAGCTGGTCCTGGCCAAGGGCGTGGTCGAACGGGTGGGCTCCACCGAGGCCGTTCTGGAGCACCAGACCTATCACAGCGAAACGCTGACCGTCACCCGGGAGATCCCGGACCACCAGACGGCGATCCAGATGATCCTCGACAACATCGTCGACAGCCGGGTCGGCGTCGTGAAGTCCATCAACGAAGTCGTCGCCGTCGGCCACCGGGTTCTCCACGGCGGCCAGAAGTTCGTCAAGTCGGTGGAAATCACCCCCGAGACCCTGCAGAGCTTCCGCGAGATCGTCGACCTGGGCCCCCTTCACATGCCTGCCAACATCTCGGGCATCGAGGCCGCTCAAAAGGTCATGCCCAACGTGCCCCACGTGGCCGTCATGGACACGGCCTGGCACCAGACCATGCCCGCCTCAAGCTACATCTACGCCGTGCCCTACGACTGGTACAGCTACTACGGCGTGAGGCGCTACGGCTTCCACGGCACAAGCTTTTTGTACACCGCCAAGCGCGCCTCGGCCATCCTGGGCCGCAAACCCACCGAGACCAACCTCATCATCTGCCACATCGGCAACGGCGCGTCGGTGAGCGCGATCCGGGACGGCTGCGCCCTGGACACCTCGATGGGCCTGACTCCCCTCGAAGGCCTGGTCATGGGCACCCGTTCGGGCGACATCGACCCGGCCATCATCAACTACATCTCGCGCCGCACCGGGATGACCCCCCAGCAGATCGACACCGAGCTCAACAAAAAGTCGGGCCTGCTGGGCATCAACGGACGCTGGAGCGACCGCCGCGACAACAACAAGGCCGCCGACGAGGGCGACGCCCGGGCGCTCCTGGCCCGGCAGATCGAAGGCTACCGGATCAAGAAGTACATCGGCTCGTACATGGCAGCCATCGGCCGCGTCGACGCCGTGGTGTTCACTGCCGGCGTGGGCGAGTTCGGCTGGCAGATCAGGCTCGAGGCCCTGCGAGGTCTGGAACAGCTTGGCATCATCCTCGACGAGGCGAAGAACAAGCTCAGCACCACCCGGAACGCCGAAACCAGGATCAGCGCCGATCACTCCCCCATCGCCATCTACGTGATCCCCACCGACGAAGAACTTGTGATGACCGAGGACACCTACGCGATCATGAAGGGCACGTACGACATCCACACCAACTTTACCTACACCTTCCAGAGCAAGGACTACGTGAACCAGGAGCGGGCCAAGGGTCTTGAAAAGGAACTGGCGCGCAAACCGGCTCTCAAGGAGATTCTTGCTTGACGCTTGTGGGGGTGGGACACGCCTTGGCCGACGCCTTCGCCTTTGTGGAGGACGACGTTCCGAAGACCATGGGTCTCCACCCCGGCACCTTCAATCAGGTTCCCGACTACCGCATGCGCGCCATCGTCGGGACCCTGCGCAACCCCGGGCTCATGGCCGGGGGAAGCGCCGCCAACACGGTCAAGCTGGCGGCGCGTCTTGGCGCCGACGCCCACTTTGTCGGCCAGTGCGGCCACGACGAGGCGGGGCAGATTTTTGAAAGCGAACTCCTGGGAGCCGGGGTGAAGGTCAACCTGACCCGTATCGACTCCCCCACGGGGCTGTGCGTCACCTTCCTGACCCCGGCTCCGATGCGCACCGTCGCCACGTTCCGGTCGGCGTCGGGCAACCTGGCCGTAGGCTTGCTCGGCGACACCCTGCTCGACGCCGCCGACGTCGTCGTGGTCGAGGGCTACCTTCTCGACGAGCCGGAGTTCCTCGACGAACTGGTGGCACGGTGCGTGGCCCACGGCAAGGCCATCGCCCTCGACCTGGGCCAGGAGCCCATCGAGCGCCACAGGGACGACCTGCTGCGCCACCTGGGCTCGGGCGCCGTGCGCTACCTCTTCCTCAGGGCCGGCGAAGCGGCCACCTTGACGGGTTTGGAAGCCGAAGAGGCCCTGGGCGCCCTGTCGGCTTCCGGAACGACGGTGGTGATCAAGGCCGGCGAGGAATACCTGGTTCAAAGCGGCGGCAAGCCCGCCCGGGTGCCCTGCGACACGTCGACAGCCGTCGACGCCACGGGCGCCGACGATGCCTTCGAGGCGGGTTTCCTGTGGGCGGCCGGACGCGGCTGGACGGCCGTGGAAGCGTGCACCGCCGGCAACCTGGTGGCTACGTGCGTGGCCGAAGCCCCGGGCACCCGCGTCGATGCCGGCCGCTGGGCCCTCCTTCAGCGCGACCTCGAGGCCCTCGCGGGCCGCTGATCGTCCCTTGCCGGCTTAGACCGGAAACCCCTCAAGCTTGTCAAGAATCTGAGCCATCAGCTGGCGGCTCTGGGGCCACAGTGCCTCGGGCGTGTCTTCGGGGCCGTGCATGGAGCGCCACGCCGGCGGCAGGGCCCCGGGGGCGGCCCCGTTGAGTTCGCCGGGTTCGGCCCTCAACCGCCGGTAGGCGAGGGCCTCCTTTCGGGGCAGGAGGCTGATCTGCACTGCGGGAAGGCCGGCCAAAAAGAGGCCGAGGTCGTCGGAAAACGGTGTATTGACCTCGAGGGTGTCGCCCGCGCCGCAGGTGGCCAAGAAGCGCTTGGCGACGGTGCGCCTGTGGGCGTACGCGTCGGGGGCCGCAGGGATCGAGTCTCCCTTGGTCCGCCGGTACAGCTGCTCGCCGAGGTGGCCCAGAACGACCGTGTCGCCAATGCCCGTCATGTCGAGGACGACGGGGAACAGGCCCGGCACCGGCCCCCAGTGCCGCGCCAGGGCGTAGGCGCCCTGGTCGGAGGCGGCGGTGCCCTGGGGAAGCTCCTCGCCGTCGGTGAACACCACCCGCGCGGCGCGGAGGGGGCTCGAGCGCCTCAGGTAGTCGACAAGCGCCAGGACGCTGGCCCCGTTGTCGTTGGCCCCCGGGGTGCCGGGCACCCTGTCATAGTGGGCGACCAGCACCTTCTCGCCGGCCCTGGGTTCGACCGGCCTCTCGAAACGCACCTGAAGGTGGCGGAACCGACCAGTGGCCACCACGTCGAAGGGGATCAGCGCGCCGCGGAGAACCTCGGCCAAGACGGAGAACCTGTCGGCACCCGGACTGCAGAAGCGGGCGAACCAAGGGGGCAGTTCGGGTTTCATGTTCTTTCTTCATACCATCGAAGGCCTGTCGTATCCAGGGCGGCGGCCTCCGCGGCGTCTTGACCGGCCCGCGCCCGAAGGTCTAGTGTGAGGCCCGTGATTTTCCGCCTCGTGCTTTTTTTTGCTGCCGTTTCCGTGTCGGCGCTGGACCTCGTCCCCGAGGCGCCCTCGGCTGTGCTCTTGGACCAGCTGACGGGAAGGGTGCTGTTTCAGAAGCAGCCCGACAAGCCCATCCCTCCGGCCTCTCTCACCAAGCTGATGACCCTGCACTTGACCTGGACGGCCCTGTCTGCGCAGAAGATCTCTGTCACCGACCCTGTGCCGGTGACCGCCCAGACCACGGGGAAGGCCGTGCCCCCGGGGTCGAGTCTCATGTTCCTCGAGCCCGGCCAAAGAGTCACCGTGAAGGACCTGATGCTGGGGCTTGCGGTGGACTCGGGCAACGACGCGGGCATGACACTGGCGCAGTTCCTCGGGGGGAGCCAGGAGGCCTTCGTCGGCATGATGAACGCCGAGGCGCGCCGTCTGGGGCTCCACAACACTGTGTTCTTCGACAGCTTCGGGTACGACGCCCGCAACCAGACCACGGCGTCCGACTTCGCTCGGTTCAGCCGGTTCTACCTCCAGGCCCACCCCCAAAGCGTGCAGGTGCTTCACAACCAGCCCAGCTACTCCTTCCCCCGGGCCGAGAACCAGGCCCCCGGAGACAAGCACAGGCTCAACACCATCACCCAGCCCAACCGCAACAGCCTCATCGGAGCCTACCCGGGCGCCGACGGGCTCAAGACGGGGTTCATCGACGAGTCGGGCTACAACCTGGCGGCCACCGCCGAACGGGGCGGCCAGCGGTTGGTGGCGGTCCTCTTGGGAATTCGGGGCAGGAACCCGGCCGAGGGCGAGCGCCACAGGACCCAGGCGGGCATGCGCCTGCTCGATTTCGGGTTCTCGACCTACCCGCTGCGGCCGCTTCCCCTCCCGCCGCTGGCACAGGTGCGGGTCTGGTACTCGGCCCCGGGTTCGGTGACCCCGGTGCCGACGGGTCCGACGGTCTACCCGCTAAGTTTAGCCGAGGAGGCGGGCATCGAAGTCCGCGCCGAGGCGAGGTCGGAGGTGGAGGGGCCCCTAGTCCCCGGGGCGGTACTGGGACGGCTCGTCTGGTCGCGGGACGGCAAAGACTTCCAGAGCGTGCCGCTGACCGCGCCCCTGGGCACCGCCAGGGCGCCGTGGTGGGCGGGGGCCTGGGACGCCGTGGTGCTGTTCTTCCGCGGGCTTACCGGGACCCCAGCTCCCAAGCCAGCCTTTGCCCGTACACTATCGTAAAGTCGCAGGTCTCCTGGAACCCTAGCGAGCGGTAGAGCCTTCCTGCGGGGAGGTTGGCCTTCTTCACAAACAGGCACGCGCCCCGGCCCTGAGCCGACAGCCTTGCCAGCAGAAAGGCCATGAGCCGCTTCTGCAGCCCGCGGCCCCTGTACTCGGGCCGGGTGTAAACGCCCCCGATCTGGGCCCAGTGGGCGGTCAGGGCGTTGGTGCCGGCCTTCGCCAGCGGTCGCCCAGCCTCCCACAGCGCCGCCACTTCCTGGCGGCGCAGGGTCTTCCAAAAGTGCAGTCGGCTGACAAGAGACTGGAACTCGGCGGGGTCGAACAGCACCTCTTCTTTTTCGTAGGCTTCCTGCAGCGCGAAGAGCGCGTCGGCGTCCCCGCTGGCGGCGGGCCTCAATTCGCCCGGTCCTCCGGGCACCTCGGGCCCCCCGGCGGGCCTCACCAAGAAGTCGTAGGCCACCCGGTGGGACACCCTCGAAGGCGGCATCCAATCCTCGCAGACGGCCACCCACGGCGCAGGGCCCATCAGGCACCACGATTCCCCCAGCCGGCCCAGCACCTCCCGGGCACCGGCCGCCAGGTCGGGGTGTCCCCCCTGTGGCAAGACAGGGTAGACTACTCCCCCGCCCCGGATGCCCAGCAGAGCCCTTCCCTCCACCTCCCAAAGCTTGAGTCCGTCCTGCGCCAGCAGCCCCGTGGTCAGAGGCTCGAGGTCGTGCAGCCAGGGGGAGAGCCCGGGGAGCCGTCCCGCCCTCACGGGCCGCCAAGGCTGGGTCATGGTTTGGCGGGTTCCCCGGGGAAGGCGCCGAACCGGAGGGGAAGCCGGCCCGACGCCTGGATCTCGCCGGCCAGGACGGCGGCGGCGACGTCGAAGGCCGCCGCGTTGGTTCCAAAGACGGCCACCGCGTCCCTCACCCACGGCAGATCCTTCAGGTAGACAGGAGACAGCAGCGACACGACGGCGATCTTGTCCTTCCACGGTTCCAGGGCCTTGAGGTAGTCAAGCCCGCCGGGGGTGGCCAGCACGAACACGGTCCGCCGGGCGGCGGCGACCCGCACGGCGATCTGCTGCGCCACGGCCGGGTCAGAGTTGAAGAATTCGTAGCTGTAGGACAGCTGGGTGGCCCCCGGGTAACGCTGGGCGATGGCCCTATAGGCACCCTCGTAAGGCGTCACCACCAGGGGAGCCCCGTCGGCGGTCTTCCACGGCAGCGAGGCCGAGGCCAGCAGCGTCGCGCCCCGGGCCGTCGTCCCCAGCACGAGGTCGTCGGCACCCGCCGCCGGGATGGCCAGATCCTGGCCCCGGGGGGCCAGGGGTACGGCCCCGGGGCCCTTGAGCGCGTGCAGCTTCAGCAGCAGCACCCGCTTCACCGACGTCCTCAAGCGTTCGAGGAAGACGGGGTCGCGGTCGGCCCGGGTCACCAGCGCCTGCCAGGCGCCCATCTGGGCCCAGTCGGGCTTGCTCACCAGCATCAGGTCGTTGCCGGCCTCGAGGGCCCGCTCGGCGGCCTGCGCAATGGTCCACCCGTTGGGGCGGGCGCCTTCCATGTACAGGTCGTCGGTGATCACCACACCCTGGTACCCCAAGTCACGGCGCAGCAGGCCGTCGATGAGCTCGGGGCTCAGCGACGCGGGCAGGCCGTTGCCCGCCACCTCGGGGTAGGCGATGTGGGCGCTCATGACGGCCCCGAGCCCCTCGGCGATGAGCATTTTGTACGGCACCAACTCCCGCTTCTCGAGGGTGGCCTTGTCGACGTGGATGATGGGCAGGATTCCGTGGCTGTCGTCGGCGGTGTCGCCGTGGCCGGGGAAGTGTTTGGCCGTGGCGATCACGCCCCGGGACTGGAGGCCCCGGAAAAACGCCATGCCCAGAACCCCCGCCTCGACGGGGTCGCGGCCGAACGAGCGCGGGCCGATTACCGTGTTGGCGGCGTTGGTGTACAGGTCGACCGAGGGCGCAAAGTTCATGTTCACGCCCATCTCGCGCAGTTCGGCGCCGATGAGCCTGGCGGTCTGGTAGGCGTCGGAGGGCAGCCCCGAGGAACCCAGCGAAAGGTTGCCCGCAGTGGTCGTGGTGGCGCCCTTGATGTGCCGCACCCAGCCGCCCTCCTGGTCGGTGGCTACCAGCAGGGGAATGCGGAACCTCGTCTTCTGCGACCTGGCCTGCAAGGCAGCGGAGGCTTCGGCCACCTGCACGGGGGTACCCGCGTTCCAGCCGAAAAACTTGACGCCGCCCAGGGAACGAGCGCCGATCCAGTCCAGGATGTTCTGGTCGGGCACCGGATCGGGAAAAGCGAGCATGAGCGCCTGCGACGCGAGCTCGGGGGTGGTCATGGCGGCGACCAGCTCGTCGGCCAGGGGACCAGGGGCCTTGTCGTCCCAGAAATCGAGGGCGGACAACCCCGAGGCGGCGAACACGAAAAGCAGGCGGGCGGCGATGCGGTGCATAAGGCTTCTTAACCGATCGGGCGTGAAAATTCCAGCCTCTTCGATTAAGCTGGGCCCATGCGGATGCTTGTTCTCCTTTTGACGACCTTGATCCTGTCGGCGCCAGTGTCGGCCCTGAGGCTCGACCCCCTGCCTGACGCGGCGGCGTGGCCGGCGGCGGGCCCGCCCCTAAGCCGCGACGCCCTGATTTCCCTCTCGCTGGAGCTTTCCGGGGCTCCCCCGGACACCGTGCCCGCCTACAAAGCCGTCCTCGACCGCTGGGACGCCGAGTTCGCAGCCCAACCCGCCGAGCCCGACGAGGCCAAGCGCGCGGAAGCGCTCCTGCTGTTCCTCCACTCCCATTTGAAGGGCTACTCCACCCTCCAAACAAGGCTCGACGTGCTCATCGACAGAGGCACCTACAACTGCGTGTCCTCGGCGCTGGCGTACATGATCCTGGGTCGCGACGCAGGGCTCGACGTCCAGGCGGTGGCGACCACCGACCACGCCTTCGCCCTGGTCAGGCTCAAGTCGGGCCGGGACGTCGACGTCGAAACCACCACCAAGTACGGCTTCGACCCGGGCACCAAGAATGAGTTCACCAACAGCTTCGGGCAGACGGGCTTCGTCTACGTGCCCCCGGGCAACTACGCCCAGCGCCGGCCGATCAACGACCGCCAGCTCCTGGGGCTCCTGGTCCAGAACACCATGGCCGAGTTCCAGCGCACCGGCCAGCCCGAATCGGCCGTGGGGCCCGCCATCGACCGCTGGACCTTCGAGGGCACGCCCGAGGCCTTCCACACGCTTGTCGACGGCTTCGTGAACTACGCCTCGTGGCTGAACGGCAGGCGCGACTACCTGAGGGGCCTCGACCTTGTCGACAAGATGGTGGTTTGGACAGGCCCGGTGCCCGAGGCCAAACAGCTTGCCTTTGCCTTCCTCAACAACCAGGTGAACCGGCTGCTCGACACTCAGGACTGGGCCGGGGCCCAGGCGCTCACCCTGGCGTGGAAGAACCGGGGTTTCCTCACCGACGACCAGTGCTCGCAGACCCTGGCGCTCATCGCCGACAGTTCGCTCGCGGTGGCTGTGAAGACCCTGCCCCCGGCCGAGGCTGCCGCCCGCGTCGAGGAGGCCTTTGCCCAAGGCACGGTGACCTCGGCCCGGCGGCAGGAGCTGCTGTCGTTCGCCTACGGCCAGGAGGTGCAGCGGGTGGCTTCGTCCCAGGGAGCGCAGGCAGCGTGGGCGTATCTGGGTACGCTGCCCGCGGAGGTGCAGGCCCTGCCAGCGCTCACCAAGGCCCGGGCGGTCTACGCGTACAACTGGAGCGTCGACGTCCACAACCGCTTCGCCCAGCTTTGGAACGCCGGGAAGCGCGACGAGGCAAGGCAGCTGCTCACGGACTCGCTCGCCACCCTCCCCGACAGCACGCTGCTGAAGCGGGACCTGGCGCTGAGCCAACAAGGGTAGGCGGCAGACAGACCCGCTACAGCCTCTTGGTAGGTCGTTTCTTGGTCAGGACGTCAAGGACGAGCAAGAAGCAGTAGTAGCCGATGAAGGCCAGGGGAACGACGATGACGCTGATCAGCTCTTCGGTGGTCACGGTTTGTCTCCTGCGGCCTTGTACGCCACTGCCTTCACCACGGTGCGTCCGTGGGCGAACGCGTTCTCGGCAAGCCTCACGATATGGTAGCCCGACGCCTGGAAGTCTGGCTGGTCCTTGATGGCTTTTTTGAAGGTGTCGTCGTGTTCGAAGGTGTCGATCATCCCCCCGTCGGTGCCCAGCACCAGCACGTGTTCGCCGTAGCACACGGCCTCGAACGGCAGGAACCGGCCCACGGCCACGTCGGGGACATCGACCACGGCCCGGGCCGCGGTCTCGAGCGAGGTTTGCCGCGCCTCGAGCTTGATCATCCTGGCCTTGGCGTCGGGCACGGCCTCGCCGATGGCCTGGCTCACCCAGTCGAGCAGGTGCTCGCGCAGGTCGGTCAGGTTGTCGGTCTGGGTAAACTTCTCAAGGGCGTCGGAGCCCGAAAGCACCTTCGCCAGCCCAGAGATTTCCTTAAGGTACAGGTTGCGCTGCACGTCGGGCACGTAGTACATGACGATGAGGTGGACGGGCTTGCCGTCGATGCTGCCGTAGTCGATGCCCTTGGGCGACCAGCCCACGGCGCACAGCAGCTCTCCGTCGTCCATGGTCCGGCAGTGGGGCACGGCCACGCCCTTGCCGATTCCCGTGTTGAATTGGGCCTCGCGGTCGTTGACGGCCTTGACCAAATCGGTGCGGTTGCCGATGTCGGGGATGGCCTCGATGAGCAGGGCCAGGTACTCGAGGGCTTCGGGTTTGTCGACTTCGGGAAGTTCAACCAGGCGGCCTTCCTGGAGGGCGTCAAGCAGGCTTCTCATGCGTGGGCTCCTTGCAGCGAACTAGTTTGGTAACGGTGGTGGAACCAGGTCTTCACCCCGTGGGTCAGGAAGCCGTAGCACACCAGGTAGCCCAGGCAGAAGGGCCAGAAGACCGCCGGGAGCGGAACCATGCCCAGGGCCGAGGCAAACGGGGCGTAGGGGATCAGCGCCCCCACCAGCATAATAAGAAGCGTCGTCATGGTGAGCGGCCAGCTGGCCCTGCTCTGGAAGAAGGGCACGCGATCGGTGCGGATGATGTGCACGATGAGGGTCTGGGTCAGCAGCGACTCCACAAACCACGCCGTGTTGAACAGGTGGGCGCCGTAGGTCGCGTTAGCGTCGAAGTGCGGGTCACCCGGGTTGAGGTGCTTGAACTGGTCCACCAGCTCGGGGGGAGCCACCAGGGTCAGATACTGGTTGCACTTGAGGCCGAACCACATCAGGCCGAAAGTGGCGTAGTCGAAGATCGAGCTGATGGGCCCGATCCACACCATGAACCTCTGGATGAACCCGATGTCCCACGACTGGGGCTTTGAGGCGAACTCAGCATCGACGTTGTCGAGGGGAATGGCCGTCTGTGACACGTCGTACAGCAGGTTATTGAGAAGGATCTGCACGGGCTGCATGGGGAGGAAGGGGAAGAACCACGCCGCCCCCACCACCGAGAACATGTTGCCGAAGTTGGAGCTGGCGCCCATCTTGATGTACTTGATGATGTTGTTGAA
>Ga0181516_10000080_pt1 | contig 97158 bp, 94 predicted proteins | sample PEATcosm2014_Bin_25_FD_121104 | JGI IMG/M metagenome (GOLD analysis project Ga0181516, IMG submission 121104) | Peatland microbial communities from MTU Mesocosm Facility, Houghton, MI, USA - PEATcosm2014_Bin01_10_metaG | ecosystem: Environmental > Terrestrial > Soil > Wetlands > Peat | place...
GCGGATCGGCAGCAACTCAGGATGCTTCGACCGAAGTGGCCGCCCTATCTACACCGAATGTTGTAGCGACGACGGCGGCAGAGACTGATTCAAGCTTTGCGCAAACAAGCGTCGCCCAGGCAGACATTACCCAGCCGGTCCCAGTTCAAGCCAGCGCGGCCCCGGTGCAGCGGAACTTCGGCGGATCGGCAGCAACTCAGGATGCTTCGACCGAAGTGACCGCCAAGTCCATACGGAATGTTGTAACGACAACGGCGGCATCGACCGATTCAGTCGTTGCTCAGACAAACATCGCCCCACCAGGCGTTACACTGCCGGTCCCAGTCCAAGCCAGCGCGGCCCCGGTGCAGCGGAACTTCGGCGAACCGGCAGCAACTCAGGATGCTTCGACCGAAGTGGCCGCCAAGTCTACACGGAGTGTTTCACCGACAACGGCGGAACCCAATTCAAGTTTTGCGCAAACAAGCATCGGCCAGCCAGTTGCGATTCAATCGAGCGCGGCCCCGGTGCAGTTAAGCTTCGGTGAGCTGGCAGCAACGCAGGATGCTTCAACTGAAGGGGCAACCCAGTCAGCACAGAATGTCCCACCGACAACGGCGGCAAGGGCTGATTCAGTCGTTGCCCAGACAAGCATCGCCCAGACAGGCGTCGGCCAACAGGGAGCAGTTCAATCGAGCGTCGCCCAATTGGACACCGCTCCCTCTCAGACTTCGTCGAGTTTGCCGGACGCCGGGATTCAGGAGATGAAGGCCCCGGTCGCAGCTTCTGTAAAGAGCGGAAACGGCGTGCCTAGCGCAGCCTCCGCCGCAGCTTCAGATGCAGCTCCGAATACGACCTCGGACGGAATGCAGGATTCGCGCCGGAATTCCGTGGTGAATGCACTTACGGATGCGGTCCAGAACACAGTCGCAATTGATCCGTCAAACTTAACCCCTGTGCCAGTCCTGCATGCCGCCGCGAACGTATCCGCAAGGGAAATCGTTGCCTCGGGGCTGAACGCCTCCTCAACCGCGCCTGCAAGTCCCGCGCCGGCTACGCACGATCAAAGTCCCATGCAAGCAACAATCGGCTTTCCAGTCGCCGCACCCGATCAGCTGGTTGGTCTGCCCTGGTTCGGCCGGTCACTTGGAACGAATTTCGCTGGTGTTTCGGGCCTGACGTCAGCTCCGGCAGGGAAACCAGAAGTCTCGGCTTCCAGCGATAGCAAAGACGCCAGCACGAACCAGCCGGGACAAAAACAACATATCCAGACGGCATCCGATGGGGGATCCAAATCCAGCTCTCAAGACGCTACGCCGTCGAACGATCAAACTCAGAGCGTCAGCAACTCTCAGGCACAAACAGCGGTCCCGATTCTGACAAGCTTTGCAAGCCACTCGGCTTCTATCGCTCAGACACAGAATGAGGCTACTGCTTCACCGTTGCCGACTGCACCGACGATCGCGGGCGCAACTGTTCATGCAGCGACGACGCCAACCCACGCTGCGGCCGCCGGGACCGTTATACCGCAGGCTCTGCCCGCCATCAATACTGCGAAGTTGATCCAAAGCATGGGCCAGACCGAGATGCGGGTGGGCATGCGGTCAACCGAGTTTGGCAATATCTCGATCAACACATCCGCAACCCGGGACTTGATTTCAGCACAGATTTCGCTGGACCACGGCGAACTTGCCAAGGTACTTGCGGCGCATTTGCCGGAGATGCAATCAAGGATGGGCGGCAATCAGGCAATGGACGTGCGCATCAATATGAACGGGTCAGGAGCCGGACAAGAATCAGGAACGTCGGGCAGCATGTCGAACAACTCGTCCGATCAATCACGCAGCGGCAGGCAGCAAGCAGGCTACACGGCTGCAAGCCAATCAGGCAACGGCGTTCCCGATCAGCAACTGTCATCCGCCGTGGCGGCAATAAGCACTGGCTATACCCGTCTCGACGCGCGTCTCGACATCAGAGTTTAAGTGACATTCAAGGGAATCAACGAACCAGAGGAGGAACGATCATGCACAGTGTTTTAGCAAACTTTACATTGCCAACGGTTTTGAACTCGCTCACGCCGGCCGCAAACAGCGCACTGGCAACAGCTGCCAAGGCCAGAACCAACGCCACCAGTTCGACCGGCACGAGCAGTTCCACCTCAAGCAGCACATCGGCCGACGGATTGGGCACAACCTTCCTGAGCCTGCTGGCGCAGGAGTTGCAGAATCAGGATCCCACGGCCCCGGTAGATCCGACAGCGATGGTCGGCCAGATGATTTCGCTGAACCAGTTGGAACAGCTGATCGGCATCAATCAGGCCATCTCTGGATACTCAACGACGGGAACCACGACGGCTGCGCCACAGGCAGCGGGAGCAACGGCCACAGGCGCCGCGCTCGCCTCAGCTATCGGTGGCGCCACCAGCATGCTTTCACCTTCAGCCGCGGGCGCGGCAACCAGCCAACTGCCATTCGACCCTAACACGATGATGCCTCTGGCCACCGGGAATACCGGCGCAATGGCAGCCTCGATCAACTCGTCCCTCAACGCCGTAAACCTTGGCCTTTCAGGAACGACAAACAATACTTCAGGAGGCAAGTAATGGGATCCTTTTCAACACCACTGTCAGGACTTACGGCGGCTCAACAGCAGCTGCAAAACGTCTCCAATAATCTGGCCAACATCGACACCGATGGCTACAAGGACCAGAACCTAACCTTCAGCGACATATTCGCCCAGGCCGGCTCCACGAACGGCAGCGGCGACCCAATGCAAACGGGATCGGGCGTCGCGGTTTCCTCCACAAGTTCCAATTTCACCGAGGGAAACCTGAACGCGACCGGGACAGCCTCCAATATGGCCATTTCCGGAAATGGTTTCTTTATCACGCAGGGCGTGAACGGCACGCAGGATTACACGCGCTCGGGCGACTTCACCACGAACAATGCCGGACAGTTGATTACACCGAGCGGAGAGCTGTTGCTCGGATATCCCGCGGTCAACGGCGTTGTAAGCTCGCTGGCGACACTGCAGCCGTTGCAGGTGAGCAGCGTGACCAGCCCGGCGGTGGCCAGCACCACAGTTGGGATTACCGCCAATCTCAGTTCCGACACCGCGGTGGGCGACTCAGCCGCGAGCAGCTCGCTCTCGGTATTCGACGCTCTCGGAGCGCCGCATACACTCTCTGTCTCGTATACCAAGACGGCTGCAAATACCTGGACTTACACGGTCACCGTGCCATCGGCCGATATAACCGGAGGAACGGGCATCAACACCACCGTGGGTTCAGGCACGCTGAACTTCGACGGTTCGGGACACTTGACCTCGACTACCAACGTTGTTCCCATCAGCATCCCGACGCTTGCCGATGGCGCCACTTCTCCGTTGACGCTGGCTGGACCATTTGGCACGGCGGCCAATCCGACCATCACGCAGACGGCTTCCGCCAGCGCGACGAGCGCCACGACTACAGATGGTTTCGCGAGCGGCACGCTCACCACTTTCACAGTGCAGCCGGACGGCACCATCGAAGGCAGCTTCACAAACGGCCCTACGCTTGCGCTGGGACAGGTTGCCGTGGCCTCTTTCGCGAACAACCAGGGGCTTGTGAGCGTCGGCAACAATAATTACCAGCCGACCGCAGCCTCCGGATCAGCAGTGATCGGGGTGGCTGGAACGGGTGGACGCGGCACAGTTGTCGGGGGCGATGTTGAACAGTCGAACGTGGATATCGCTACTGAATTTGCGAAGCTGATTGTGGCGCAGCAAGCCTACTCATCCAATGCCAAGTCGATCACCACGTTCAATCAGGTCTCACAGGCAACACTCGCAATGATCCAGTAAGCCTTTGCGAAGGTAGTTTCTTAGCGTTGCATTAATGGCCCGCCGCTCAGTGTATCTGCTGAGCGGCGAGGCCAGCTTTCTATTAATCCTTCTCATACCTGCCTCACCAACCCGCCTCGTCCTTCGATGCTCGATTGCCTGAAGGGATCTTGCAGAGCGGCCCGGGAAGTCCATTTCCCCTTATCGCACAACCACTTGGCGCACATTTGTGCTGCGGCTGTGGTTTGCTGCCCGTTCCTTTCGCAACAACGGCCTCTCGATTGCATTCACCTCAATCGAGAGGCCGAAGTGCGTGGCCTGCGGACAGCAATCCATGGGCGGGGCCGGCGAAGAGCGAGACTCTTGCTGAGCTGTAGCGCGATGGAAATTGGACAGCCAGGAAAGAACGATCAATGAACACGGCAATGACCTCCACGATACCGACCATCGAAGTGAAACCGGTACAGGGTCCACAGCTGGTTGAAAAGCATTTGGAGAGGGATCCGGCGGAGATTCTGCCCTGGCTGCCCTGCACGCTTGCGCTCGACATCCCGGTGGTAAGGTTCACGGTTGGCGATTTGCTGAGCCTGACTCATGGCTCCATCGTCGAGACGGCGTATCACCAGAGCAGCGACCTTCCCCTGCGGGTGAACGGACAACTGGTCGGTTGGACAGAATTCGAGGTCGTTGGCGAGCGCCTGGCCGTACGACTCACGGACCTTTCATGAAGACTCGGAACTCAATGGCGCAGGCAGGTGCACAAGACCCCGCAAATGCCGCGGCGCGAATTCAAACACCACCACTGCTGGTCTTTCCCGGCGGGGCGTCGTTGAAGACTCTGCAAAACGCATCTGGGCTACTGTCCCGCGCATGGAAGTGGTTCCGGGCGCGCCAGGCGGCTCATGCCAGCACGAAGCGATTGCAGGTGGCTGCATCCGTCTCGCTCGGCGAAAAACGATTTGTGGCGGTGATTCAGGTAGACGGACTTCAATTCCTCGTCGGCGGAGGGGCCACAAGCGTGGCGCTGCTGGCGCAGTTGAACGGCCAGGAGTCCTTCGGCAACCTGCTCAAAGAGACGATGACCGCGCCCAGAAAACAGAGGGCGAAGCGGGTGAGAAAAGAGATCGCCAAGCCGGCGGTCGAGCAGACGGGGGAACAAGGATGAGGAGCCCCGCATTCATCCGGGCCATGCTTTGCCTCACGCTGTTTCTGGCGGCGACATCCGCTCAAGCCGCGGCCTGGCCCGTAGGTGCAGACGCAATATATATGGTGGGACTCTGGCAATCGACGCCGGCGCTCCCGGCTCAAGCAGCCGTGCCGGCGGAGGTCGCGGCGCCTGCCCAGCCGGCTCCCGTTCTGCCTGCTCAACCCAGCCCAGCGCCTCCCAATCCAAACGAATTGCGAATTACCGGGTTAGGCGGCGGTTCGGCGCAATGGACGATCATCGTCCTGCTGACTTTTCTCACGCTGGTCCCTTCCATCCTCATTTGCATGACTCCGTTCGCGCGGCTTCTGATCGTCTTCCACTTCCTCAGACAGGCGCTCGGCCTGCAGACTACGCCTTCCAATCAAACTCTCATCGGCTTGTCGGTCATCATGACATTCTTTCTGATGCAGCCGATTGGGGCAACGATCTACAAGGATTCAGTGGTTCCGCTGCAAGCTGGCCAGATCACTGCCGTCGAAGCTCTGACTCGCGCCTCAGTGCCCATGCGCCAGTTCATGTCGCATTATGTTCGCGAAAAGGATGCGGCCCTGTTTCTGGAGATAGCCAAAGAGCCTCGTCCCGCGAACATCAACGATGTTTCCTTCCGCGTCCTGTTACCGGCGTACATTTTGTCTGAACTGAAAGCCGGGTTTCAGATCGGCGCGGTCCTCTTTCTGCCCTTTCTCGTGGTCGACATGGTGGTTGCATCCATCACTACCTCTGTCGGCATGATGCAGTTGCCTCCAGTGGTCATTTCCACTCCGCTCAAGCTGCTGCTGTTTCTCATGGTCGATGGCTGGCACCTTCTTATCGGCGCCTTGATGAGGAGTTTCTACTGATGGGCGTCGATGAAGTAGTTCTGCTGGGCCGTCTGATGCTGCAAGAGGTAGCGATCCTGATTGCGCCTATTCTGCTCTGCGCCATCACCGTCAGCCTGCTGGTCAACATTATCCAGGTGCTGACATCGTTGCAGGACCAGACCCTGTCGCACGTACCCCGCCTGCTCGTGACCGGCGCGGCCCTCTTTTTTACGATGCCCTGGATGTGGCGTCATCTCGCACACTACACCATTAATCTGTTAACCGATTTTCACGCGGTGCTGCAATGAACATCTCCCTGGTGCAGGTCTTCGGAGCGTTGCTGACCATCGGTGTCCGCATCACGGGCATCATGCTCTTTGCACCCTTCTTCGGAAGCGTGGTGATTCCAGCCCGCGTGAAGGCCGTGCTGGTGATGGCTTTGACCGCTCTGCTCTACCCGATGCTCTCGACCAAAATGCCGCAAATGAACATCAGCCAGTGGCCCATGATGGTCTTCAGCGAATTGTTGATCGGCGTCGCTCTTGGGGTGGTTACAAACATCGTTTTCGACGGTGTCCAGATGGCCGGGCAGGTGTTGAGCGTGCAGATGGGCTACTCGCTGGTCAATATCCTCGATCCTCAGACTCAGGTGGAATCGACAGTGATGGCCACGTTTCATCAGACCATCGCAATGCTGATCTTTCTACGCCTCAACGTCCACTTCTGGATATTGCGCGCCTTGGTGAACAGCTTCGATTATCTGCCTCCATCTTCGGGACATTTTGGGGCGTCTTTCACGTCGTCGGTGTTGCATGCAGGCTCCAGCGTTTTTTCCATCGGCATCCAGATTGCCGCCCCGGTGCTTTCCGCAACGCTGCTTGCCGACATCGCTCTCGGCCTGCTTGGCAAAGCATCCCCTCAACTGCCGTTGATGCTGCTGGGACCGGCGGTAAAGAGCGTTCTCGGAATACTGGTACTGATCTCAGCTCTCAAATACTGGCCCGGTCTGTTTGAACACATGTTTCTGAATTCGATGAACCAGGCTAATGGCATTCTCCACTTGGCTCAATAGCAACCCGCGCAACAAGGACACATGGCTGACAGCAGCAAAACCGAAGAAGCAACGCCGAAACGGCGAAACAAGGCGCGGGAACAGGGCCAGGTCGCCCGCTCGCGCGAACTGCCGGGCGTGCTTGCTTTTGCTGCCGTTGCAGCGGTGATGGCGTTGATGGCGCCCTCCGCCGTAACACACTGGACAGTGCTTTACCGCAACACCATCTATACCGCCTCCTCGGGCGACATCGAAACCAACGGTCCGGTGCTCTTCTGGAGCGTCGTTGAAGTAATGCGGTGGATTGTTCCGATTCTGATGGCGGGGATGATGACTTCGGTGTTGGTGGGTTTGTCGCAAGGCGGCGTCAACTTCGCGCCCGAGGCGTTGGCGCTGAAGTTCGAGCGATTCAATCCGGCAGCGAAATTTGGGCAAATCTTCTCGCCGGTCGGCTTGAGCAATCTATTGAAATCGTTGTTGCCGTTCACCGCCATCCTCTGGATCACCGTAAATGTGGTGCGTGAGCACTGGGAGTCGATGGTGCTTGCCTCCAGTCTCGGATTGAGGCCGTATGCCACCTTTGTCGGTTCCATGGTGCTGGAGTTGGCATGGAAGTCAGGACTCGTTCTGGTTGCCTGGGCCGTAGTCGATTATGTGCTAACGCTGAAAAAGATGGAAGGCGACATGAAGATGACCAAGCAGGAAGTGCGCCAGGAATACAAGGAAACTGACGGCAATCCGGTCATCAAATCGCGCATCCGCCAGATTCAGCGGGCTATGCGCAAACGGCAGTCTTTAAAGGCTGCCGCAACCGCTACAGTAGTCGTGACCAATCCAACCCACTACGCAATCGCCCTGCGCTACGACATGGATATGCCCGCGCCGATTGTTGTCGCCAAAGGCCGCAACCTGCTTGCAGAACAAATCAAGCAGTTAGCCCGCGACAACGGGATCATGCTTGTAGAGAACAAGCCCCTGGCTCAAGCTCTTTACAAGAGCGTGGAAGTGGGCGATTCGATTCCGTCCAAGCTATATCAGGCAGTAGCCGAGATCCTCGCCTTCGTCTTCCGCGCCGAGGCGGAGGTGCGACGGAGAGATGCCGAGCGGCGCTCAAGGAACGCCTCAGGCGAGAGAACCGATAGCAAGTCTACTGCATCTACAGCACGGCCAGGGGTGACCTCATGATGGAACGTGTGTCCGCTGTTCTTCGCAAGTCAGGTGAGTGGATCGCGCCCATAGCAGCGGTCTCGATGGTCTTTGTAATGCTTGTGCCGTTGCCAAGCTTCATGCTCGATTTGCTGCTTACCATCAGCATCACGGCATCGATTCTTGTGCTGCTCACGGCGATCCAGATCCTGCGTCCGGTGCAATTCTCGGTATTCCCGAGCCTGCTGCTCCTGCTAACGCTGCTTCGGCTTTCGCTCGATCTGGCCAGCACGCGCCGCATTCTGCTGCATGGCAATGAAGGCACAGCGGCCGCCGGAAAGGTTATCGAGGCATTCGGTCAGTTTGTGGTCGGCGGCAATTACATCGTTGGCTTCGTTCTATTCCTGGCGCTGATCGCGATTCAATTCCTTGTTATCAGTCACGGCGCAGTGCGTACGGCTGAGGTTACGGCGCGTTTCACCCTGGATGCGATGCCGGGCAAGCAGATGGCCATCGACGCCGATCTGAACGCAGGCATAATCAACGAGCAGCAGGCCCGCGCACGGCGCGAGCGCGTGGCTCGAGAAGCGGAGTTCTGCGGCGCCATGGATGGCGCGGCCCGATTCAGTCAGCGCGACTCGCTGGCCACTATTCTGATCATGGCCATCAACATCATTGCCGGCTTCCTGATCGGAGTCTTTCAGCAGGGCGTTCCCTTTCAGGAGGCGCTGAAGACCTACACCATTCTCACTGTGGGCGACGGCCTGGTGACCATCTTGCCTTCGTTGCTGGTCTCTGTCGCCGGCGGCATCGTCGTAACGCGCGCCGCATCGAAGGAATCCCTTGGCGTCAATGTCGGCAGGCAGCTCTTCAACAGCCCGCGCTTGCTGTGGATTGCAGCTGGCGCACTGTCTGCTTTGGGGCTGATTCCCGGGTTGCCGAAGTTTGCCTTCTTCACCCTGGCCGGCGTGTTGATGTTCGCGGCCTGGAAGCTGAAACCGCAAGTGATCAGGGATGAAGTCGAAGAGCTTGAACTGAAGGCCAAGGCTGCCTTGCCCGGCGGCGCAGCCGCACCTGCAATCGATCCCATGGACGCGGCTCTCAAGCTGGATGAACTGATGCTGGAAGTGGGTGTGGGACTCGTGCCTCTGGTCGACGCGCAAAAGGGAGGGCAACTGCTAGCCCGCGTAAAGTCGATGCGGAAGAATCTTGCCCAGCAACTCGGCTTTCTGGTTCCGTCTATCCACATCACTGACAACCTGTCCTTGCGGGAGAGAGAGTATGTGATCTACCTGCGCGGAGTGGAGATCGCCCGGTGGGAGCTGCGCCGGGATAGTCTGCTGGCGATCAGTTCCAATCCGACCGCGCACGATTTGCCCGGCCAGGATACCCGCGAGCCCGCCTTCGATGTTCCGGCGAAGTGGATCAGTCCCCAAACGCAGGGACAAGCCATTGCGGCTGGATACGCGGTGGTGGATTCGACCTCCGTCCTTGCTGCTCACCTGGCGGAAGTGATCAAGCACAACGCCTATGAGCTCCTGTCGCGGCATGAAACCCGTAGACTGATCGACCGCCTCAGCGAGTCGCACCCGAAGCTGGCCGACGATCTGATTCCCAAGCTTATGAGCCTGGGTGAGGTGCAGAAGGTTTTGCAGCAACTATTGCGCGAGCAGGTGTCGATCCGCGATCTGGGAACCATCCTGGAAACGCTGGTAGACGCGGCGTCGTTCAACAAGAATCCGATTGCGCTGGTAGAGGCGGTTCGCCACGCGCTGGGGCGGTCGCTCATCCGGCCCTTGCTGAACGACCGGGGCGAATTGAAGGTCGTCACCCTGGACACGACGATCGAGGATGAATGCACGCGCGGGTCGAATCTTCCGATGAACCACAGCATTTCGACTCCGCAACAGATCACATTGGCACGCCGCGTGCTAGATGGATTACGTACTGATTTCGGAAAGGAGATCAGCACAGCGCCACCGGTTCTGCTTTGTTCATCTCCTGGCCGCTACTACCTTCGCCGCCTGCTGGAGCCGTTCATCCCCAGAATCGTGGTGATCTCTCCTGGAGAGGTTCCACCATTGACGCCGGTGCAATCCGTGGGGGTGCTCCATTGAGGACGTTAAGCAAAGAGTCGAGGATCGAGAGAAAGAACAGCAGCAGCAGGAAAGAGCGTCTCACCAGCAGCAGAAGTGAGTGCCGCACAAAGGGAGCAATGCAATGACAACAGCAGAATTGGCCTACCGTGCGAGTAGCGATTCCATGGATGAACGCAACGACCTCGTGATGCGGGAGTTGCCGCAGGTCTATTACGTGGCGGCGAGAATCCACGAGCGTTTGCCCAAGAACGTGGAGATCGAAGACCTGGTTCAGGCGGGCGTTCTAGGCTTGCTCGACGCCTGCCGCAACTACGATGTCTCCAAGGACGCGCAGTTCTCGACCTTTGCGAAATTCCGGATTCGCGGCGCAATCCTGGACAGTCTCCGCAAGCTCGACTGGGGATCTCGCACCCTGCGCAGAAAGGGACGCGAAATCGCCCAATCGATCGCCAAGCTTGAGTCGTCGCTGGGAAGACAGCCGCAGGAAGAAGAGATAGCGGCAGACCTGCATATGCGCCTCGACGAATTGCAAAACGCAATGACACAACTGGATGGCCTTTACCTGGTTGGACAGCAGACAAATTCCTTCCACGACCATACCGAGTCATTCGATCTTATCGAATCGGCTCAAGGCACAGATGAGAACAATCCCTTTGACCTTTGCCTTGCAGGCGAAAGAAAGGAGCAACTTGCCGAGGCCATCTCTCAGATGTCGGAACGCGAGCAACTGATCCTTTCGCTCTACTACAAGGAAGAATTGACAATGAAAGAGATCTCGCAAGTCGTGGGCATCGTCGTGTCGCGGGTATCCCAAATCCATGCTGCCGCAATGGTAAAACTGCAGGCAGCGCTGGGGCACCTTCGGGATAGACCAGCGCAGCCAATGAGCCAACCGCAGCCCGTAAGTCATCCGCAGCCAATGAGCCGTCCGCAGCCACCGGCTCACAGTGCGAACTGGCAGCAGTATCGAGGCCATCCATGAGCGCAGCCTCACAACCGGAGCAAGTCATGAAGACGGGAAAGAACAACGTGCAGCAGATGAAGCCGCGCAGCATTCATTCCTGCAACTTCCGCTATGCGGGGCGGCTGTCGAACGAGAATGCGCGCACCTTGACCGCGCTGCATGAGAAGTTTGCCCTGAGCGTCACCACCTCGCTGGAGCTTTACCTGGGCGCCTCTCTGCATATGAAGCTGCAGTCGCTGGAACAGATGGCTGTTGTGGACTACATCAGTGGCATAGCTCCAAACAGCTATCTGGTTCCCTGCGCGCTGAACGTGATGGAGAGCAACATCCTGATGGAGATCGACATATCGCTGATCCCCCCTATCATCGACCTTCTGCTCGGCGGAGCAGGTACGGCGTCGGAGGAGCCGCGCGAACTCACCGAGATCGATGAAGAGATCATGCAGAGCGTTACCGCACTCATCGTAAGTCAGATTGAACGCGCCTGGCGCACCCTGAATCTCTCGTTGACCGCAGGCCGCTGCATCAAGCCAAACATGATTCAGCAGGTCTTTATGGCAAATGAAAAGCTTGTGCTTTTGATGTTCGAGATGACCGTGGGAGAGACCACCGCACCCTTCAAAATGGTGTTGCCAACGTCGTTCGTCGGGTTCCTGTTGCGGCATTTGAACGCGTTGCAGTCCAAAAAATCGTCGAGCCTTCGCCCACTCAGAAGCCCCACTCTGCGCGAACGGATTCTCGAATGCGACATTAAGGTAGCCGCAGATATAACCCAGATGCGGGTGCTGGTGAAAGACCTGATCGACCTGAAGTCGGGAACGATCTTGAAGATGAAGGCGCCAGTCAAAAGGCCGGGGCGGCTCACCGTAGAGAACGTAGAAATCTTCGAGGCGATGCTGGTTCGCAACGGAACCCGGAAGGCAGCGCAACTTTCATCTAGATCACAGGAACCGGCTGCGACAAAGGAGTAGTTCTATGACGAACCAGAACGCCGACATGAATCATGAACCCTTCTCGAATGCGTTTTTCAACGCTCTAGTCAAGGCCATCTCCGCAGCCAGCGGGTCGAGCTGGCTGATCGCTGCCATGCCGGATGCAGAGGCGGCTTCGGATGAATCAGAGCCTGTCTGGATCAAGCTCCTGCTAGACGGAAGCTTGCGGGGCGAGTTTCTGCTGGAGTTTCGCCGTTCCGATGCTGCCATGCTAGCGTCGAAGTTTCTTAGCGAACCTGCAGATGAATTCGGACCAGAACAGTCCGCAGCGCTGCTGAGAATTGTCAAGAAAGCAATGAACGAGTTTCGTGCCGCGATTGAGGGGGAGTATGGAACCTTCACGGTCAATGCTTTTCCAGCTTCACAGCTCCCTCCCGAGCGAACAAACATTGCCCAGATCACTGCTGCCGACGATGAAGGCAACCGCGTATCCATCCTGATGTACCTGGACTCGGCGCTGGGCAAAGCGCTCGACCTCCGTTCGCAGGCTGCAAGCGACACCGCAAGCGCATTGGAAGCAATCAAAGCTGCCGCAGGGAAGGCGATCCCAAAGACGGCAAACCTGAACCTGGTCATGGACGTTGAACTGAACGTGACGCTGCGTTTCGGACAACGCCAACTCACCCTGCGCGAAGTGCTGGATCTGACCAGCGGGTCCGTAGTGGAACTTGATCGACAGGTAGAGGAACCTGTAGAGCTTCTCCTGGATGGAGTCGTCATTGCGAGAGGCGAAGCGGTTGTAATCGACGGAAACTACGGCCTTCGCGTAACCGAGGTATCGCGGGCCGTCACTGCACCGGCATTCCATTGAGCGCCACGGTCGATAAAGCAACCGGCGAGACCGGAAAGCGGGAATGGAGGAATCAATGAGTTTGCTGCAATCGATCGCGTTGCCGGCCTGGACTGAAAGGTTCAGGGTCGTCACCGCTCAATGTCACCACTGCAATCGTTCTCTGACTCTGCCGCACCATTCCGCGCGGAAGGTCGGGATCAAGATGCACGACTTCTGGTACTGCAGCTCGCGGTGTTTTTCAGCCGCGGCAGAAGAGGAATTCGCGTCACTGGCAACATCGCGACGGGAACATGCTGGGCATGTCTCGCGTATGCCGCTTGGGCTGCTCCTTGTGCGGGACGGCCTGCTCAGCAGTTCGCAATTGAAGGAGGTCAGAGACGAGCAGAAAGAAGAGGGAGGGGAGATTGGCGAACTCCTAATGCGGATGGGCTCGGTAAGCGAGAAGCAGATAACCGCCGTTCGAGCTGCACAGTGGGGATGCCCGGTGTTTACGGTTCCCAAACGGGGGATGTCGATCGATATTCATATTCCGTCAACATTTGTCAGGCTCTACTCCATGATCCCACTCCACTACGTGGCGACGACGAATCTGCTGCTGGTGGGCTTCGTGCACGGCATCGAATACGGTCTGCTCTATGCAATCGAGAAGATTACCGGCTGCAAGACGCAACCCTGCTTCGTGACGCCCAGCGATTTTCAAAACCAAGTACAACACAGAGAACAAGTTAAAGAGCAGGGCGGCGATGAGACTCCCACGGAAATCAAGTTCGAAAGTGTCCAGACTTCGTCTGAAATGGCCCGGATTCTGTGCAGCTATGGGGTCCATATGGAGGCGGATGAAGCCACCATCGGAAGGTGCAAGGAGTATTTATGGGCGCGCCTGAAATGCGCTCCCAAAGAAGTGGACCTCCTCTTCAGGGCCGGATAAGCATCGCTTTTCTGCCTGGATCTGGCAAAATACACAGATTTGCCGGGGCATTCTTCTAATCGTTTTCGAAGAATTGCTGGGCTGTGGATTTTGCTTGGACAGATCGCCTGTTTGTGCCGATAAGGGCACAGCAGGTACAGAAAAGTGCTTAATCAAGCGTTTGACACGGTCAATGACCATAGCTGGGTTCCATCGTCCGCGTGGCGAGGACTCCAGCTGATCGAGGAACAGACGTTCGCGAAGAAGAAGGCGGACTTTCTGGATGACGTGCCGGTGATGTCGGCAACGGTTCTCGGCCTGGAGATGCTCCTGCAGAACCCCTACATCGACTTGCGAATGGCTTCCGACCTCGTGTTGAGCGATGTGGGAGCCACAATCCAGATTCTGCGTTTGATTGGCAAAGAGTACGACTTCGCAGGGGACCGTCCGAGCCGGATGGGGGATTGTATCGCCAGTCTCGATGTGGACGCCTGGTTCGGTGCAATCTGCGCTCACACGTTTGCGAACGACCGGCAACATTCGGCCACCACCGCAGTCTGGAAGCACTGCCGGTTGGTTGCGCAGTATGCGCAGCTTGTTGCTGAGTCACTCGACGACATTTCTCCGGAGGACGCATACCTTGTTGGACTGCTTCATGGAATTGGAGACATTCCAGAGGCTCTGGGTTGGCCAAATTCCGGCCGGGGCAATAGAGACACAGGCGCTTTGTTCGCAATGGAGGGGACGCTTCCCCTCTTTGTTCTCGCGGCCATCCGCAGTATGCACGATTCAACCTCTTCGCCTGCCTGGAGGTTCATTCTCAATACTGCTCATGAACTTGCCGGCTCCCGCATGGATCTTGTACCGTTTGCGCTCCACGGTCTCACCTCCATCAGCGCCTGCTCTCGCTAGAGCCTGCCGTTCTTGCCGTTATTGGCATCGGCGAACAAGCTACAGCAAGCAGAGATTCGTGGCGGAAGCTGAAGTACGCGGCCGGGTCAGGATTCGCAATCTAAGAAATCCCGTGAGGGTACGGACGGAACAGCTCATCTCATGTGATTCTCATCGACTCCTCATCCGCAGTGCGGCCGGACTTGCGAATCTTTTGTTATCCTTTCCGAAATGAAGTGAATCCTGAGATAAATCGGGCATTGCTCCAATTGGCCCCTGGCGTGCAGATTGTCTGCCAGAGGCCACAAAATGAGCAGTGGATACTACGCAGCCTGCAGCGGGCTGATGTCCCGCACCGAAGCGCTGGATACGATTGCCAACAACCTGGCCAATGTGAGCACAGCCGGCTTCCGGGCGAGCCACAACGTTTTTAGCACTCTTCTGGCCTTGCCAGCCGATTCCCCGGTATCAACCCTTAACCAGGACGCCAATGAATACAGCGTCTTGAGTGGGACACAACTGGATACTACGCAAGGCGCTTTGGTGCCGACCGGCAACAATCTCGATCTCGCCATTGAAGGGCCGGGCTATTTTGCCGTCCAAACTGCATCGGGCACCGCTTACACGCGCGGTGGAAACTTCCGCGTCTCCCCGCAAGGACAATTGATCACGGCCGCCGGCGATCCAGTCATGGGTGACAGTGGTCCCATTACGATTGTCGGCAACCCAGTTTCGATTAGCACAGACGGAACAATTTCTGCGGATGGCGCCATCTCGGGACGCTTGAAGGTGATCGAGTTTCCGCCTACGGTGCCCGTCCAGAGTGCCGGCGGCACCTACTATACAGCTCCCGCCGGCTCCGAAGTTGCCGCCACCAATTCTCATGTGCGCCAGGGAATGCTCGAGAGCTCAAACGTCAACCCGATCACAAGCGTCGTCGAGTTGATTACCGCTCAGCGTGACGTCGATACGATGCGCCGGGCACTTTCCATGTTCACGTCCGACATGGATAAGACCGCGGCCCAGGATCTGCCGCGCGTCAGCTGATGCAAGACCGAGCGTGAGCTGCGCAAACTTTGAAAGGAATCGCATATGTTTCGTGCCCTTTATACAGCCGCCAGTGGAATGACGGCCCAACAGTTGAACCTGGACAATATCGCCAACAACCTTGCGAACTCGAGCACCACGGGCTTTCAACAGCGCCAAGTGAATTTCACAGACCTGCTGTATCAGAACCAGATCATGCCTGGCGCTGCCGCGACGCAGCAGACTACGCAGGCTGCCGGCCTCCAGGTGGGTCTCGGCACCAGGGCCGCTGAAACCGAGATTATCCAGACGCAAGGCGATTTTTCCACTACCGGCAACCCGCTCGACCTGGCCATTCAGGGCGCAGGATTCTTTCAAATCCTGATGCCCAACGGACAGATCGGTTATACGCGCGATGGTTCTTTTCATCCCGACGCTCAGGGCTTGCTCGTCACCGCGGATGGAAACGCGCTGCAACCGGCGATTACGATTCCGGCGGACGCTCTTAGCGTGACCGTCGGCAGCGACGGAACAGTCAGCGTTACCCAGCCAGGCCAGACGGCGGCGGCCCAGGTTGGCAATATTCAGACGGCTCTTTTCGTCAATCCGGGCGGCTTAAACAGTGTTGGAAACAACATTTATCTGCCAACAACTGCTTCCGGTCAACCGGTGGTTGGAACGCCGGGCGGGTCTGAGGGATTGGGAACCGTGCAACAGGGCATGCTGGAGCAATCGAACGTCAGCGTCGTCAACCAATTCGTGGCCATGATTCTGGCGCAGCGGTCTTATGAATCGAACTCGAGAGTAGTTAAAGCGGCGGATGAGATGTTGCAGCAGTTGAACCAGCTTGCCCAGTAGACGCCGGGACGTAGTAGTGGAATCGGCGGCAGAGAGGATATATATATGACGACGAGATGGATGGCGGCTTTGTTGATGGCGACTATGGTTTTGCCTGGGTGGGGACAGTCCCAGCTGCAAGGCCGCTTTCCGCTCACCGAGCATCAGGTTGCGCAGACTCTCTCTTCCAACGGGATTCTGACCGGGGACGAGCAAGTAATCTTGCTGGCCAAGGTGGTTGCAAGTGAACCGTCGCCAGCCCTGGACATCTTGTCCGTTGAGCCTCTCGGCGACCGGTCATATGGCAAGCGCCGCGAGGCTCGCACCTTGGTCAAGCTGGCCTGCCATGCGCCGGGCACATGTTTGCCGTTCTATTCGATTGTGACCAGACAAGAAGCAGTGAGCAGCGCGCCCAGTCCGGTCAGCACCATCCGCGAAGCAGGCAACGCCGTGTCGAAGTCGAATGCCGCAATCATTATGCGGCCCGGTACGCACGCGACCCTGGTGATGGACGATGCACGATCGCATGTGCAGGTCACTGTCGTCAGTCTTGAAAATGGGATTGCCGGCCACAAGATTCACGTTGCGAGCCCGGACCACAAGCAGGTCTATGTCGCCGAAGTGGTCAGCTCAAACTTGTTGAAAAGGAGCTTTTGAGATGCGGCTGGAATTCAAACATATTAGCCGGATCGCCGCGCTGGCGTTATTCGGCATTTCTTCCACCTTCGCATTCTGCCTGTCCGCGCACAAGACAGATCCAAAGGCCACCGACCTTCTGCGAGCGCAGTACATCGCGCGCTTGCAGCAGAAGTACATCCCCGGAACTGAAGAGCGCACCGTCGGGAGTTTATGGTCGCCTGAAAGTCCGCTGGGCGACTTCTCTTCCGATTACAAGGCGCGCCACCTGAACGACACCATCACCATACAGGTTGCTGTCCAGACGACCGCAACGCAGTCCGGCACCGTGGACAGCGAGCGAAGCTTCACAAGCACCTCCGCCATCACCGGCGTCATGGGCAGAACCCCCGCTGCAACCAACCCGCTGCTTTCTGGGAGTTCGTCATCGGCGCTCAAGGGCCAGGGATCGACGGCGTCGAATACGCTCTTCCAGACCAACCTAACAGGCCAAGTGATTGCCGTGCTTCCAAACGGAGACCTGGTGGTGGAAGCAGGGCGCCAAATCTTCATGAATAATCAGCACGAGGATGTAATCGTACGCGGCATGATCAGGCCGGGCGACATCGGCCCCAGCAACACTGTCCCATCGACGGCTCTGAGCAATCTCGAGATCGAGATGAAGGGCAAGGGCATCATCTCCGACGGCGTGCGACCGCCGAACTTCCTTACCAGGGCGATCCTATGGCTATTAAACTTTTAACGGGCAAACAATCCGAACCACGACAGCGGAAGAGTCTTGAATGGCCGCGGCGGTTAGCTATGGTCATTGCGATCTGCCTATTTGCGGCGCTTCCGATGTTTGGGTCTAATGCCGACCGCAAGGTGTTGATTCGCGACGTAACCCAGATTGCGGGCGTACGCGACAATCAACTGGTCGGGTATGGCCTGGCAATTGGCCTGAAGAATACTGGAGATACGCAGCAGACGTTCTTTACAGTGCAGACACTGGCGAATTCATTGCAACGGATGGGAGTGCAGATCTCGCCCGGCGTAGTCGTGGTCAAGAATGTTGCCGCCGTCTTTGTAACAGCAACGCTTCCGGCGTTTGCCCGGCCGGGAATGAAGGTCGATGTTACTGTCTCGTCGGTGGGCGATGCCAAGAGCATTGTCGGTGGAGTGCTACTACTCACGGCTCTGCGCGCAGCCAATGGAGAAGTCTACGCCGAGGCGCAAGGACCATTGGTCATCGGCGGATACTCCGAAGGCGCAGCCGGCAACTCCAGGAGCGTAAATCACCCGACGGTGGGCCGGATTGCAGACGGCGCGACGGTCGAACGGGATGCAGCCGTGGATTTGAGCCGCTTCCGGACCGTCTCCCTGCTACTGCTGAACTCCGACTTCACTGCGGCACGCGACGTCGCGGACGTGATTAACAAAGAGTTCGGCAAACCGATTGCCAACGCCATCGACAGCCGCCGCATCGACGTGGATGTTGCGGCCAGTGGCGCTCCTTCGGTGCCGATTCTCATCTCGCGTGTCCAGAACCTTTCCATCAGCTTTCGCTCACCCGCGAAGGTGGTCGTCAACGAGCGCACCGGTACGATCGTGATGGGTGGGGACGTGAGGCTCTCGCCGGTCTCCGTGATCCACGGCAGTTTGACCATCGACGTGGAAACCGCGCATGTGATTGTGCAGCCGGCCCCATTCTCAGGCGGCAAAGCTGAGCCAGTTACGGAAACAAAGCTGGCAGTGAACGATGCACCGGCACAGTCGATCGAGTTGGAAGAGGGAGCCAACGTCGACGAGCTTATTAAAGGACTCCATGCCATTGGCGCCACTTCGCATGACATCATTTCGATCTTGCAGGCCATCAAGGCTGCGGGTGGACTCGATGCCGACCTGGAGGTGATCTAATGGCGGATTCCTCTTCCATTGTGGGCATCTCCAGATACGTAACCGAGCCGCTCACCATCGATGCAAATAAGATCCTCGGTCAGGCGCCCTCCTCAACCAAGGACGACGCCAAGATCGAGAAGTCGGCGAAGGATTTCGAGTCCATTCTGCTGAGCAATTGGTTGCAGCAGGCGGAGCAGAGCTTTGGCTCGCTGCCGGGAGGCGACGATGAGGACGACGCCGACTCCGGTAAGGACCAGTTTCAAGGCATGGCCATGCAGTCGCTTGGAGCTTCACTGGTGGCTTCCGGTGGAATTGGCATTGCCAAGATGATTTCACAAAGCCTTCACAAAGCGGAGGATGCGAGGGTCGATTCATCAGCCAAGACCCACCCTGACCCTCCTTAGAAGCGGAATCGAGGATGCAAATTTACCTGTTTTCTCAGAACTTTTGCGAACGGACTGAAACGTTTGTCGCGAGAAGCCGATAGCTGTACCGTACAGACAGGAGAATTTGCAATGAAGATTGATTTGAACAGCCCGGCAGCCAGCCAGCTTTCAGTTGACCGGGGAGCAAAACAAGTCTCCAACGGCAGCCTGACCGGTACTCAGGCGACGACAGAAGACCGGATTTCATTCCATTCCGACAGCTTATCGGTCCAGTCGCTCACCAATCAGGCATTGAATTCGCCGCAGATTCGTACGGACAAGGTAGATGCTCTTCGTCAATCCGTGGCTAGTGGCACATACCAGCCTGACGCAAATCAGACTGCTGGGGCCATGATCGAGCACTACGAACACTAGATGGGCAGGAACGGCACTTAGACGCGTTCATTAGCCCAGGATGAGAGATTTGCCGGAAGGGCTTGCAATGAACGACGGGGCACTCCAAACGCGCGATCAGATCGCCGCCAATTACCTGCAACAAATGCAGGAATTGGCGTCTGAGATTTCGGTTGCCATGGATGCGATTGCGGCCAATACCATATCTAAATTTCAAGAAAGTGTAGCAAGGCAGGAGATGCTTTGCGCCAGCCTGGCAACCATGGCGAATACCGTAAGCGAGGGATTTCGCTCATCGGAGGCGCCTTTGCCTTCAAGCATCGACGGTGCGGTTGAGCGCAAGATTCGCGCTGCAGGCAGCGCGATCCGGGAGCTGAATTTGCAATACGCCGCCTTGCTCAAGCACTCTGGCAAGTCAATTGCTCTTCTTTCTTTGTTGTGCAACAGCCACACAGGACGATTCCAGGAGGCCCGCGGCTCCAGGTTGAAATATCAGACCTGGTCCTGCGAGATGTAATTCATGTCTCTGAGCAGCTCACTGTCGATAGCCGTACAATCTCTGAACGCTGCATCTGGCGCTCTGCAAGGAACAAACAACAACATCGCGAACGCGAACACGCCCGGCTACACCCGGGAGGTCGCAATTCTCGAAGAGATGGCGCCCGTCAATGAAGGGAACTTCAGCGCGGGGAGCGGAGTTGAGCTCAAGGGCTACCAGAGCGTTAGGGATGAGCTGGTGCAGACGCAAATTCAGCAGGAGACCCAGGCGCAGAGTGGCGCCAATGCCCAGCTAGCGTCGCTGCAACAGATTCAGCCCACCTTCACCACCTCTACTCAGGACATCGGGACAGAGATGTCGGCTCTCTTCTCAAGCATTTCAAGCCTGTCTACCGATCCCAGCAACTCTACATCACGCGAAGCAGTTCTCACAGCCGGCCAGAATCTGGCCACGGCCTTCAACACTGCTTCCAACACATTGACCTCACAGCAAGCGGGACTCAATACCCAGGTCACTCAGGATGTTAGCCAGATCAACCAGTTAACAAAGCAAATTGCCGCCTTGAACCCTCAGATTGCCGAACTAAAGGGGAGTGGGCAGGATGGCGGCACACTTCAGGATCAGCAAGATCAGCTAGTGCTGAGCTTATCCAAGCTAACGAGCGTCTCAGTAACCCAGGGCGACGATGGCGAGACGCTAACGACCGGAAACGGAACGCCACTGGTTGTTGGCTCGCAGAGCTTCACATTGCAGACTACGACCGGAAGCGATGGCATGACGCACGTCCTGGATCAGAACGGCACCGACATCACCAGGTCGCTTACCAGCGGAGATCTCGGCGGAACGATTCAGACTCGCGATACGACCATTCCCGGCCTCTTGAGCCAGTTGGACACATTGGCCAATCAGTTTGGCGCCGCGATGAATGCGGCGCAAGCAAAGGGCTACGATCAAAACGGCAACACGGGAGGGGACTTCTTTACGCTTCCCGCAACACCTGCCCCGACGGTTCCCCCGGCGACTGATCCGTATCCTGGGGCAGCTGCCAACATCAAAATGGCCATCTCGGACCCCACAATGATTGCCGCCAGTTCCGACGGCAGTGCTGGAAGCAACGGCAACCTGACTAATCTGAGTGGAGTGCAAACTACGGCGCTTCCGGCTGGGCAGACACCCGGCGACGCATATGCGAGCTTGGTGTATCAAGTGGGCAGCCTAACCTCCAACGCCAACGCGGAATCGACTGCAACCACAGCCAGTCTGGTGCAGCTCAACGATCAGCTCAGTTCGGTTTCAGGAGTATCAATCGATGAGGAATCGGCAAATCTGATCACATTTCAACAGGCATACGAGGCCGCTGCTCGAGTCGTGTCGACGATTCAATCGCTGTTCACGGTGACGATGAGCATGGGCACCGCCGCTGCGGAGTAAACATTCAGGCGCGGCGGAAAACCGTGCAAAGAAGGGCAAAATGCGCGTTACGAATATGCTCCCGGATATCCAGTACCAGATGCAGCAGAGCCAGCAGGCGCTCGCAACCGCTACGCAACAAGTGTCAACCGGGTTGCGGGTCAACCAGCTTTCTGACGACCCAGCAGCCTCGGCCAATATGGTTGCGTCGCTTGCCTATTCGGCGAACATTGATCAGTACACGAGCAATGCCAGTTCTATCCTGCCCCGTCTTCAGACGGCGGACTCGGCCATCAGTTCCGTAGTTACTTCGTTGAATTCAGCAATAACAGAAGGCACCGAGGGTGCTAACGGAAGCGAAACGAGTGCTAACAGGCAAGGTATCGCCACCCAGGTAGCGAGCGTGCTCAGCAGCGTGATTTCTCAGGCCAATGCATCCTATCAAGGAGTCTATGTCTTCGGCGGCTCGGACAGTACTACGCCGCCGTTCGTACAGGCTTCGACGACTTACACCTCATCGCAAGGATCGGCTGCCAGTCCACTGGCTGCAACTACCCCTTTGACAGCCGGCTCGGTTACCACCATCAGCGACGCCACCACAGGCCAGACGATGACCTATAAAGCAGCCGCAGGTGACACCATTGCAACTTTGCAATCGGCAATCGCCAGCGCAGCCTTGGCCGGCACACTCTCCGCAGGCACCACTGCAACCATCAATGCGAACGGCCAACTGTCGATCGGAACAAACTCTGCTACGGCAGGCATCGCTGTCAACTCCGATGACGCAGTGCTCGGAAGCATGACCGCGGCTTCAGGAACTGAGGTCGCGAACGCCTACGCATATGTAGGAAATAGCGACATCAACACTGTGCAGGTAGGCGATTCCATGAATGTAGCCACCAACCTGCCAGGCAACCAGTTGTTCACCGCGGGGCCTGACGTGATCGGCTCGCTCAGCAACCTAATTACGGCTCTTCAGAGTGGGTCCGCCGCACAGATAGGCTCGGCAACCGCCGCTGTTTCCACGGCGTTGAATTATATAAGTGAGCAACGCATCCCGCTGGATAACACCATTAGTCAACTGAATTCTCAGGATAGTTATCTGAGCCAGGAAAAAATCACCCTGACAACCCAGCAGACTGCGCTCGTCGGAATCAACCTCGCGGATGCAGCCACGAATCTTTCTCAGGCTCAACTCGACAACAGCGCAGTGCTGGCCGCTGCTGCCAAGATCATGCCCCAAACCTTGCTTCAGTACCTGCAATAGCGCTTTTCAGTTGTGGAACACCGCAATTGGCGTAACCGGAAAGCCGGGCCGGTCTTCGGGCTTCTCCATTGTTGTGTCTGTAATCGATAGGCACTATGACGCGCAGGATCCTGTGTGTCATTCACTATTGATAGGATCGCAGCGACTGATGTCTAGACGCACCCACGAAGCTCTTCATGTCAGTTTACCTGGAAGTTCGAATTGAACATAAAACGCACTGTTATCGATGTGGGCACCCATCTCCACTCAAACAATCTGTAAAAAGAATCAAGGACTTGACATTTACATTGAAATGATTTTAGTGGGTGGCCGATAGAATGTCTGTCCAAGACGACCTCCTTCTCGACGACTAGGAGCCTCAAATGCAGGCCCCACACAATTAGCCGAGTGCAGGCGCAAAAGGGCAAACAAGGAGAACTACCCATGTCACTCACAGTCCTGAATAACATCTCCTCCATGACGGCGGAGAATGCATTGTCCAACACTCAGGCGAACCTGCAAAAGACCCTGACCCAGCTTTCGACCGGTATGAAAATCAATTCCGGATCGGACGATGCGGCAGGATTGTCGATTGTTAGCGGACTCAATGCGAACATCGCTGCCCTTACCCAGTCCCAGCAGAATGCCGCCAACGGCATCGGCTTGCTGCAGACTGCTGACGGCGCACTGTCGCAGGTCACCACGCTTCTCAACCGCGCTGTAACGCTGGCCACCGAAGGCTCGACGACCGGCATCACGTCCAGCCAGTCCACGGCGCTCGATACAGAATTCCAGTCGATCCTTTCTGAAATCAACCAGATCGGCAACGCAACCAACTTCAACGGTTCGAACGTATTTTCTTCCAACTCGCCGACAACCTTCAGCTCGACGCAGGGAACGGTCGGCAATCCTCTGACCGCCACTACTGACATGACGGCCGGTTCAGTTACTACGATCACCGACGCGGCCACAGGCGGCACATTTGTTTTCACAGCTCAGGCTGGTGGCGGCACGGGGCACGGCACGGGCGGCTTGAGCGACCTGGCAGATTTGCAGTCCGCAATCACCGCGGCTGTTGGATCAGGCACACTCTCTGCCGGCACCTCTGCTACCTTCGCGGGTGGCAAGCTGGTAATCGGCCCCAACAGCGGCTCCACCGGCATCACAGTCGCGAGCAACGACGCAGTGCTCGGACCCATGGTTGCACCGAGCACCAACGACACTAGCACCGTATACATCGGCGACGGCACCACCACTGGCGCAGCGAACACCGAGATCTCCACCACCATCGACGCGCTCTCAGCAACAGCTCTGAGCCTGAACTCCGATGTTCTGACCAGCGCAAGCGCAGCGCAGACAGCTCTGGGCCACATCACGGCAGCTATCAACACGGTCTCCGCGCAGCGCGGCGTCATCGGCGCTTCGGTCAACCGGCTCACGGCTGCTTCCAGCAACATGGCGAACCAGGTAACCAACCTGCAAAGCGCGTCCAACGGCCTGCAGAACGCCGACATCGGCAAGACCGTTGCCAACATGACTCAGTACAACGTCCTCCAGTCCACCGGTATGGCCGCTCTGCAACAGTCCAACCAGGCTCAGCAGGCGGTATTAAAGCTGGTCCAGTAACTTAACGCTACAGCTAAACGCACACCCGGAGGTGGCGCCGCAAGGCGCCGCTTCCGCCTCATCTTCGACAAGCCTGTTCCTGAGTTGTTTTTTGATCTGTTGGTCGCCAACTCTCAGGCACTAGAGTAAGCGATTTGGATCTTGAGGCTGGCACCCTCACAGAGGCAGGTAAAGGCTATGAGTTCCGTTTCGGCTGTTAATTCCCTTTTGTCGTCCACTGCCACTACGACACCCGCGATCGACATCAGCAGTATTCTAGCTGCAAGCTCAGGCACAAGCACTCCTGGCATTGACGTCACAGCTGCAGTCACCGCAGCTATTTATGCTGACAATGCGCCGGAGCGGGCATGGCAGGCTGATCAGACCACCCTCACGAGCCAGACAACTGCGCTAACTTCGATTCAAACGGCCACCGAGGCTGTCGCGACGGATATGCAAAACCTGAATACCTTGACTGGCCCTCTCGCCGCAAGAACGGTAACTTCCTCCGATAGCAATGACCTGACGGCAACGGCGGCCACCGGAACAGCTTCCGGCACGCATACAGTTGTCGTGAATAGCCTCGCCACAACTGGATCGTGGTACTCCGATCTGGCAACCAGTGCAACCGCAACACTGCCGACATCTTCGCTGACGATTACCACAGCGGCCGGAGGCACAGCCACCATCGCGACGGGCGCAGGAACCGCAGGCAACAATCTGAACGATCTCGCGACCGCAATCAACGGGCAGAATCTCGGCATTTACGCATCGGTAGTGAGCGATTCGACTGGCTCCCGGCTGGCAATTATCTCCCAATCCTCCGGCTCGGCCGCAGATTTTTCCATCACTTCGGCAAACTACACCGGCACTTCGTGGACTTCTCCAGATATTCCAACCGGTGCGACGCTTGGAGCTAACAGCGTAACTCTGACCATCGGGGGCACACCGACAACTATCACGACTACGTCGGGCGAAACCTATGCGCAACTGGCTACTGCCATCAATGGGCTCGATCTTGGGGTCGTTGCCACCGCGGGCAGCGATGCGAATGGAACGAACTTGACGATCGCGAGCAGCGACGGCGTCACGCCGTTCACCATCAATGAGCCGAACTTCGGCTTTACGCAGGCCGTTGCAGCTGCTAACGCGTCGCTCACGGTCGATGGCGTTCCCATTCAAAGCTCGAGCAACACGGTAACAGGAGCTATCAGCGGAGTAACATTGAGTCTTTTGGGGGCGGCTCCAGGAACTCCCATTAGCCTGACAGTCGCTTCCGACGCCTCGCAGGTATCAACAGCTGTTAACCAGTTTGTTTCTGATTACAACACAGCGATCGGGCTTGTAAACACGCAGTTCAATGTCGATAGCACCACGAACACACAGGGCGTGCTTGGCACCGACCCCACGATCGTCTCACTGCAGAGCGCTCTCGAACAGGCGCTTAACTACGTGAACACGCCGGCAACGGGAACCACTGCAGTTTCGACACTGAGTGATATGGGAATCACCGTTAACAATGACGGAACCCTGAGCGTCGATACGGGCACCCTGGATAACGCGCTCACCGACCACCCTTCCGATGTCCAGAGCTTTTTCGAGGGCACATCGCTGAACGGCTTTGCGAATTCGATGTACAACGCGTTGAATAGTTACACGAGTCCCGCGAATGGCGCTTTCGAGGTGGACCTGAGCAGCATCGCAGCCGAGAATTCCGACCTGACTTCGCAAATCAACGACTTTGAGACAGGCTACATCGCGAGCCAACAGACAATTCTTAATGCAGAGTTTAGCCAGGCGGAGATCGCGCTTCAGCAACTGCCGCAAGAGATGGCACAACTTAACGCCGAGTTGGGTCTCACTCCAACCGGAAACAGTAACGGGTGATTCTGATGACCACTGAACTGTCTTATCGTAGATCTGCCATCGCCGGCGCCAGTTCCATCGGCCTGATGATCGCCCTTTTTGACACGTTGGCCGGCGATCTTCGCCGGGCAAGCTCAGCGCTCCGCAAGAACGACATCGAGGCGCGGTGCAAAGAGTTGAACCACGCTGCGCTCGTCATCGGGCAACTGGAGAGCTGGGTCGATGTGAAAAGCGGCGGCGAGTCGGCGGAGACGTTGACCCGGTTCTACGCTTACCTGCGCGCAAAGATGATGGAGGCGTCGACACGTAAGTCGGCTGCCGTGCTCGACGCCCAGATCGAGATGATTCTTCACGTAAGGAGTGCCTGGCAACAGCTCGACACGCCTCCTATGCCGACGGCGGAATCGCCGGCCGGGGTATCGCACGGCCAGATGAGCTCTCGTTATATGCCGACGGCCGGGGACTTGCCCGAAAGGATTTCGTTTTCACAATCCGCATGAGCCAGGAGGACGCCCAGCTTTCAAGCACGCTTTGCACTAACTTGGGTTGCAGCTAGATTTATTACCGCTGGCGCCCTTTAATTCATGCGTTTGCTGAGCGGAAGTTAGGCTTAACTAAGTGCCGGAAACTGGCATCCGCTCCGCGAACTGCCTACAGGATGCGCTCTGTTACCGGGTGGTTCTCAGCGCAATAAGCGAGGAATTGATGAAGGCTCTGATCGTAGACACGTCAAGCACGATGAGGGCCGTATTACGCCGCATACTTTCCATGCGGGGATTCGAAGTGTCCGAAGCAGAGAACGGCCAACAGGGTCTGGACGCTTTGCGCGCCATGGGGAAAGTGGATCTTGTTTTGGTCGATTGGGCTCCGCGCGAGATGAACAGCCTGGAGTTTATCACTCGCTTGAGGCGTGAGACCGCGCAGGAAACAATTGTTCTCATGTTGGCGTCTAGCGAGCCTGGGACGCGAGAACTGCACGGAGCTCTTATCGCAGGAGCTGATGACTACTTGACGAAGCCATTTACGTCTCTTCAAATCGATGAGAAGATGGCGCAGGCTGGGATTGCCTGGCAATGGAATGGGAATTGTGATAGGCAAAGTCTCTCTTGCCGATAGTAAATTCACAAAGATGTTGCACATCGTCAGTTCGGAGAACTCCAATTGAAACTAAAAAGGGGTAAGTAGCCGGCTAACGAGGGGGGATTCTAGTAATGATTGCCCGCGAGGTTTGCCCGCTTTCTGAAGAATGGCCGAGGCTCGCCGATGCGGGTAAACGGCAGTGGAAGTCCGTGGCTGGCGGAAACTGCAAGACAAAACGAGCACTCCTGGCAAAGCAAGACATACCGCCGATTCAGGTGAAGGAGTCTCAAGGTGAATAAGAGCACACTGAGCGGACTCTTCATCGCGCTTACCGGAATCGCTGTCGGCTTATACCTCGACGGCGGCAAGGTAGGACAGATGTTACAACCTACCGCGGCGCTCATTGTATTTGGTGGCACGCTTGGCGCGGTCATGGTACAGTTTCCACTCCCGCTGGTGATGCGGGCAGTCAGACACTTGAAGCAGATCTTCATTCGAGCGGACGATCCAGCCGAGCAACTGATCGATGACCTGCTGCATTTTGCCGTAAGAGCCCGGCGGAACGGCCTGGTGTCTCTCGACCCGGAACTCGAGTTCATCGAGGATCCATTTTTGCGAAGAAGCATGACTCTCGCCGTCGACGGCATCAAGTCCCTCGAGTTGCGTCGGACGATGGAAGTAGAGATGGATCTTGAAGCCGACAAGGACGATCTCGTCCCAAAGGTCTTCGAGGCCGCAGGCGGCTTCGCCCCAACCATTGGCATTCTTGGGGCAGTCATTGGTCTCATCCAGGTGATGCAGCGGCTACAGAGCATTAATGAAGTCGGCAAGGGAATCGCAGTCGCTTTTGTAGCGACCATCTATGGAGTGGGATCGGCGAACATCTTTTTTCTTCCATGCGCAGGAAGGGTCAAGATCTTGATGCAGAGAAGGCAAGTACTCCGCGAACTCATACTCGACGGGGTGACTTCCATTGTGGAAAGAGAGAACCCAAGAGTTCTCGAAGCTAAGCTCGCCGTCTACCGAAATCGGCCTGCTGGGGAAGAGAGAGCTAAGCTGGTGGCGAAATGAGGAGGCGCGAGAAAAGCGAAGATAATGCCCATCCTGAGCGCTGGATGGTGTCCTACGCTGACTTCATGACCCTTCTTTTCGCCCTTTTTGTGCTGCTTTTCGCCTCTTCTTATCACGACAAAAAGACAATTCAGAGAGTCTCTTCAGCGGTCAAAAATGGCTTTCAGGAGATGGGAACCTTTTCGGGCAGCGACAGCGAACAAATTCAGCCGTCTTCTGATATGTCTAAGCTCGGCAGCGTGCTCAGTCCGCCGGACAATGGCGGGGCAAGAGTAAGCACAGTTCCCGGAAACGCCGGCATCGACGTTGCCGAGTTGCACAGGAAGCTCGCCAAGGCGCTCGGCAAGGAGATTGAGCGGCAAGAGGTTGACCTGCGGATGACCCCAGAGGGCTTTGTGATCAGCCTTCATGAACTTGGGTTCTTTGATAGCGGTGAAGCACACCTGCTGCCCGGAGCATCAGACAAGATCAAGCGAATTGCGGCAGTGCTGATGGAGTACGGCCTGGACATGCGGGTCGAAGGCCATTCCGACAATGTACCGATCCACAATGATACGTTTGCGTCAAACTGGGACCTGTCGACTGCGCGCGCAATGGCGGTAGCGATGATGCTGATCGATGAGGCCGGCGTCGATCCGCAGCGAATGTCGATCGCTGGCTACGCGCAGTATCATCCGGCGGCGACCAACGATACCCCGGAGGGCCGCAGAGCAAACCGGCGTGTGGATATCGTAGTTGTGTCGGTATCGAGGCCTTTGGAAGCAAACAAGGGGTTGTAGTGGCTCGTCCCATGAGATCTAATAACTAATACAGTCGATAGATATCTAAAATACAAGGGCGCTAGTGGTGTCCGCCACAAATACAGTCATTTTTCGGTGGTCACGAAATGGACATTTTATCTACCAAAACCATCCTTCAGTGGCTAAAGCCACACTCATTTCAGGCTGCTTACGGCACGGCTGAAGCCGTGCCCTTTCAAAACGAATAAACGACCATCTGTGGGGCGGATACCACTAGCAGCCGATTCCGCTCGATCAATAGGATCAACGTTCTTAATGCGCCTGATTACGGAAGCATAGCGTGCAACGTATTCCCTGCGGACACCAAGGCTTCAAAGTAGTTGGTGGCGCTGTTGCGAACGAGTGGATCGCTGTGGGGTGGCCCTTTTCCGTCCCCTCCGTGCTCATGATACCTGCAAAGTTCGAGCGCCCTGCCGATGCCATCTTGGGATCCGAGCAACGCCTCCTCCATCCGCGAGCTGAGGTAGACAAGGGCAAGCAGCTTCGGCATCGGAACATTGAGCATGCGATCCATCATGGAGAACATGCCAAGCATATACAGTTCCGCCGGGTTCTCTTTCAAGACCGGCGCCAGAGACTCGCAAAAGTTAGCTCGTTCAAGAGCCTGTCTTACATCCTGATCGGAGGCGGAGTGAGCAAGCTTGCCCGCAAGAATGACCGTAACCAATCTCCGAAACGCATCCTCTCCAACCGCGAGCAGCGCTGCCTGAATCGTCGATATGCGAAATCTAGATCCATACAGAGCGGAATTGGCAAGGCGAAGCAGCCTGTAGCAGAGGGACGGCTCCAGCAGAAGGAGTCGTTCAATCTCTTTGAAATCCGGGGAGGGCTTGGCTAGCGTTGCAAACATCCGTAGATAGGTTAGTTTATTTGTCGATATTTGCGATTCGGTAATGATCTCCGGCCGCGAATAGAAATAGCCTTGAAAAAAGGTGTTACCCTCCGCTTGTGCGGTTTGCACCTCCGATAATGTTTCCACTTTCTCCGCGACAAAGGAAGTCTTCTTGTTACGGCACATGCCGTAGATGTTCCGCCTCGTTTCCGCACTGGAAGACCTGAAATCGACCTTAATGAAGTCTGCGATCTCGACAAGCTCTTGTCTGCTTGGATCGGGAGAAAAGTCGTCCAGGGCCAGGCGAAATCCCGACCTCTGAAGTTGCTTGCAAGCATTCACAACCTCAGCGTCGGCGGTAACATTTTCCAGGATTTCGAGAATTACGGTCCGGCTCGGCAGCAACTTCACGACTCCGCTGACTAATGCCTCGCGCGTGCAGTTGACGAATAAATTCGGGGAGGAAGAGCAGGCAATCATCGATAGGCAGCTATCAATGGCGTGGTTGGTGGCCTGCTCGCCATCGCCGCTGAAAAAGTTGTCTGTCCCAGAGCGAAACAGGATTTCGTGGCCATAGACGTGCATCTTGTTGTCGAGGATAGCCTGTCTACCGACGAACCTGAGGTTGTTGTCTGTTGCTACGGCCATGAAACTTCCCTCTCATCCTCTTAATCGCAAGTCCCCACTTCGATGCCCTTTGCCAGACGACAATCAGCGGCCTCCAAAGGTCTTCCGGATTATTGCAACGAGGACATTGGTTTCCTGTATGTGTTTCAGAGCCTGATCTCCGACTGGACCCATTGCCGGGTTTTTGCCAGCTTGCGCCGTGCAAGGTCTGTCGTGTCCAATTCGCCGCCCATGAGCGTTCATTGGCACTATCGGCATGATGCCGCAATAATGTTAGAGTTTTCTTGTTCTCGAAATGGCGAGGACGCGCATTGTGCCGAAATACCGGCTGTTGAGGGTTGCAGCGCAGATCGGCAACACGAACTGACCGGAACTGGCGTGCGCGCCACAGCCAAATCTCGGAGTGTCTGACGGGTGTAGTTTGAGGCGTGCATAGGCCGGGGGAGCCCGGGTCGATGCGGCTTTCGCCGCATTGCAAGCTCTGCTCCCCAATCGCTCACATGGGCCACCTGCTTGCCTCATCGGCGTTCAGAGAGAAATGTAACCGCTTGCATTCAAAGGATATGAAACGTCGCGTTCAAGAAGCTACAAGCCTGACGGGGATGAATGCCGAGAAAATGGTGAACTTCCCGCCCTGGTAGCCATCGACGGTGACGTTGAAATAGCTCCGGCGAAACGGCGACTTGTAGGCCTTTTCCGCGGCGCCATCGATGTAGGCTGGGTCCGTCACCATCTTGACGAAGACCGCACGGCCTTCAGTGGTAACCGTAGCAGCGGCAATGTTCAGCACCTCAGAGATCGCGTCGCGCAGAAGTTCTTCGATCGGGGCAACCCGGAGGTGCTCCTTCACGGCCGCATCCGGAAGACCCACGAGAGCTCCCGCAATGGAGCCGAGCAGTTGCAGGTCGGCCTTAACGACGATTGCGGTGTCGTGGGGAACAACGGTGTAAATTCCATATATTTGCCTAACCTTCGATTCCAGCCCAGCCGTCGTTTGGGCGAATGACACCTTGCGCCCAGTCAGCTGCGAAAAGGATTTCGAAAGAAGAAATGGGCTAGGTTCCGCCATTTGTCAGCACCCTCCCAGAATCGGAGACAAGGCTTTTTGTACGTCTTCTGGCGTGAACGGCTTGGAGATCACGAACGTCGCGCCTGCATCCATTGCGATTTCCTTGATCCCCTTCGATGTTTCAGAGGTGATGAATCCGAACGGGACCTTGTTCTGCGTCGCCCTCAGCTGCCTGAGGAATTCAATCCCCGACATCTCGGGCATATTCCAGTCTGAAAGCACGAGCTTTGGTTTCTCTCCGCGAAGCTTCTCCAGAGCCTGCGCTCCGTTCTCCGCCTCGCCCACAGTAAGCCCGCGATAACCAGCCTGCCGGATCGTTCGCTGGACGATCATGCGCATCGTCCTGCTGTCGTCCACCAGAAGTATATCCATGCGACCGCCTCATCAAGTAGTCTTGCCGCGACATTCCGGGCAATAATTCGAAGATTCCAGATCGAACGTTTCCCTATCGGCACATTCCGGCGAAATGGTCAGTGGGTGACTCAACAAAACAACTGAAAAACCGTCCAAGCCTATATTTTAGAAGCCTTAATGGGTGGCCGAGATTGACAAGAGGTAGCGCCAACTCAGAACCAGGGTCGAACAGACATCCCAGGAGCTTGCGCCAGCGTTCGCGGGGAACAACCCGACCCGAACAATTGTGGCGGGTACCGGGATCGGCTAGCCAAGCCCAATTATACTAACCCCGACCAGCCGCCGCCGACCACAAATCCCGCAATTCTCCAGAAGCCTCGCAAAACATCGGTATCATCCTGGCGCCAAACGCTACGGTCCGAGATCCCCTCACCGTACTTTCCGCATGTATCCGACCCGAATACGAGTGAGGCTGTGGAATCCCCAGGCAACCGGAAGCGGCCACGCCTCATGCGGGAAGGCAGGTGCGACAAAGAGCGTCTTCCCCTCTACGGAATCACAGCGAAAATCCCGCGGTTCGAGCCCGGTCCTCGGCGCCAGTTCAACGGGGTCAATCAGAGTGACTCCATCCTCTTCGCTCATTTGAACGTATCCCGTGGATGTGCCGATAGAACTGAATCGATCGGATACCGCTGCCATCGCTCCAGAAACCCGTGCATGATGCATCCGCGGCAACGAGGAATGAGAAGAGGATCATGGACAACATAAGTGCTGAAGATCAGGAAACTATTCGGGAATTTCTGGTCGAAAGTGAAGAGAACCTCTCGCGCCTCGACCTCGATCTTGTCGAACTCGAGAAGCACCCTGGCGATGCGGCACTACTCGGAAGTATCTTCCGTACCATTCATACCATCAAGGGAGCCTGCGGGTTCCTGGCATTTTCAACTCTGGAGCGGATTACGCACCAAGCCGAGAACCTCCTGAGCCAGTTGCGCGACGGTAAGCGTGAACTCACTCCGGGCCTCGTTTCGCTGATCCTTGAGACCGTGGATGCAACCAGAAAGGTGCTGGCCTCAATTGAGGCTACTGGGAAAGAAGGCTCGGTCAGCTTTGAAGGCCTGACCGAACGCCTTCGCGCCGCTGCGCAATTGCCAGTCGCCGCCCAGAAGCTGCCCGCTCCAGTTCAGGCCGCGCCCATTCAGCCCGCGCCGATCTTGCCCCCGGCCCCCAAGGCGGAACCGCCAGTTGCAAAAGAAGCCCCCGCGCCACCTGAAGACGCGCAACTCGTGAAAGAGCAGAGAGTAGCGGAAAGAAGAGTCGAAGACAGAAGGGCTGAAGAAAGAAGCGGTGAAGAAGAGAGACGGAAGGAAACCGGGAGACGAGAGGAAGATCCCGAGCGCCATTCCGCCGCGGTGGATGCGAATATCAGGGTCGGTGTCGGGCTGCTGGACAAGCTGATGGATCTTGTCGGCGAACTGGTGCTTACTCGCAACCAGATCCTCCAGTTCAATACCGAGCGAGAGGACCCCGCGCTCAACGCGACTTCACAGCGGCTCAACCTGATTACTACCGAGTTGCAAGAGGGCGTGATGAAGACGCGGATGCAACCCATCGGAGTGGTGTGGAACAAGCTGCCTCGCGTCGTGCGTGACATGGCCATTGCGCTGGGCAAGCAGATCCAGTTAGAGATGGACGGAGCTGAGACGGAGCTGGATCGGACCATCATTGAGGCCATCAAGGATCCGCTGATGCACCTGATCCGGAACGCCTGCGATCATGGCCTGGAAACTCCGGAAGTTCGTGTCGCCGCAGGCAAACCCGCGCAAGGAAGACTGAGTCTCCGAGCCTTTCACGAAGGCGGGCAAGTCAATATCGAGATCGCCGACGATGGGAGAGGGATTGACGTCGCGCGTGTCAAACAAAAGGCCATTGAGAATGGGCTTTTGCGGCCAGAACAGGCAGATAAGCTGGGCGAGCGAGAGGCACTTGGCCTGATCTTCCTCCCTGGATTCTCTACTGCGCAGACAGTGACCAATATATCTGGACGCGGAGTTGGCATGGATGTGGTGAAATCCCACATCGAAAAAATCGGTGGGGTCGTCGATCTCTTCAGCCGCCCCGGCGAAGGCGCCACGGTCAAGATCAGAATCCCACTCACGCTGGCCATCATTCCCGGCTTGATCATCGCAAGCGGTGGAGAACGTTTCGTGATTCCCCAGGTAAGCCTGCTCGAACTGATCCGCCTCGAAGCAGATTCCGCAGCGAAGCACATTGAGCATGTACATGGAACGCCTGTGTATCGCCGACGTGGAAGTCTTTTGCCCATCGCCTATCTGAACAAGGTGCTAGGTCTGAAGTCAGATGAGCAGTCGGAGGCGGTCAGCATCGTAGTTCTTCAGGCAGAAGACCGCCAGTTTGGACTTGTGGTAGACGGCATCAACGACACGCAGGAGATCGTCGTCAAGCCTCTGGGGAAGCAACTCAAAGGACTCACCCTGTACGCCGGCGCCACGATCATGGGGGATGGCCGAGTAGCCCTCATCCTTGACGTGCTTGGCATCGGCCAGCGTGCCGCTGTATTCGGAGAATCCCGTGAACTTGCGCGGGCGGTCGAGAAAGAGAAGGTGCAGTCGAAGATCGAACGGCAGCGGTTGTTGCTGTTCCGGGCCGGCTCCTTCGAGCGCTTGGCCATTCCGCTTTCACTCGTCGCCAGGCTCGAGGAGTTCCCGCGGTCGGCGGTGGAACATGCTGGCGGCGGTAAAGTGATTCAATACCGGGGCCGCATTCTTTCTCTGGTGTCGCTCCGCGCGGTACTGGAACCCGGCGTTCTCGATTGCGATCCATCGGCCGATCCCGTACAAGTGGTCGTCTTCAACGATGGGGATCGCAGTGTTGGAATGATCGTCGACCAGATCGTGGACGTAGTTGAAGAGGCAGTCACCATCCGGCGGAAGGTAGCCCGCAAAGGCCTTCTAGGATCGGCTGTAGTCGGAAAGCTTGTCACGGACTTCCTTGATCTCAATCACGTCATTGATGCGGCCAGGGAGAACTGGTTCCACGGCACGGACGCTTCCGCAAGCGACCGGAGGATCCTCATTGCCGATCCCTCCGCCTTCTCGAGAGGCATGGTTCGAAGCGGTCTTGACATTTCGGGTTACGTCACTCTTGAGGCCGCGAGTCTGGACGAGGCGCTGCAATGTTTGGAGCATCAAACGGTAGACGCCGTCTTTGCAGCGGTCAATCTTCCGCCGGGCGGCGGCTCCGCCCTGCTCGCGGCCATGCGCCGAAGGCCGGAGTGGGAAAAGATTCCGGTCCTGGCGTTAGCTGACTCGGACGAAGAGATCCAGATATCAAAGTGGCGAGCGCAAGGCTTTCAGGGCTGCCAAGCCAAGTTCGACTCGGCCGGAATCCTTGATGCCGTGTCTAAGCTTGTCTCAGCACACGACTCAGACGAACTCGAGTTCGTTGGAGAGATGAGATAACCCATGGCAATGGACAAAGCGATAACGAAATCCGCAACGGGACCGGCTAGTGGACAGTTCTCCACATTCTTTGTGGCGGATCTATTCTTCGGCGTGGACGTACTCCACGTCCAGGAAGTGTTGCGCGCGCAGCAGATGACGCCCGTGCCTCAAGCACCGGAAGTTATCGAGGGACTGATCAACTTGCGCGGCCAGATTGTTACCGCAATCGATATGCGGCGAAGGCTCAAGATGCCTCGGCTTGCCGAAGGCCAGGCGCCAATGAACATCGTGGTCAGCACCTCGGACGGCGCGGTGAGCTTGCTTGTCGACGAGATCGGAGACGTGCTGGACATGGATGCTTCCAGTTACGAGCGACCGCCTGACAATCTTGATCCCTCGGCCCGGGAACTCATCAGCGGTGTCTACAAGATGAAGGACGGGCTCCTGCTGGTTCTCGATACCGAACGAGCAGTCGAAGTGGGTAGCATTCCTGCTTCGCTGAACGCGAGGCTTGAGGCTCCGTCCACGGAAGCGGCAACGACTGGAAGGCGCTCGGCATCTCCGGTTTCAGACGCCCTAGCTGCGGCGCAGCCGGAGACCACTATGCCACGGAATTCGACAAGCAATAAGAAGAAAGTGGCCACAAGAAAAACCAACTGAGCAAAGCATGCTACAGAAGCAACGCGTGAGTAGCCGGCGGGTCGGCGCCTGCGGGGGTCAGTTTCACTTGAATTTGGATTGAAGCAACGCCGAATAACTAATCACACTGAGGGGAAGGGTTTACGGGGATTCGGCCGCCGCTTCCGATTGAGCAAAAAGCAACAAACAGCCGATAAGGAAATGCTGCTTCCAACACTGGAGATCAGGCGCCTCCTGGAAGCATCGCGGGATAGGTGCTTGAGTGAGCCTGGCAGCACCGGGCAGTTGATGGGGGCAGGAAGGCTTGCGAAAAAGCACGACCACCCGAAGGGAGCAAAGGCAATGAAATGGTTCTATAACATGAAGATCGGCACACGACTCCTCGCGGCTCTAGTTTTCGGGGGAGTTCTCACCGCCATCGTCGGCTTTGTGAGCATCGCAAGTCTGAGCAAGATTGCGAATTCGTCCAAGTCGTCGTACGAGCAGGAAACCCTCGGCGTCGCCTATGTCAAGCAAGCCAATATCGATTTGATTGAAGTCGATAGAGCTGCCAAGAACGTGATGCTCTCCAATACCTCGGAAGAACGCGAGCAATACAAGGCGCAAGTGGACGCATACACCGGCCTCGTCACCGAGGATCTGGAAAAGGCCAAACCCCTGATTCTCACCGACAAGGCCAAGGATCTTCTGAAGCAGAGCGAAGATGCCTGGAAGGAGAGCCAGCAGTCCACGAACCAGGCCGTTGATCTCGCCATGAAAGATCCGCTGATCAAAAAGCGGGCGTCGGTGGAGCTCTCCTTTGGCACAGGGCGTGCGAAGTCGGACGCTGCCGAGGATTTGCTGGCCCAGTTGGCAACTTCCAAGGAAGACTCCGCCAAACTGGCCCAGGAGCAGACAGAAAAGACCTTCCACAGCAGCCGCATTCTGCTGATCACGCTGATTCTGTGGGGCGTCGTGGGTGGCCTGGCAACCGGAGTGTTCATCGCACGCAGCATCGCCAAACCGCTCAGTCTCATCACAGGGCTCGCCAGAAAATTCGCGCAGGGCGACGTGAATCAGAAGATTGAATATCATTCGGGAGACGAAGTCGGCATGTTAGCGGACTCCTTCCGCGGCATTGTCGACGCCGTGAACGCGTTGACCACAGATGCGTTCATGCTCTCGGAGGCGGCCATCCAAGGAAAGCTGGCGACCCGCGCCGACGCCAGCAAGCACCAGGGCGACTTCCACAAGATCGTCGACGGGATCAACCGGACCCTCGCCACGATGGTGGGGTATCTGGATTCCATGCCCGCACCGGCCATGATCATCGACCGCGAATTCAACATCCGGTACATGAATACCAGCGGCGCCCGGCTCGGGAACAAGCAGCCGGCAGAGTTGATCGGAACCAAGTGCTACGACCACTTTAAGACGGGCGACTGCAAGACTGACGCGTGCGCTTGCCGCCAGGCCATTACTCGAAATCAAACATCGGCTTCCGATACTGTGGCGCGCCCGTCTTCCGGGGTCGCACTCGACATCGCTTATAGCGCTATTCCCATTCACGATGAGAACGGGCAGGTCATCGGCGCGTTCGAGATCGTCAACGACCAAACCGAGGTGAAGAGGGCCGCGCGTCTGGCGCAGAAGGTGGCTGACTACCAGGCGGCGGAGACGCAGAAGCTGGGAGATGGCCTTGTACGATTTGCCCAGGGAGACACCAGCGTCAAAGTTGATATCGATGCAGGAGATGCGGATACCGCGCAGGTGCGCAAAACCTTCGAGACCCTGGCCGAAGCGCTCAATACATGCGTAAAGGCAGTGAGCAGCATGGTGGCCGATGCGAACGCACTATCCCATGCCGCTGTCGAGGGCAAGCTGGCAACCCGCGCAGACGCCTCGAAACATCAAGGCGACTATCGCAAAATCGTTCAAGGCGTCAACGATACCTTGGACGCGGTCATTGGGCCGCTAAACGTTGCTGCCGACTATGTTGATCAGATATCCAAGGGTGTCGTTCCGCAAAAGATCACCGGCGCTTACAACGGCGACTTCAACGCCATCAAGAACAACCTCAACGCGTGCATTGATGGCCTGGGCGGCCTTGTGGAAGCCAATGCCGTCCTTCAGAGGATGGCGGTCAACGACTATACCGCTTCGGTGGATGGAAAGTATCAAGGGGTCTTTGCGAGCGTAGCACAGGCCGTCAATGGCGTACGGACAAGAATCTCCCATATGATCGGCGCTATCAAGAATGTCTCTCAAGGAGAGCTTGGGGAGCTGCCCGAGTACAAAAAGATTGGGCGCAGGTCTGAAGGCGACGAAATCGTGCCAGCCCTGATTGGACTGATGGAGAACATCAAGGCGCTGGTCGATGACGTCAATCTGCTCACCGTTGCGGCCGCTGACGGCAAGCTGTCAACGCGCGCCGACGCCTCGAAGCATCTGGGCGACTATCGCAAAATCGTGGAGGGTTTCAACGGGACGCTGGACGCAATCTGGCTGCCTATCTCGGAAGAAATTCACGTTCTCCGCCAAATTCGCGGCTGCAATCTGCGCGAGAAGGTCGAGATTGCCTGCAAGGGCGATCACGACAAGTTGAAGAATGCTGTAAACGGCGTGCATGGCTGGCTGATCGAATTGATCGCCTTTGTGACCAAGATCGCCAACGGCGATATGACCGCAACGATTGAAAAATCTTCAGAGCAGGACCAGATTCATGAGTGGCTGTTGTTGATGAAGAGCAACATCCACGCACTGGTCCAGGATACCAATGCGCTTGCCAAGGCGGCCGCCAGCGGCCACGTGGGCACGCGCGCCGACGCCAGTAAGCACCAGGGAGAGTATCGCAAGATCATCGAAGGCGTTAACCAGACACTGGAGGCGATCGTTGCTCCGCTCAGGGCCACGGCCGAGAATGCGAGCACTCTGGCCTCATCATCTGAAGAGCTCACGGCAGTGAGCCAGCAGATGGCGGGCACTGCGGAGGAGACTGCGACTCAGGCCAACATGGTGTCAGCGGCGAGCGAGCAGGTATCGAGAAATGTCGCCTCGGTCGCAACGGCCGCCGAAGAGATGCAGGCGTCCATCCGCGAGATTTCTAAGAACGCCAATGACTCAGCGCGGGTGGCCAAGAATGCGGTCGGCGTCGCGCAATCGACGAACGATACAATGCGGAAGCTCGGTGAATCCAGCCTGGAGATCGGCAACGTCATCAAGGTGATTACCTCGATTGCGCAGCAGACCAATCTTCTGGCGCTCAACGCGACCATCGAGGCCGCGCGCGCCGGAGAAGCGGGCAAAGGCTTTGCGGTTGTCGCCAACGAAGTGAAGGAACTCGCAAAACAGACCGCCAAGGCCACTGAGGAGATTAGCCAGAAGATCGAGGGGATGCAGGGAGTCACCAAGGGAGCCGTCACTGCGATCGAGGAAATCGGCGGGATCATTAATCAGATCAACGATATCTCCAACAGTATTGCCTCGGCCGTGGAAGAGCAGACGGTGACAACCAACGAGATCGGCCGTAGTGTGGCCGAAGCCTCCCAAGGGGTCAACAATATCTCGAAGAATATCGGCGGAGTGGCTACAGCGGCCCGGAATACTACACAAGGAGCCAACGATACAAGGACAGCTTCTTTGGAGCTGAGTGAGATGGCAGCGCGACTCCAGGCGGCTGTATCGAAGTTCACGTTCTAACTGGTTGATGGGTTTGCAGAGGCGCCAGGCGAATGGCTTCACCGCCGCCAGGCGCCTCTCCGAACAACGAAGGTGCATACGTGATGAGCAAAGTATTGGTTGTCGATGACTCCAGGACAATTCGGACAATTATCCGCAGGATCTTGATAGAGCTCGGGTGCGAGGTCTGCGAAGCCGGCAACGGCGTCGAGGCCCTGAAGGTAATCGAGGTTGAAAAGGATAATGTGAAATTGGTTCTGGCAGATTGGAATATGCCGGAGATGAACGGCCTGGAATTGCTTGTTCGGTTGCGCCAAGATCCTGCTTTTGCTTCGTTGAAAATTGTGATGGTCACCACTGAAACCGAGATGGACCACATGGCATCCGCTTTGGAAGCCGGCGCCGATGAGTACGTCATGAAGCCATTTACAAAAGACATTCTCGTTGAAAAACTCGATTTTATTGGATTCTCTCCCATGGCGAGGGCGTAGATATGTCCACAGTGAATCAGCGTTTGCTTCAGCCCGGCGAGAGAATTCGTGTATTGGTTGTGGATGACTCTGTGGTCATCCGGCGACTCGTCGCGAACTCCCTCGAGCTGGACCCAATGCTTGAGCTGGTGGGGACTGCCTCGAACGGCGTGCTCGGCATGCAGCGTATCGAACAGTTGAATCCGGACGTCCTCACGCTGGATATAGAGATGCCTGAGATGGACGGCTTGGAAATGTTGCGCCGCATTCGACGCGAGTTTCCCCTGCTACGGGTGATCATGTTCAGCACGCTCACCGAGCGTGGCGCCGCAAAAACGCTGGAAGCCTTGACTCTCGGGGCAGACGATTACGTGGCCAAGGTTTCCAACGAAGGATCGCTCGACCGCTCCATGGCCCGCCTGCGGGAAGAGATGATCCCAAAGATCAAGCAGTTCTTCCGGATGCCGGATCAAAGTCGAGTCGCGGCTCCAGTGGAACATGCGCGTGTTCCGTCAACATCGCCAGCATGGCGGGCTGCGCCGGTCTTTCAGAAGATGAAGGTGATGCCCAAAGTGGTCGTGATTGGCGTCTCCACGGGAGGGCCGACCGCGCTTGGCGAGATCCTGCCTAAGTTGCCGGGCGACTTCCCATTGCCGATCCTGGTTGTGCAGCACATGCCGCCCCTCTTCACACGATTACTTGCGGACCGCCTTAACGCCACCTGCAAACTGCCGGTCAAGGAAGCAACTCATGACAGCCCGATTGAGCCCGGCAAGATCCTGATCGCGCCCGGGGACTTTCACATGAAGGTTGCCTCCAACGGAAACGGGATATGCATCCACCTGGACCAGGGCCCTCGCCTGAACTCGTGCAGGCCCGCAGTCGACGCGCTATTTACCTCCGCTGGCGAGGTGTATGGCGGCGCGGTCCTCGCCGTCATTCTCACTGGTATGGGCCAGGATGGCTTGCGTGGCGCCGGAATACTGAAGGCACAAGGGGCCACCGTCCTTGCACAGGATGAAGCATCCTGCGTTGTCTGGGGCATGCCGGGCGCCGTGGTCGACGCTGGCCTGGCCGACCGCGTGCTTCCACTCAATGAAGTCATCCCCGAGGTTCTTCGTGTGACGGCAAGATATGGAGAGAGGGCCTGATGGGAAGCCAAACACAAGTCACAGAGATACTCCCTGAGAACTACCGGTTCCTTCAGGCGCACGTGTACTCAAAGGTGGGAATAGTCCTCGAAGATAACAAGCACTATCTCTTCGAAAGCCGTCTTGCGCCTATTGTCCAGCAATTTAGCCTTGGCTCCATCAACAACTTATGCGCGCTGCTCCTTGCAAAACGAAATCCGGAGATAGGCCAGCAAGTCGTTGAGGCCATGACAACCAACGAAACCTACTTCTTTCGCGATCCTGCTCAGTATGAAGTTATAAGAACGGCACTCTTGCCAAGCTTGAAGGAAGAACGGCAGGTTACAAGGAAGATGCGCTTCTGGTCGGCGGCTTCATCGACTGGACAGGAGGCTTACAGCCTGGCCATGTTGCTGTTGAAAGAAGGATTTCAAGACTGGAACATTCAGATACTGGGCACTGACTTCTCATCGAGTGTTGTGGAGCGGGCCCGGTCGGGCAGCTACCAGCAGATCGAGGTGAACCGGGGTCTGCCTGCGTCCCTTCTGTTGAAGCATTTCCATCGTTCGGGCCTGGAATGGCAGTTGACCGAGCCGGTGCGGAAGATGGCCCGCTTTGAAACGATTGACCTGCGCAAGAGCCTGCGCACTCTGGGTCCATTCGACTTGGTTTTTTGCCGCAACGTCTTGATCTATTTCGACAACGAAACAAAGAGAAACATTTTGAAAGAACTCCACAGTACATTATTTCGGGGCGGTTGGTTACTCCTCGGCAGCACCGAGGCGGCCTTCGGCCTGGAAGAGTGGTTTGACCGCAAGACATTTGGAAACGTCACCGTCTTCGTCGCACGATGAAAGGAAGCTCATGCTAACTGAAGTAAGTATGGAAATGCTTGCAGAGATTGTAAAATCCGTGTTTCTGACCATGATGGACCTCGAGCTGTCGTGCAGCGATAAAACATGGCACCCTGGAGGAGACAGGCTGACCTCCTTCGTGCAACTGACGGGCGAATGGGACGGCGCAGTTCTGCTCGAGTGCAGCCGGCAGCAGGCTTGCCATTTCGCCGGCCGGATTCTGGCTATGGATCCGCCCGAAACCGTGGACGACGACGTCCGCGATGTGCTTGGGGAGCTTGCCAACATGATCGGCGGAAACATGAAGTGCGGAATGACACCGGGGGTTCGCCTTTCCATGCCGACCGTCCTTGATGGAAGTGACTATGACCTGCGGGTCTGTGGGTCGCAAGTCCAGGAAAGGCTCGCGTTTCAATGCGACGACAGCCACTTCTGGGTAACCGTCCTATCCAAGGGACTCGAACTTCCTGAGTGTTAGGCAGTGTCTTTCAGTCCAGTTTTTGCCCTTATGTTTTGTGCGGGACACTCGCATCGAAAATGACCGTCCAACGCGCGGCCAGGCCGTCTTCCTCCCCCGACGACTGACGCACCCTGACTCGATGACTCACCGCCCCCAAGCGGGAGTAGTCCGCGCCCGGGCGCATAAAACGCTTGAAAGCCTCGCATCTCTAATCCCTGCCAGCATCTGCTTTTGGTCACGCTACCGCCATTGCCCCGTTCCTTTTTTGAGCAGTAACTTAAAACTCCTGATGGGACTGAAACCGCTCCAACTATACTTACCACGAAAACTCCTCAAATTGTTTGCCGCAACAATGGCCTTTGATCCGCTTGCGCGAATATCGGCCAAGCTCAGTGATATCTCGATAACAATCCGAATGTCCGGGGCTCGCTTCCTCTAATAATGCGCCAATCTACACATAGACCGGCCCGAGTTCGACCATTTGGCAGGCATAAAGTCATTTTCGCCTGGAGGGTTCGGATGGCCGTGCTCGCATTCTTAAACTTTCTTCTAATCTCGGGAGAAGATGCAACAGATAAACACTTCGCATCTCTACGGATCGCTCCGAGGCATTTTCGCGCAATCCATTCTTCACCGATTCTCGCTCACTTCGATTTTCGACAATTTTCTAGAGTTTTAGAAAGGATGATGTTGAACAGAATGGCAACACCTACCGATATACGATATGCAGTATATCCATTTTGGAATCACAGGGGAGAATTATGCAGATCAGCGACGTTTCAAGGATCGCTTCATCTTCAACCCAGTGGAGCCCGGCGCAGCGCCAGTCCAAGCCCTCAACCTTATCGCCCTCGCCGTCTGTCTCGCAAGCAGCGCCCGCGACTGTTACCCAATCATCTGGATCTGCTCGGACCGCCTCTTCTTTGGCCCAGATAGAGAGTTCCGCAAACAGTGCGCAGGCTTCGACGATCGCTGCGTCCTATTCCACGACAGTGGCGGGCAGAAGTTACTCAGGAAGCGTCGAAGAGTCGGGCGGAACGTATACGGCCTCCGTTCCGATGCCGCCCGGTGTCAGCGCCAGCGGGTCAACTATCGAGTCCGCCGAGATGAATCTCAACATGGTATTGGATACCCTTGCCTGACAGCCTAAGCCGCCAGAATTCCTAAGCAGTGCGGTTTACAGCATGTATCAGCGAACCAGTATCCTGGCGACGGAACTGAGTAGCGCCGGACATTCGAAAAGAGCGGTCGTGTCGCACCATGCCATGAATCAGGCGCGGACGGAGCTCAAATCACGAAGGACGGGAGTCAGTTCCCCGCCCTTCTTGTTTTGCCGCCGCAGTGTTTTGCGCCTATTCAAGCGAGAAGTTGACCTTGACCTTCACCTTGGCCGTGCCGGAACCCGACTCGAACTTCCATTTGCGCACCGCATCCTCTGCCGCGGGTGCAAGCAGGCGGCTGCCACTCAGAGTCTTAGCATCGCTCACATTCCCGGCGGCATCCACCGTGGCTTCCACATCGACCTCTCCGGCGATCTTCATGCGCCTGGCAATGTCAGGATAGATCGGCGCTACCCGCGACTTCGTGGCTCGTTCGTCGTCCGCCCTGGCGGGAATGGGCACGGCCATTGTTACTGCCAACACCAGCGCCGCTGCCTGAAACAACCTCTTTGCTGCACTCTTCATTCCAAATGGACTCTTCACACAGATACCCCTGTTCATAGATCCTCCTCGACTCCCGCAACTGCTCAAGTTGCTTATCGGCGTTTGGGAGGCTGGCGTTCATAGTGTTTTGGGACATCCTGTCGAAGAGATGCGCTCACGAAATCGCGCGCCAAAGGTAAAAGCCTCCGTTCGGCCGCAGGACACTGTTCACGCAGCGTTCTGTGGGCGATACTTGCTCCCCCGCCGACACGTACAGCCGAGACTGCTTTTTGTAAATGCCGCAAGGAATAATGCGGTTTTTCAACTTCCCGTTGACCGATAGTGCCGCACGCCAAACTTCCAGACCTGCAGCGTAACCACCAGAAACACAAAACCGGCCAACGGGGCAAGCCATTGGAAGATCACGGGAGCACCCAGCGGATCGCTCTTGTGAATAATCGCCAGCATTGGAAAATAGTTCACGCAAGCCAGCGGAATCACAAACGTGAAGAACTGCCGGAACCAGGGACGATAGATGGTAACGGGATACTGGCTCATAAGGCTGCCGCCGTAAGTGAATGCATTCCATACTTCGAGGGATTCGGTGGTCCAGAAGGCGCTGGTTGCCTGCAGGACGACCAAACCAATGAAGAGGCAGGCGCCGCCAAGAACCGCCGCGATCAGCAGCAGCGCTGTACCTGCGGACCAGGCCAGATGCAAGGCGGATTGCGCCCAGACCAGCACCACGGCGCCTTGCGAGAAGCGGCCCACGCGCCGCAGCGTCAGTTCCTGGCCAAGCAGTTGCACCACGGTCGATCGAGGGCGAAGCAGCAGGCGGTCGAAGTCGCCGGCTTTGACCATGTTGCCGAACTGATCGAATCCGCGGCCGATGGAGTCGGCGATGGAAAAGGTGATGCTGATCGTTCCGTAGAACATCGCGGCCTGAGGCAGCGACCAGCCGCGCAGTTGCCCGAAGCGGTGGAAGAGCGCCAGCACGCCGAGGAACTCGGTCCCAGTGAGCACACCAACGCCGAAGGAATAAAGAATGAAAGAGACACGGTACTGCAACTGGCCGCGAATGGAGATGCCGATGTATCGGAAGTAGAGTGCGATCTCGTTCACTGCCCTACCCTCCCTGCACCACGATGCGCTTCATTCCGCGCGCCAAGAGCCACCGGCCCAGCAGCACCAGCACCGCTGTCCAAAGCAACTGACGCAGCATCACGGCCGGCAGGCCGCTAGGCGCGATATTGCCGAGATAGACGCGATAGGGAAGGTCCACCAGCCCCGCAAAAGGCAGCGCCCGTAGCACCGGCTGCGCCCAATCGGGAAAAAGTGCCAGGGGAATGATCATTCCCGACAGCAGCGTAACCAGCGCTGTGAGCATGACGATTATGCCGTCGGCGCTCACTGTCCACATCAGCGAGATGTTCATCAGCGTGGAGAGTGCGCAACTCAACAGCAGCGCGCAGATCATGGCACAGGCAAATGCTATGCCACCGGTCAGAGTCGGCGGATGCAGGCGCCATTCGCCAAGCCCGATCAGTGGCAGCACGAACATCGCCAGAATTGTCATGGGGAGGGCTCGGAGAATTGTCGGCGCTGTGCGCCATGCCATGGCCCGCACGAACCACAGGTTATAGAGGTCGATCGGGCGGCATAACTCGTAAGCCACCGCGCCCGAGCGAACCATAGACTTTACCTCGGAGTCGGCATTCCAGGGCAGCAGCGCCAGCAACGCCTGCCCCAGCCAAACGTAGCTGACGACCTGCGGGAAGCTCATCGGCTGAGGCTTATCGGTGGAGCGATAGAAGGCCTCGTAGACCATGATCATGACCAGGCCGAAGAAGATCTGAGTCCATAATCCGGCGATTGCCGCGGCGCGGTACTGCAGCATCATGCGAAATCGTGCGTTGAAGATGGCGAGATAGGGCTTCATTCGGCGCATACGGGCTCCGTCTCTTCGGCATGAGACTTCGCCGCCTCTGTGGCTTCATAGAGCCGCGCCACGATCGTTTCGATGGGAGGATTCTCGACGAAGAGGTCGCGCACTGCATGGCGCGACGTGATGCGTGCGATGAGTTCTGCCGGCGAGACCAACTGCGGATCGAAGCCCAGGCAGAGTCGTTTCCCTTCGCGCCGCACAACTGTTGCCTGCGGGTCGGTCACCTCCTCGTCATTGGTCAGGTCAACGGTCAACCAGCGCTCACGCGAGACGCGAGATCGCAATTCGGCCAGGCTGCCGTCACAGAGAACCTTGCCGCTGGCAATGACGATGACGCGGTCGCAGAGCGCTTCGATGTCATCCATATCGTGCGTGGTCAGAATGACGGTAACGCCGTGGCTGCGGCTGAGCTGGCGAACAAAGTCGCGCACTGCGAGCTTCGAGACAGCATCTAGGCCTATCGTCGGCTCGTCGAGAAAGAGTACGGGAGGCTGATGCAGAAGAGCGGCCGCTAGATCGCAGCGCATCCGCTGGCCCAGGCTCAGTTGGCGCACGGGAACGTCGAGCAGCGGCTCGAGAGCAAGCAGCGCTATCAGCTCGTCGATGGCTGTGCGATAGCGGGCCTGCGGCACTCGATAGATGTCGCGGAGCAATTCGAAGGACTCGACGACGGGCAGGTCCCACCAAAGCTGTGTCCGTTGGCCAAAGACCACTCCAATCTCGGCAACGTGCTCAACGCGCTGACGCCAGGGCACACGGCCGCGCACCTCGCACCGGCCTGAGTCGGGCACAAGTATTCCAGAGAGTGTCTTGACGGTGGTGCTCTTGCCCGCACCGTTGGGTCCGATGTATCCAACAAGTTCGCCCGCGTCGATCGAAAAACTGACTCCGTCCAGCGCCCGTAGTTCGCGGTATCGCCGATGCACGAGCCCGCGCACGCTGCCCCAGATTCCCGGGGCACGCTCGGCAATCCGATAACTCTTGACGAGATTCTCAACCACGATCTGGGGCGGCATCGGCTGATTCCCATTTCAATTTTATCTTGCATAAGAGAGCTTGAACGCGCTATCGGGAAGCCGACGGAAGAACGGTTCGTGAAAATATGAAGAAGATGCTTTTGTCAGCTTGATACGAATGTTTGAGCAGGCCCTAGCATTGAGGAATGGTTCAATCTCAGACAACGGAGCAGATCGCATCCCGGTATATTCGCTTTGCAGAGAACGAATCCCAAGGCCGATCTCCGCTCTATGAGGAGTTAGCGCACGGTGTTGCAAAAGACCCATCGGCGCTCGCGTTCCTTGCTGAACTGCCCTACGCGAAGCAGCAACCCAACCTGCTGTTCGCGGCCGTTCGTCGCGTCTGCGGTACCCCAATTAACATTCAGGATTTCCGGCGGTCGCTGGCGTCGCGTCCGGATGAAATCCGCGAAGTCATGTTGAATCGCCGCACACAAACCAATGAGCCTGCCCGTTGCGCAACGTTGCTTCCGTTGCTGGCTCTGCTTCCCCAGCCTCTCGCGCTACTTGAAGCGGGGGCTTCCGCGGGTCTCTGCCTCATCCCGGATCGCTATTCCTATTGTTATAACGGAGTAGATGTGGAGGCGAGTTCGAGCGCGGACGCACGGCCGCCCAGATTCTTATGCACGACGAACCAGCAAACTCTGACACCCAGGGCCAATGTCGAGGTTACATGGCGAATGGGCCTCGATCTCGAACCGGTCAGCTTGCGGGACGATGAACAGGTTGCGTGGCTCGAGACTCTGGTCTGGCCGGGCGAAGAGAACCGTCTTGCTCTTCTGCGGCAAGCCCTTGAGGTGGCACGAACCGATCCGCCCACCGTCGTCAAGGGCGATCTCCGGACAGATCTGCCGAGGCTTGCAGCTCTGGCGCCCAAAGACGCCACATTGGTCGTCTTTCACAGCGCGGTTCTGGCCTACGTCTCATCCGAACAGGATCGAACGGAATTCGCACAAACCGTTTCTCAGATCGATGCCGTTTGGATTGCTAACGAGTCTCCTCGCGTGATTCCGGGTATAACGGAGCAGGCGGCCAAGGCTTGTTTGCAAGGAGAGTTCCTGATCACTCAAGACGCGCGGCCAATCGCCTGCAGTGACCCACACGGAAAGTCTCTGCGCTGGTTGTGAGATCGCGTCAGCTAACATGACAATCGTGGAAAATCAAAAGAACTCCTTCGGCGAAGCGGCTACTATGCCACTTGGGAGCGAATCGAATGGACGACCGGTTGCTGGTTCTGCGCATGGCGGCTTGGATGGAGAAGCATCTGGCTGATCCCGATCCTAGCCTGGATTTGGAGAAGGTCTCGGGCTACTCGGAAAACCGCCTGCGTCAGAAGTTCTACAACATCACCGGCGAAACACCCTCCGGCTATCTGAGGAAGAGGCGTCTCACCGAAGCTGCGAGGGCGCTTATCAACGGCGAACGCATCGTCGATGTGGCGGCGGCCTACGGTTACAGCTCCCAGGATAACTTCACCACTGCCTTTGGATCGTGGTTCGGCGTCACGCCTGGAAAACTGCGCGACCTGGACCGAAACTACCGCAATCTGCTCATGCGGATGAAGGAGCCGCTTAATCTTATGGAATTGGCAACCCTCAAGCAAAGCCCACTCCACACAACGCTCATGAGTTCCATCAAGGGCGCCAGCGAATACTTCGACCTCGATTGGTCCATCGCCAAACTCTTCGGTTACAGCACTCATGCTTTCTTCATCAACATTCATCCTGACCTTTGTCCCAGCGGGCCGTACGTCTGGAATCACGACCACTTCTATCTCGCCCTGCGCAACATGGGCATCCGCAGAACCGGCACGCTTTTCTTCAAGAAAGGCACCCCGGTCTCCGAGATTACCCAGGCGGAGGCCAAGCTCAAGGCCCATCTGGACGCGGGAAAGGTCTGCGTGCTCGATTTCATGGAACATCAGCTCATTGCAGGTTACGATCTCAAAGGCTTTCTTCTCTTGCAGCCGTGGCAGTGCTCCCCAAAGACCGTGAGGGCAGCTCTTAGCTTCGGGACGCAGAATGAAGCTCTCGAAAGTGAAGGCTGGGTTGGCTTCACTCTTCTAGATAGGGAAGAGCTGCGGGCCGATGCAAGCACGCTCCTGCAATCGGCGCTGACCACGGCCCTCCGGATGCGCTCCAACCCTGAAGAGTTTGAGATGCCCGGCTACCGATGCGGCAACCCCGCATGGGAGGCCTGGCTGGTCGGCATCGATAGAGGGCTGGGCAACACTCACGGCCACTGGTGGAGTGGAACGGTCTGGATGGAATGCCGCAAGATGGCCGCCGATTTCTTCGGCGAGATCGAGCCTGCAATGAGAAACGCAAAGGCCGTCGCCCTGTGCAGAGAGTTATCGACGCTCTATCGCGAGTGCAGCGCCAAACTCGACGCCGCCAGAAACAAACTGGCGGAAAACGGCGTCCAGAAAGCAGCTCTGACAGATGGCCGGGAACTCGATCTGCGATGCGCCGGATTGATGAAGGAACTTCTGGCCGAGACCGTCGCCTGACGGTCGTCCTTATTGAGGGGTGTGAGCATTGGCCCGCACCCTTCAATAAAGCCAGTTATCTTGAACCCTCTGGAGGAAACGCGATGAAGCCTGTCTTGACGCCGCGCGTGAATCCCGCGTTCTCGTAAAAGCGCAACGTCGATTCCAGTTTGCTTCCAGTAAGCAGCATGACCTTGTAACATCCATCTCTCCACGCTTCTTTCAACACGTAGCCGAGCACAGCTGTTCCGTAACCGCGTTTGCGATAGCGTGGATCGGTGACGACATTCTCGATCAGCCCGTACGGGCGTTGCGAGTGCAGCAGATTGGGGATCAGTGTCAGCGTGCAAGTCGAAACCAGCGCATGGTCCGCTTCCACCGCGTAGTAGCGCAAGTTTGGGTTGGCGCAGATTTCGCTCCAAACCGCTTGTACAGCCTTTCCTTCACAAGACAGCAGCGGCTCGCCCTCGCGGCGAAAATTCTCGTAGAGCCTGAGAAGGCCGGAGAGTTCCTCGGAACGAACCAATCGCACGTGCATAGAAAGATTATCATCGTCTTTCATAAAAACTTTCCCGATCCTCTCCGCCATTCCCACCGCGACGCCTTGCTCCATCTCTGCTTCTCCTTCGGGCTAGGATACGCCCCGCCCGTTCTGAGTACAGCGTCGATCCGATGAATGTTACAGCCAATTGATGCACGCCGATCATGGCAACCGTACAATGGCTGCTATGAATTGGATTGGATGGGCCTTGCTCTCCGCTATCTTTGCCGCCGCCACGGCCCTGCTTGCCAAGGTGGGTGTGGCTCATGTGGACTCTAACCTTGCTATGGCGCTGCGCACAAGCGTGGTTGTGGTCTTTGCCTGGGGCATCGCTCTGGCAATGGGTAAGCACGGCGAAATTGGATCGCTCGACCGCCGCACTTTGCTCTTTCTCACGCTCTCCGGATTGGCCACCGGCTTGTCGTGGCTATGTTATTTCCGCGCCCTCCAGTTAGGACCAGCCTCGCGCGTGGCCCCGCTCGACAAACTCAGCGTTCCCCTGGTCATCGTCTTTGCATGGCTGCTGTTGGGCGAGAAACTTACGGTGCCCGCCGTGCTGGGCGGCCTGCTCATCACAGCCGGAGCCGTGGTTATCGCGTTGGGCTGAGCGGGCGTGCTGGGCGGTTGCGCTCGAACAGAATATGCAGCCCGTCGAGTGTGAGCATGTCGTCGATTTCGGTAACATAGCGGGAGTCCGCGGCAATCATGCGCGCCAGGCCGCCGGTAGCGATCACCCGCGGCTGCTGGCTGACTTCGGCCCCCAACTCAAATATGATGCGCTCCAGAATGCCGTCCACCAGGCCGATGTAACCGTAATAGAGGCCGCTCTGCAGGTGCGCAGTGGTGTTGGTGCCGATCACCTTGGCCGGCCTCTTGATGTCTACGCGCGTCAGCCGCGCCGCGTGCGAGAAGAGCGCGTCGGCACTGATGCCAAGGCCGGGCGCAATGGCTCCGCCCAGGTATTCCCCGTGCGCAGAAACTACTTCAAATTTGGTAGCCGTGCCGAAGTTCACCACGATGCAGGGGCCGCCGTAGCGTTCAAAGGCAGCGATAGAGTCCGCCAGCCGGTCCGCGCCCAGCTCTGCGGGGTTATCCACCTGCAGCGGCATGCCTGTTCTGATTCCCGGCTCAACAAACAAGGGCGTGATGTTGAAGCAGTTTTCGCAAACCTGGCGTAACGTGGCTTCCACTGGCGGCACCACCGAGGCGATGATGATGTGCTTCACTTGGCTCGGAGCGACTCCGTTCATCTCGAAGAGATTCACGAAGAGAATGCCGTACTCGTCTACGGTCTGAGCATGGTGCGTGGAGAGACGCCAATGCGCCACGAGTTCCGGCTTTTCAGCATCCAACTGGTAGAGTCCCAGTTTCGTATTCGTATTGCCGACATCGAGAGCAAGCAGCATAGTTCAGCTCATTTCTGAATAAGAGGGAGGATCACGGAGAATGATCTCCGCGACCTCGCCCATGGATGCAGGACCGCTCGTTGGGTTACGCACCAAACAAGCCCTTACGATAGGCTTCTTCGAGACGCACTTCCAGATACTCCCAAAGCGCCGGACATCCTGCTCGAATCGGCGCACCGTTACGGCCAACGACGCGATCGTAACTTATGCCGTTCTCGCGCCAGCTTTGACCGTTGTTAGCCAGATTTAGTAGCACCGGCATCGCGCGGTCCACGGCATGTGCAAAACGCGCCTCGGATGTCTCGCCGTTGTCGAACTCCTGCCACATCGACAGGAATGCTTCCGCAGGGTCAGCCGGAAGCATTCCGAAGATACGCACCACCGCTTTCAGTTCGGCCGCTTTACGCTCTTCCCGGCCCTCCTCAACATAAGCCATGGTGTCTCCGGTATCTATCTCGCCGATGTCATGCACCAGGAGCATACCGACTACTCGATGGATATCGATGCCGGATTCGGCGAATCGAACCAGCGAAAGTGCGAGCAGCGCAAGCTGCCAACTGTGCTCCGCAGAGTTTTCATAGCGATCAAGGCCGAGAGGACGAGTCTTGCGCGTCACCGCCTTCAGCTTGTCCACTTCAAGGATGAAATTGACGATCTGTTGCATTCCCCTGCCTTAATGAGCTGCCGCTGGGTTACATGGATCAAGAAGAAACGTCGCGCAGACTGGGTAGTGATCTGATGGATACTGCCCGTTGGCGGTGTTCGTGATGGTTTCGGCAGTGAGAGTCCGCCCAGCGTTCCGATGCAGAATCCAGTCGAGTCGTCTCGTGCCCTTAAATCTTCCGAAGCCATGGAATGTGCCTTCGGGGCCAACCCTCTCACTGGCGGTAATCCATGCATCCGCGAGCGTCTCTGTCAGTTGCGCATAGACTTCTCCTCCGACAGGCGCGTTGAAGTCGCCAGTGAGAAAGAGCGGCAGGTCAAGGGGAAGCTTTGCAATCGTCTGCAAGAGTACAAGGGCGGATTGACGGCGGGCCTCGTCGGCGCCGCGGCCGTAAGGCAGATGGGTATTCAGTATGAGAATGTCGCTGCCCGCCGTCTGGCGAAGTCTGCCCCACGTGACCATGCGGGGCCGCGGAATCTCCCAATCGCTGGAGCCTGGAATCTCAGGCGTTAGAGAAAACCAGAAATCTCCGGAGTCGATGAGCGAAAGCCTGCGCCGGTCATAGAATACTTTGTTGTGCTTGTCGCGCTCGTCGCCGAAGCGGCCGCTGCCAAAGCACGCAAAAGCCGGAATCTTGTCGAGGATGAAAGCCGTCTGCTCGGCATGAATCTCCTGGGTGCCGAGCAAGGCCGGTGAGCACATCTGAATCGTTTCAACCAGCAGATCCCGGCGCAGCTCCCAGGCGTGTGCAGGGTCATCGACATCCATCTGCAGGACGTTGAACGACATAACGCGCAGAGCTTCTATCTGTGTCATGTTCAGCCGACCCCCAGCCGAACCATAAATGAACTGGCTGGCTGGATTGTCAATCCGGGATAAAAATCAATGGGTCGCTGCGAGATACTCTTCGTTCACGAACAATATCGCCGATTATCCGATTTCCGGCTTGGCAGTGGACCGGGTCTTCGTCCTTCGAGGTGAGCGAATTGCGGGCTTGGCCGTTCGGGCGTGTCTTTCAGAAGCCGCTGACGGATACGGCCGCACAGCCTTCGTCTCCTCCATCGCGATGTCGCGATCGGGCTTCATGCGGAACTCCGGATCCGACTTCTGCAGCAGAGTCTCCCGTTCGCCCTGCATCTGCGTGAAAACCCGGTCGAGGATCTTCAGGGCCTGTTCTCCCTCTTCGCCGGAGAAGCACTGCCGCAGCACATTGCGCATCGGACTCCAGTCGGCCGAGAGCTTCTGCATGACAGCCTGACCATGCGCGGTAAGAGACAGAAGACGTACGCGTCCGTCGCTCGGACTGGACTTTCGCCGAAGAATTCCACGCCTTTCCAGCAGGTTCACCATCGCCGTAACGGTGTTGGGTTCGGCGAAAATCTCGTTCGTCACGTCGGCCTGACGAATGCCCGGATGCCTATCCACCGCGCGCAAAAGAGCGTACTGCTCCGTCGTTAGACGATACGGACTGAACATGACATCGCCGCAGCGGCAAATGGAGAGAAAAGCTCTGCGCAGCCTGCGGACGACATGCATCGAGCTTCCCTGTGGAGATTGGTCCGCGGGTTTAGCATTCGAGGGGGTCTGTTCTTCGATCAGCGACATTGGATTCCGTTCATGCCTCGACGGCCAGGCACCGGCTGAAGAGCGTTGTGTAAAACCTCGTGTGTGAATTACCGGGCGGGGCTGGCCATGGTTGCCGCTCTCCCCCGGCCCACGTCAGAGGAGGGTGAGCCGTCGGTCCGTGTAGCTGCAAGTCTTTGCCGATGCTTCATTTACATACCCTGGAGCGCAACGAGCAAGCTCACAGGATGAGAGTATATCAGAGACACAAAGAAACAATTCTAAATATTTCTTAATGATTCGTATACGAATATTTCACTGGATCGTTACCTCCCATCGATATATGACTGCGTAAACTGCGCTCATATCAACCCGAAATCGCGTCCACACGCCGAGGAGCATGGGCGAATTGAACTCGCCGAAAGGCTGCATTCAGCAAACCTGTATCTCCAAAGGTTTCATCAATTACAAGCGGATCCGCGCGGTCGAGGGTTCCTGGAATCGCGCGATCCGGCAACAAATCTCGAATAGGGGGCAAAAATGCGATCTCTTCTTCTCCAGATACGAACCTACCTCTTTGTGGGTGTGTTCTTGCTGGCCACGGGTCTTGGCACGCAACTCCATGCGCAGAGCGCAACCGTCAGCGGTCAGGTTCTCGACGCCAGCGGAGCCGCCGTCAAAGGCGCCACCGTCACACTTCTCAGGCCAACTACACAGGTGAAGATGACAACCGTCAGCGACCCCAGCGGCATCTTCATTCTGCCCCCGGTCGCGCCCGGTCATTATGAGATCACAGTGACCGCAACGGGCTATTCGCCCTGGGTCGACACCGGCATCACGCTTGAGATTGGCGAGAAAAAGGCCGTGACTGCGGTGCTTCCCGTGGGGTCTGTGAACGAGACCGTGACGGTCAACGATGCGCCAGCCGAACTCCAGGTTGAGGACGCCGATCGGAGCACCCTACTAGAGCCATCCCTCACCGCGAACATGCCTCTCGATCCGCGCAACCCGCTGCAACTGATTGCCGCGACTGTGGGCGTGACGACGAACGACACGGGAACTTCCGGCACGAACAACACCACGGAGAGTACCACCAACCAGTTTCGTATTAACGGCGCCAAGTACGCGACCACCGACTTGTTGATCGACGGCGGGGCGAACATGGTGGCCTATAACAGCCAGGCCGCGGGCATCCCCGGCGTGGATGCGACCTCGGAGTTCCGCGTGTTGACCGATGCATACGCGCCCGAGTACGGCTACACCAGCGGCGGCATCGTCAATATGTCGCTTAAGTCCGGCACCAACAAGATTCATGGCGGCCTCTGGGAGTATTACCGCAGCCAATTCATGGATGCTAACGGCTACAACGCCAATCTCGCGAACGAACCGCGGCCGGACTTGCTCCGGAATCAGTTCGGCGGCCAATTCGGCGGTCCGATCATCATCCCCAAGCTCTACAACGGACACGACAAGACCTTCTTCTTCTTCTCCTACGAAGGACTACGCGACACCTATGAGCCCGCGGGCGGCTATACGGCTCTTGTGCCGACAGACGCAATGATTGGGCGTAACGGATTGCCAGGCGGCGACTTCTCATACGCAACCAACAGTGCCAACTACCCTATCCCGGTGCCGGCTGCGGGCAAGACTCCCATGTCGGCTTGGGGTGTCTTCGACCCGACAAATATCGTTGGCAGCAACCGTCAGGCATTTACGAACGGTGGAAGCTCATCTGCCTGCACCAGCGCAGCGACGCTGGCTGCCTTGCCCGCCAATTGCAATGTGATCCCGGCGAGCAGAATCGACCCCGTCGGCCAAAAACTACTGTCTATGTATCCTTCCCCGACGCCGGGCTTTTACAATGGCACGACACAGACAGGGGCCAACTACTTCTCCAACGCCACGGAAGGCGATACCGACAACAGCATCGATCTGCGCATCGATCATCAGTTCAACGCCAAGCACAATATGTTCGGTCACTTCGACCGCTTCAGCAACTACATCTTCAACCCCGACGACTATGGTCCTACGGGCCTTGGCAGCCAGCAAGAACCAACCAACTCGAACGATCGCATTCCCGGCTATCATGCCCTGGTCAACCACACCTGGACCATCACCAACGATCTGATCTTCAATCAGCACGGCTCCTGGGGCCACAGCGAATCGAATCGCGCCTCGACCAAGCCGCTCTCGCCCAACGGCGTCTTCGGTATCAATGCCCTGGCCGCTCCGGGCAGAACCGGCGTCTTTACGCCGCAGATCGAGTCGGTCAGCGGCCAGCTCAGCACCATCGGCAACTCCGAGCCCTTGGAAACCAACAAGTCTTCGGTCTACCAGTACCAGGCCGATCTGAGCTGGCTCAAGGGCAAGCACACATTCAAAATGGGCGGAGACATCCGCCGCTACTTCGTGCAGCACTGGGATCCGCAGTTGATGACGCTCACAGGCGGCAAAGCCCTGACCGGCGGCCCGACTGCCTCCACCTCGGTTACGAACGGCAGCGCCATCGCGGAGATACTCCTCGGCTACACGCCTATGGTCAGCGGATATGAACCCCTGGTGACCCTGCGCGACATGGTCTATTTCGTCTACGGTGAAGACACCTACAAGGTGACCCACAAGTTGACCGCAACCTTCGGCATTCGCTATGGCATCATCGGCAGCTGGGTCACAGATGGGAATATGCTGAACTATCTGGACGAAACCTCGCCCTCCGCGATTGCACAGAACGTAACCCTGCCCACTGGTGCACCATTGGTTGGCGGTATCGGCATCCCTGGGGTGAGCATCTCGTCGCGCACCGAACAGAATCCCAGCCTGGCTCACGTCGAGCCTCGTCTGGGCCTCTCTTATGCATTGAACTCCAACACAGTCATCCATGCCGGCTTCGGCATCTTCCGCTATCCGCAGGCCTCGGAGGCATCCTATTCCGAACTGGGCGGCACGGCGCGCGTCTCCACATCGGTCAGCTCCCAGACCGTGGGATCCAATGTAGTCCTTGTCCCCGGATCGAGCACCGGCTCACCCGGCTACTACACGCTGGGCAACCCGTTCTTCGCCAGCGCCGGAGCTCCGCCCGCTCCCTACGGAGATAACCCGACTCCACTGGCTGGAAATAACGTGGGCAGCGGACCGCTCAGCATCGAGCTCGGTCAGACCGTCGAAGGCGATCTGCGCCAGCAGACCGGTCCTTACCAGGAAAACTATTCATTCGATGTGCAGCGCGCGATGAAGGGTCACTTCGTTCTGACGGCAGGCTACGCCGGCAGTCAAGGCGTTCGTATGAGGAGCGGCGTCCAGATGAATCAGCTCTCCGATAGCGCTCTGGCTCAGTGCGCGAATGGTTCACCGCTGACACCTACTGTTACGCCAAGCGCTACCGACAAAGCCTTTACAACTTGCACTCCGCTCAGCACCAGTATTAACAATCCCTTCTACAACGTCATCACCGATACCAGCGCTGCTAACAGTCTCGCAAAATCAACGTTGCCGGCCGGCAACCTGCTGCGCGCCTATCCCCAGTTCGGAAAATTCGAGCCGATCGATGTGGGCTGGGGCCACTCTTCCTACAACGCGCTCCAGGTGGCCGTCCAGCACCGCGAAGCAAACGGCCTCTCTCTGTTGGTTGGCTACACTTACAGCAAAGCCATCGACCAGACGGGCGACAGCAGCAGCACCTTCGGCATTCAGGACAACGCCTGCCACAGCTGCGAACGCGCCGTCTCCGAGCAGAACCAAACCCACAACTTCACTGAAAGCACAATGTATGAGCTGCCATTTGGCCACGGTCGCATGTTCCTTAACAGCGGCCTCCCGGCGGTTCTCGCCGGCGGCTGGCAGCTTGGCACCGCTTACAAGTTCTATAGCGGCACCCCCGTTCAACTCTCCGAGACGGCGACCTCGCTTGTTGGCAACACGGCGTTTCGCCCAACCATTGTCCCTGGGGTAAGCGTGAAGCCGACCAGCAGCACACAATACTTCAATCCAGCTGCTTTCTCGGTCACTCCCGCGTATCAGTTCGGCAATGCTCCTCGGTATCAGTCCAACATTCACTATCCCGACTACCAGAACCTCGACGCCTTCGTCCAGAAGGAGACCAGGTTCGCGAATGAACGTATGGGCGTAACCATCCGCTTTGAAGCTCTTAACGCGCTCAACACCGTTGTATTCGGAGCCAACGGCGGAGCCAGTGGCGCTACCGCGATGGGCGCAAACGTCTCAACGTCTTCAAGCTTTGGGAACAAGATTCTTCTCCAGAGCAACAACCCGCGCGAAGCCCAGCTCAGCGCGCGGTTCACGTTCTAACCGGTTTCTCTCAACCGCCGGCGGCTCATGTAGCCGCCGGCGTTCCTTTATTTTCGCGAATCGTCTTTTGTTCACAAACGAATTCAAGGACCCTGCGATGCCCCACGAATTGACGCTCAAGAATGCCAGAATCGTTACCTCTACCGAGGTTGTGGAAGGATCGGTCCATCTTCGCGATGGCCTGATTGCAGATATCCAACCCGGCCGGGGCGATTCGACGAATGCCCTCGACCTCGAAGGCGACTTCCTGATTCCTGGCCTGGTCGATCTGCACACCGACAACGTGGAGCGCCACCTGCGCCCGAGACGGGATGCGGACTGGCCGGTTCTGGCGGCTTTGCTGGCGCACGATGCGGAGATGACCGCCGTGGGCATCACCACCATCTTCGACTCCCTCTACGTGGGCGGAAGAAACCTTGGGCCGCGCAACGCAGAAACGCTCAATCAGACCATATCCGCGCTCGATGCTGGCAGGAGTAAGAAGATCTTCCGCGCGGATCACTTTCTGCATCTGCGCGCGGAGACATCCAGGGAAGAGATGCCGGAGAGGTTCTCCACGGTTTACCCGGATCCCACTGTGTTGTTGGTCTCGGTGATGGATCACACGCCAGGCCAGCGCCAGTTTGCAAACGTCGAACGAGGAAGCGGAATGGGCGGCGGCCGCTTCGGCGGCAATAGACGGGATCGCGGAGAAGGGGCTGTTGCTGTGGAAGAGCCTGTGATGACCGCCGAGGAGCGTCAGGAAAAGATCGCAGCGCCCAACCGCGCCAAGCTGATTGCCATGCTTGCCGGCCATCCCATCGCGCTGGCCAGCCACGACGATGCGACCGTCGAGCACGTCGAGCAGGCGCACGCCGAGGGGATCGGTATCGCGGAGTTCCCTACTTCGGTGGTTGCCGCGCAGGCCGCGCGCGACAAAGGAATGAAGATTGTTGCCGGTTCGCCGAACCTGGTGCTGGGCCGGTCTCTTACTGGCAACGTCTCAGTGGAGGAGCTTGCGCGGCTTGGATTGCTGGATGTGCTGGCCTCCGACTATGTGCCCGCCAGCCTTCTTCATGCTGCTTTCATGCTCATCGAGAAGATTGGAATGCCGCTGCCGGAGGCGATCAACATGGTGAGTCTCAGTCCCGCGCGTCTGGTGGGCCTGCATGACCGCGGCAGCATCGAAACAGGAATGCGCGCGGACCTTGTGCGCGTGAGAATCGAAGACGGCCTTCCCGTTCCGGTCACAGTTTGGCGCGAGGGTAAGCGTGTCTGCTGAGACCATATTCCAACTGCGCGAAACGCAAGTCCCCGGCGGCCCGTTTCAGGGCAACGACGTGCATTGTTATGGGCAGCAGCTCGCTCGCCAAGAACAGAATGACCGAATGAACATCAGCGTTAGCTCGTATGAGGACGCCGTGGCGTTCTCGGCCGTTGCGGGAGATTTCCTGCGGACGCGCCCGGTCCACCACAACCTGATGCTCACGCTGCTGGATGACCGCATAAACCGTCCTGAGCCGGGCCGCTACTGGGTCGCCGTTCGCGCCGGCCAGGTCGCTGGCGTGGTCTTTCAGTCTCCGCTGACCCACTCCGCGCTGCTGGTTCCGATGGAGCTTGACGCGCTTACGGCTCTAGCCGATGCCATAGCGGAAGCCGGAGCAGTCCTTCCCGGCGTCAGTGGCGAAGCCGCCACGGCCGCCTGCTTCGCCGGACTATGGACGGAACGCACCAGATCGGCAGCGGCCCCGAAACAGGGGCTTCGCATCTACGAATTGCACGGAGTGATGGACATCGGTTCAGTCGAGGGCAATCTCCGAAGAGCCGACGAAAGAGATCGCGCCCTGGCGGAGCGTTGGGTGCGCGAGTTCCAAACCGAAACCGGCGAACGCCCGAGCGACCCCGCGCCCCGGGTCGAGGCCTGGCTCACGGCAGGTCAGATTTGGCTGTGGCAGAACGGCGAAGCGATGTCGATGACCATAACGCGCAAGTCTGCCCACGGTGTCGTTCGCCTTGCGGGTGTGTATACCCCTCCTGAGAAGCGGCGCCGCGGCTACGCGGCGGCTTGCGTTCACGCCATTTCAAAGGCAATCACCGCGGCGGGGTTCCGCTGCATGCTGTATACCGACCTTGGGAACCCAACATCGAACTCCATCTATCGCCGCATCGGGTACCGTGCCGTCGCCGAAGGACTCCACTACCGCTTCGATCAAGCCTAGACGACCAGGTTGGATGACCCATGAACGCCGTACAAGACCAAGGACAGGTAATGACCAACGAACTGACGCTGAAGAATGCAAGAATCGTCACGCCCACCGGGATTGTGGAGGGATCGGTACATCTTCGCGACGGCGTGATTGCGGAGATTCATTCTGGCCCGGTCGAATCGGCGACTGCCGTTGACCTCGGCGGAGACTATCTGATCCCCGGCCTCGTTGACCTGCACACGGATAACTTCGAGCGCCTCGTCAGACCGCGAAACAGTGTGGATTGGCCCGTGGTGCCGGCCTTGATGGCGCACGATGCACACATGGTCTCTGCCGGAATTACAACGATCCTCGATTCGCTCTACGTGGGCTTTCTTGGCTTCGGATCGCGCAGCTTCGACACGCTCAAACATACAATCGCCGAACTGCAAATGTGCAAGAGCAGCGGAATCTTTCGCGGAGATCACCTGCTTCACCTGCGCGCCGAGGTATCGATGGAGGTAATGCTCGAGCAATTTTCCTCGGTCTTTCCCGAGCCAAATGTGCGACTGGTCTCTCTGATGGATCACACGCCCGGGCAGCGGCAGTGGAGGGATTTAGACAAGTATGTCGCGATGGAAAAGAAGGATTTTCACCTCACCCAGGAGGAAATAGATAACTTCCTCAAGTCCGCCAAGGAGCGGCACGAAAAGGTCTCTCCGGTCAATCGCGCCAAGTTGATTTCGATGATGAATGGCCATTCCATCGCATTGGCAAGTCACGACGATACAACCATCGAGCACGTTGAAGAGGCTCATGCGGAGGGCATTACGATCTCCGAGTTTCCAACAACAATAGAGGCGGCGGAGACGGCGCGCGCCAAAGGAATGCACATTGTTGCGGGCTCGCCAAATGTAGTGCTGGGGCGCTCTCATTCTGGCAACGTCTCAGCGGAGGAGCTTGCGCGGCGCGGCCTGCTGGATGCGTTGGCCTCGGACTATGTGCCGTCCAGCCTTCTGCATGGCGCATTCCTGCTCACAGAGAAGATTGCAATGCCTTTGTACGAAGCAATCAGACTGATCACCTTGGCGCCGGCGCTCATGGTCGGCCTGCACGATCGCGGCAGCATCGAGATAGGCAAACGCGCGGATCTGGCGCGAGTGAGGATAGCACAAGGTCTTCCGTTGCCGCTGACGGTTTGGCGGGAGGGAATCCGCGTTTGCTGATCGCTCAGCCAGGCCGAACAATTCATAAAGCCGACGCTTCCAGGAGGGTATAACACCTGCGGTAGTGCTTCATTTTGTGCGAGTCATTTCTTTGTGAACAGCAAAGGCCGGGGAGACAGCGATGGTTGACGAGTTGACGCTGAAGAACGCAAGAATCGTATTGCCCGCCGAAGTTGTGGAAGGATCGGTTCACCTTCGCAATGGCCTGATCGCCGATATTCAATCCGGTCCGGTTGAATCGGCACGCGCTATCGACCTTGAAGGCGACTTTCTTATACCCGGCCTGGTCGATTTGCACACGGACAATTACGAACGCCACGTACGTCCCAGGCCCAACGCGGATTGGCCTGTGTTGCCGGCGCTGTTGGCGCACGACGCACAGATGGTTTCTTCCGGAATCACTACCATCCTCGATTCGCTGTGCGTGGGCGTAGAGAGTTCCTGGTCGCGCAGCTTCGATACTCTCAAGAAGACGCTTTCCGCGCTGGAGACTGGCCGGCGAGAAGGGCTCTTTCGCGGGGATCATTTGCTGCACCTTCGCACTGAGGTTTCGTGCGAACGAATTGTCGAGGAGTTTACTTCGGTCTATCCGGCGCCGTACGTGCTGATGGTCTCGATGATGGATCACAAGCGGAAATCTCGAGGCGATGGCGATACGTCTGCCGCTTCGGAAAAGAGGGATTCCCGCCCTTCGCAGGAAGATATCGATGAGTTCCTGAAACGCGGACAGGAGTACCATGAAAGGGTCTCCGTGCCCAACCGCGCCAAGGTGCTTTCGCGACTTGAAGGACACTTGATCGCCTTGGCCAGCCACGACGACGAGACCGCCGAGCAGGTAAAACAGTCTCATGCGGATGGAATTGCGATCTGCGAGTTTCCAACCACGGTGGAAGCGGCGGAGACAGCGCGGACCAAAGGGATGCATATTGTTGCCGGCTCGCCGAATCTGGTGCTGGGCCGCTCGCACTCGGGCAATGTCGCGGTGGAGGAGCTTGCCCGCCGCGGCCTTCTGGACGTGCTGGCTTCCGACTATGTTCCGTCCAGCCTTCTGCATGGGGCGTTCCTGCTCCACGAGAAGATCGGAATGCCGCTCGACCGAGCGATCGCGATGGTGAGCCTGGTTCCTGCACGCTTGGCCGGCCTGAACGACCGTGGCAGCATCGAGATCGGCAAGCGAGCAGATCTGGTGCGAGTGAAAAAGGCGCAAGGCCTGCCGCTGCCATTGACGGTTTGGCGCGAAGGAGTGCGCGTATGATGGCCAAGCGGCTGCGGATATTCTTCGCCCCTGATCATCGGCACCTGAATCTCATCCACTCTCACATGCACCGGAACGGCGAATGACAAGACCTCTACAAATCGTGGCGATGGGCGGCGGCGGCTTCTCAATGGAACCGGAGAACCCGTTGCTTGACCGCTTCATACTCTCAACCGCGGGCGTACCGGAGCCGAAGATTTGTTTTCTGCCCACGGCGAGCGGAGATGCGCAGAGCTACATAGACAAGTTCTACGCCGCTTTTCGTTTCCTGCCTTGTGCTCCGGACCATCTTTCGCTTTTCAAACCACCAAGTGCCGATCTGCGCGCCTTCGTCCTGGAACAGGATGTGATGTATGTCGGTGGCGGGAACACGCGCGCCATGCTCGCCTTGTGGCGTGAGTGGGGTTTGGATTTGATTCTTCGCGAGGCCTGGCTCTCCGGGGTGGTCATGGCTGGGCTGAGCGCGGGATCTCTATGCTGGTTTCAGCAAGGCGTGAGCGATTCGGTCGCTCCCGGCGAGCTGAATCCGATCGAGTGCCTGGGTTTCCTTCGTGGAAGCCATTGTCCGCACTATGATGGAGAACCCGAGCGCCGCCCCGCCTACCACCGGCTCATCCTGGAGGGAAAGCTGGAGGCGGGATACGCCGTGGATGACGGTGCCGCACTGCATTTTATCGGGGAGGCCCTGACAAGTGTCGTGAGTTCCCGGCAGATGGCCAGAGCATACTCCGTGCGCCGTAACGATAAGAGGGTCGAGGAGGTTGCTCTCGATACCGAGTGGCTCTCCTCTCAAGAGGGAGTCAGCGTGTGATCGCCACGAGAATCGGTCGAAAGAATATTCACATTACCGGCGCTTCAGGAAGCGGTGTTACGACATTAGGCAAGGCGCTGTCCCAAGAGTGCGGCTCCATGCATCTCGACATCGACGATTATTTCTGGCTGCCCACCGATCCGCCCTACACAACAAAGCGCCCGCGAGAGCTGCGATTGGCGCTGTTGAACGAAGCGTTTGCGCGGGCTTCCGACAGGGGGTGGGTGCTCTCCGGCTCCATCCTGGACTGGGGCAACTCGCTAGTTCCGCTTTTTGACTTGACGATATTCATCTCAACGCCGACCGAGCTGCGCATGCAACGTCTTCGAGCGCGCGAGGCGGTCCAGTTCGGCGCGGAAGCCATTGCTCCTGGTGGCTCACGGCACAAAGAGCATGAGTGGTTTATCGCGTATGCCTCTGCTTATGACGAAGAGAAGCACGAGGGCCGCAGCCGCGCGCGGCATGAAGCTTTGCTCGCGCAACTCCCTTGTCCCGTCCTGCGGCTCGACGGAAGCAGCACTGTGGATGAACTTGTCCGGCAAGCGATTAGCGCGCTGGGATAACTTGGGGAGTTATCCCAGCCGCCGCCGCGGTTACGAGTATTTCTCGACAAACTCCTCTGCGCTGAACTTGCGCAGATCGGGAAGCGCGACTTCGAGCTTCTCGCGCGGCCAATCCCACCATGCCAGCTTGAGAAGCCCCTCCTGCACCTTCTCGGGGAAGCGAAAGCGAATGAGCTTCGAAGGCACGCCACCCACTATAGCAAACGGTGGAACGTCCTTCGAGACCACGGCGCCTGCGCCGACACCCGCTCCAGTGCCAATCGAAACGCCGGGAAGGATGACCGCGCCGTGGCCGATCCATACATCGTTTCCGAGTGTCACCCGGTGAGCTTTGCGCCATTCGAAGAACTCTTCATCGTTCTCCACCGCAAATCCGTACGACTCGCTGCGGTATGTAAAGTGATGGAGCGCCGCGCGCCACATAGGATGGTTGCCCGGATTGATGCGGTTGCTGGAGGCAATGGAACAGAATTTGCCGATATCTGCCCACACGATGCTGCAATCGTTGACAACGTAGGAGTAGTCACCGAAGGTAGATTCTCCCATTGAAGTGCGTGGACCTATCGATGTGTAGGGCCCAAGTACGCATTTGCGCACGCGAGCGGTTGGATCGATACGGGGTTCCAGTCCAAGAGTCTGTCTCTTCCTTTGTTCCGGAGTTGCCCCTTCGGCCGGCGGATCGGGTAGGGTCTCCATTGGTTCTACGGGTATGGTCGCCATGTCTTCCTCTCCATTCTTTTGTGGCATTGGTTTGTTATTCAAGATCACTTGCTGATTGCATCCTTCAATGCCTCACGGAGCATCGCCGCTACAGTAGGCAAAGCCAGAAGGCACTGCGAGAGAATCCGATCGTATTTTTCGGCGTCAAATCCCTCAATGCGCAAAGAGAGAACAGGCTCGGTTCCCGACTCTCGAATGAGAACAACGCCGTCTCCCATTACGAACCTCGAACCGTCGATCTCCATGATGCTCGCTTCGGGAAATGCCCTTGTCAAAGCTCTTGCAGCTTCTCCATATGTCAGCGAGGCGGTAGGAATGCGCAACTCGGGCGTGCTGAACATCAGTGGCAAGGTTCGGCGTAAGTCTGCCAGTCGGCGTCCATTCCTCGCCAGCAGATCCATCGTAAACAACGCGGCATGAAGTCCATCGTCGCCGCTGTTCAGTTCTCTGAAAAAGTAGTGCCCGCAGGCATCGAGTCCGAGGAGGGCTTGCTCCGAGACCATGCGCCCGCGCATGAATGCATGGCCGGTACGCTCCAGAAGAGGAGTGCCTCCTTTGCTCTGAATTGCGCGCCAGACTATGTCGGAGCACTTCACATCAACGACAATCCTCGTGTTGATTGCTCCTGCCTGTATGTGCTCTTCAAGCACCGCGATTGCCATCAAAATGGAAATCTCGTCCGGAGAAACAAATTGTCCTTCCTCGTCGATGAAAGCGACTCGGTCTCCATCTCCATCCCACGCGATGCCGATCGAATTCTCGTGCTTTGTAACGGCACTGCGCAATCCCGTGAGATTCGACGCCCGTGAGCAATCCGGCGAACGGTCGGGAAAGTTGCCGTCAGTGACGCACGATAGGCATTGAACATCGAATCCCAACCGCCGGAATATGTCTGGCGCAATTTCCGACCATGCTCCGTTTCCTGCATCAAGTATGACTTTCGGCTGACTATTACGATTCAGATGCCGCCATCGCTCCAGCGTAGTTTGCACATACTCGGGCAGCAGGTCGACTGTTTCTTTGGCCCCTTGTCCAGACCGAAACTCGCGGGCTTCGCTTAGCGCGCGAATCCTGGCGAGTTGTTTTGGGGTCGTGGGCAAGGAAGCGAGCATCAATTTAAGACCGTTGTGCGCGGCAGGATTGTGGGATGCGGTAACAATCAATACAGCGTCGGCTTTGGCGCGATCGGCGGCAAAATATGCAAATGGCGTGGGGCCTTGTCCAGCATCGAGAACATGAACGCCGGTGCACTGTAAGCCGTCGGCGAGCGCTCGCTTCAACTCTGGTGTACTGAGCCTGTAATCGCCTGCAATCAACACGCGAGAGGCGGGCGGAAGCATTGTGCCGATAGCGCTGCCAATATCGTGGTAAAGCTCTGCTGAAACCGCATCGGGAAATACTCCGCGCAGGTCGCAGGGCTTCCACGGATCCAACTCAGCTAAGCGCGGCTCCGCGTCGAACAAGTTTGCTCTCGCTGCTACGGCGTTATTGCTCATCATGAAGACCTCAAGTAAACACGATCCATAAGATGAAACTGCGCTCCCGGATGCGACTCGTGAAAGATGCAAACAGAGTCGACCAACAATGCCTCGCCACATGCCGGCGCAAAACGTTGGCCGAGATATTGTTCAAGCGGCGGCAAAGCTTCGGGAGGCAGAGAACCGGTGAGCGACATATGAAACTTCCAGGTATCGAGGACATAAGGGTAGCCCCATCGCAGGACGTGCTCACGCTCCCGCTGAGAAAGGGTATCTCGCAGTCGTTGCGCCAATTCGGCTTCCGTAGCTGGACTGCGAAAGCGATCAAACTCGGTTACGCACTCGGCCGCCAGATTAGCGAAGTCTTCGCTCGGCGCCGACAGGGTAAGAGCGAGGAAACGTCCCAAAGTTCCAATACGAAGCCGGGGTGCGCAAAAGCAGACCTGCTTCTTCGCGAATTCCTGGAGTGCTTCCCGCAATTCTTCATAGGTTGTGTCTTCCGCCAGGCGAAAGGGCGGCTTGAGCGTCGCATGAAAACCGTAGCGCCGCGGGCTTTCGGTTGCGTGCAACCAGTCCTGACGCTGGATGCGATCGGGCAGGCTGGGATCGAACTCTTCCCCGGTTGTCGCGTCGCGGCCAAGCCATTGACTGCCCTGACCATACAGCGCGGCGCCCGGGCTGGGGCAAAAGTAGAGTGCGTATCGCGAGGCGTTTCCGTTTAAGTTGGGCATATTAAACTGGCATCTCCGGCATCTTTCAGATGCAAGGTCTTTCTACAGGGTGGGTTGCAGCAGGTGTCCATTTCCGTGCCGCTTTGACACGAATCCGTGCGCATCTCGATGCGTCTCTCGCGGAGTGCTCGAGGAGAACGCCAATTCGTCTTCAGTCTGATGTCCAAACTGTATCTGAAAGAGCCGCCAGTATAGCCCGCGCAGGGCGAGCAACTCCTCATGGCTTCCCATCTCTGCGGCCCTTCCTTTGTGCATCACCAGTATCCTGTCTGCGGTGAGAATCGTGGATAGGCGATGAGCGATCACGATGGAGGTTCTGTTTTCGAGCAATCGGCCCATGGCGCCACGAATGCGTGCTTCGGTCTCGAGATCGATATTCGACGTGGCTTCGTCCAAGAGCAGATATTGCGGATCGTGCGCCAGCGCGCGGGCAAAGGCAATCATCTGTTTCTGCCCGGTCGAGAGATTATCCCCGCGCTCTTGCACCCACGTCTGAAGCCCTTCCGGCAAGTCTTGCAGCAGTGCATCCAGCCCGATCTGGCTTGCCGCACGCAGCGCATCTTCATCGGTCAACGACTCGGAGCCAAAGCGAATGTTGTCAAGAATCGTTCCCTCGCGAACATAGGTATCCTGGAGGACGACGCCAAACTGACGGCGCAGATCGGAAGGATGCATATCTCTGATGTCGACGTTGCCGATGCGAATCGTGCCGCGCTGCGGCTTGTAGAAGCGCAAGAGCAGATTGCTGATTGTCGTCTTGCCCGCGCCAGTGTGCCCAACGATAGCCAGCATCTCACCGGCACGAATATGGAAGCTGACATCTTTCAACACCCAGCGGTCGGCCTTGTAAGCAAACCACACGTTCTCGAAGGCTATATCCAGGCCGCAGGGCTTTGCCTCGGAGCGTTCCTCCAGATCCGCGGGAGCCTCGGTATCGAGCAAAGCGAAGACCTTCTCGGCCGAAACAATGCTGGTCTGCAAGATGCCATAGCGCTCGCTTATTTCCTGAATGGGCCGCAGGAAGCGGCTTCCATATTGCAGAAAGGCAACCAGCGTACCAATGGAAAGCGTGCGGCCATTCAGCAGATAAGCGCCGGTGATGAGAAGTCCCGCTTGCGAGATGGTTCCCAGCAACTCGATTGACGGCATAAACCAAGCATTGGCCGTAACCCACTGCTTCGATGCTTCCATGTGCTCACGATTGATCGCATCGAAGGCCTCAAGGCTTGTCTGCTGGCGATTGAAGAGGTGCACCACGTAGATGCCATTGACATGCTCCGCGATGAAGGCGTTGATTCGGGCGAGAAGAATGCGGACTCTCTGCTGGCTGCGGGTGATAAGACGGCGGAAAACAGAAGTCAGGACGACGAAGACCGGAATGACAGCAGCGAGCACCAGCGACATATTCCAGTTGATGCGGATCAGGGCAGCAAGAAAGAACAGAGTCGTGACGGCGTTGGCCAGCAGCGCGACGATTCCGTTGGCAAACAGATCGTTCAACGCTTCGATATCTGTTGTAAGGCGCGTTACCAGCCGTCCGGCCGGAGTTACATCGTAGTAGCTGATGGGGAGGTGGTGCAGGTGCTTGAGCAGCTTGCGCCGCAGGTCGGCCATCGCCATCTGGCCGGTCCACTGCGCCAGATAGTTCTGAGTGCTGTCGATGGCCAGCGTAAGAGCTAGCACACCGAGATACACGACGGAGAGCAGCGCGATTCCTTGCGTGGAGTCGCTCGGGAGCACGCTCGCGAGGGCCGCCCACTTTGTCGCATGGCCGAGAAAATAGACGTCGATTGCGACGGAAAGAATCAGCGGGTTAAGAACCTGCAGCAATGTGGAGACGAAAGAGCACACTAGAGAAGCAAAGACGCTGATCCAATAGGGCGCCAGGAGCTTCAAGAGCCGCGAGAGTAAATACCAATCACGAACTTTCGCTGAGACTTCCTCGGCATTGGCGTTGCCGCCACCCATTCCTCGGCCGCCGCCACCGCCATATAAGCCGAATCCGTAAGAGCTCACAGGACCTCCAATTCTTCTTCAAGCACCTGCAAGCGCGCCAAGTGCGCATAGCGCCCTCTCTTCTCCAGGAGCGTAGAGTGCGTGCCCTCTTCGACGATGCGGCCATGCCTGAGCATGACGATGCAGTCCGCCTGCATGGCAGTCGCCACGCGATGAGTCACCAGAATTGTTGTCCGCTCCGCCATAACGCTCTTCAAGTGCTCGAGAATGCGCTGCTCTGTCACGGAGTCAACGCTGGAAAGCGCATCGTCCAGAATTAGAATGCGAGGATTTTTCAAGACCGCGCGAGCGATGGCAATGCGCTGCTTCTGGCCTCCGGAGAGCATGATGCCGCGCTCCCCAACTATGGTATCGAAGCCCAACGGCAACGCCTCCAGGTCGGGATCGAGACCGGCAATCGTCGCTGCGTGCCTGATCTCATGCTCCGACGCGCTTTCAACTCCAAGCGCAATGTTTTCGGCAAGAGTCATGCTGAACAGGAACGTCTCCTGCGGCACAACTCCAACCAGCGATCGCAGAGTTGTCAACGGAAGTTCCCTGCAGTCCACTCCGTCGAATGCGATGCTGCCCTCGCTCGGATCGATCGAGCGCGTTAGGAGCTTGACAAGCGTACTCTTACCCGATCCCGTTTCGCCAAGAATCGCGACTGTAGCCCCGGCTGGGATATCGAGATCGATCGAATCCAGCGCCTTATGCTCGCCAAATTCGACACATACACGCCGCATTGAAATGCTTGCAGGCGCTTGGTGGACAATAGTCTGGGAGTCGCACTGCGAGGTTAGCCACTTGCCGGGCTCGATCGACGGAACTTCGCTGAACAGCAGTTTCAGTCGCCCCACAGAGGCCATGCCCCGCTGCATCATGTTGACAACGCGGCCCAGGTTGGAGATGGGGCGCACAAGCATGGCCATGTAGGTCGTGAACATCACGAAGTCGCCGACCTTCAATGTATGCGCAAGAACCAACGCCCCCCCGTACCAGAGAACGACGAGCACGGAGATTCCAGTTGTGAAGGTCAGCAAGGGGTCAAGCGTACTGCTATAGATTCCCAGAACACAGTTGGAGCGCACGTAGGACTGATTCATTCCTTCGAAGCGGTGCTGCTCGGCCTCTTCGCGCACAAAGGATCGAACCACGCGCGCACCGGCAATGGTTTGCTGTACGGCTGTGCTCATTGTGGAAAACAGCGCCTGAATCCGGTCGAAGCGCCTCCGGATGATCTTCCCGAAACGCATCAGCAAAAAGACGGCGAAGGGCGAGGGAAGCAGCGCGACAGCGGTGAGACGCCAGTTGACGGAGGCGAGAACGATGACGGCCACGGGCAGAGAAACCAGCGATTCAAAGAGCGATGTGAGTCCCGGCCCGAGCATCATGCGCACGGCATTCAAATCGTTGGTAGCCGAAGCCATTACGTCGCCGGTGCGCGTGCGCCCCCAGAAAGATGCGTCCAGCCGGAATAGATGCTGAAGCAGATCCCTTCGCATCGAATACTCGATGCTGCGCGAGGTGCCGATCAGATTGAGCCGCGCAATGGTCTGAAACGCAGAGCGAGGGATGGCCACACCGACGATGGCTAGACCGATCCAGACAATGCTCATATGGGCGTTTTCATGGGCATTGCCGCGAGTGGCCGTCAATGTGTTGATTCCGGACCGTATCAATAGAGGAATGGCGAACGCGACCCCATCTCGTCCCATCATGCTGAGGACGCCGAAAAGAAGTGCGCGCGGATAAACCTTCAGATAGGCCCAAACAAAGGCAAATCGTTGAAAAAACGGGACGAAGGCTTCATCCTGCAGAAACCGATTGGTTGAGTTTGGCTGCACCCACTGATGATACTGCGTATACGAACGATCTGTGTGTAAATATTTAATGTATTGCAGGTCGTCCCCGCGAGCTGGTCGAGCCTACTGCATAAAAAGATAAATGCTTTTTTCACGTTGCTGCAATATTCCCGCCGCCGCAGTGTGCAATTATCAGCTCATTCGTACACGAAACAGTCGTTCCGAAAAGGAATGAGCGCAGGCGCAGTGCGCAGCACGAGTATCCACATACAGGCGATCTTGCTTCTTCGGTCGTCTCGCTTAAAAAGAGGACGGATTCTGGAATGACAACCAATCTTGTAAATGGGGATTCGCATCAAGCGGAAGGATCCAAGCTGGGTCCGGACTACACGCTGTGCGAATGCGATCTGGAGCCATTGAAGCAACTGGTTTCGCGGTTGGAACAGTCTTGCCTGGTAGAAGTCAAGAAGAGCCCTTCCGTTTGCCTGACCATGGTTCCCGCCGAGGACTCGCTTGAAAAGCAGGAGTTCTATCTCGGCGAGGCTCTCACGACGGAGTGCGAGGTAACCGTGGATGGTCAGCCTGGGTATGGACTCTGTCTCGGGGACGAACCTGTCCGGGCGTATTGCATCGCTGTGGTCGATGCGTTGTTGCATGGTGATCGTCCAGCCCCGATCGAAGTGGAAGCGTTTCTTCGCGATCAAGGCGCGGTTGTCACCCGCCGCGATCAGGATGAGTTCGATCTGGTGCTTCAGACGCAAGTCGACTTCAAGTTGATGGAGGAAGAATGAGCACTCTGGCCGCGGTCCAGCCCTATAACCAGGTCTTCGATGGGCAGAAGCACTATCGCACCTTGTTGCAATGCACCGCGCGGCCCGGAACCATTGGCCAGCTTGACGATGCTTTGCTTGATGTTCCGTCGCAACTGAACCGCGCTACTGCGCTGCTTGCGATGGCGCTGTTCAGCGGGGACATTTCGTTTTGCCTGAGCGAAGAAGTGGCGTCGGCCAAAAGCTTCATCGAGCGGGAAACCAATGCCAAGCCAGCCCCTGCGGAACAGGCCGATTTTTTGATCCTGTCGGATGCCTCCGCGTTTGAAGGGCTACGCAAGGCCAAGCAAGGAAGCCTTTCGTTTCCGGACCTGGGTGCTACCGTTGTGCGGCAGGTTGAAGCGATCTCTCCAGCGCCGCTCCCAGGGTCGTTGCGCCTGACGCTGACGGGCCCGGGAATCGAAACCGAAACGGTCGTTTTTGTGCGGGGCGCGTCCGAGGAGTTCTTCGAGATTCTGCGAGAGCGGAACGCGGAGTTCCCTTTGGGAGTCGATGCTTTCCTGACTTGCGACAGTCTTTCCGCGGGTCCGTGTGTTCTTGGGCTGCCGCGCACGACGCGTGTGCGCTGCGAGCGGGTATAGCGGCAGTTTTCAACCGTTTTACTGGGATGGTGGCGATATGGGATATGTAGCGGTCAAAGGCGGACAGGACGCAATCGAGAACGCCAATAAGCTGGTGGATTACTTCCGCTGGAAGGGTGGGACCAAGCCGATCGAACTCGATCAGGCGCGCACCCAGATGAGACTGGCTGTGGACAGGGCGATGGGCGAGGGTTCGCTCTATGCTCCGGAACTGGCGGCGCTGGCGCTGTTGCAAGTAGAGGGCGACTCCTTCGAGGCGGCATTTCATCTGCGCGCCTATCGCGCGACGCTCGAACGGCGATACGTCGCCGAGGTAATCAACACGCGGGAGATGTTTGTGCATCGGCGCATCTCTTCGACCTTCCGCGACATTCCTGGCGGCCAGATTCTCGGACCGACGCGCGATTACTCTTTTCGCCTCCTGAATCCAGCCCTGCTCAATGCCAGTCTCGGCTCCATCGAGAAGTTCATCTCCGACCTCAAGGACGAGATCGATCCCCGGAAGTTGCACGAGATGACGACCTACAAGAAGGTGATCGATATCTTCTTGAAGGAGGGCTTGATGAGCAGTCAGCCTCGCGCCGGTGAGGACCGTCGCATCTTCGACGTAACGCGCGAGGCGATCAAGTTCCCGGTACCACGTTCGGCCGCGCTGCAGATGTTGGCCCGCGCCGATACGGGCGCCCTGATGTGCATGGCATACAGCACAATGCGCGGCTTCGGCATGTCGCACGGAACGGTTGGCGAGTTGCGCGTGGGTGAAGTGCCCGTGCGGGTTGTGGATAAGCGCGGACGGACGCGCGTGATCGGCAAGATCAAGGTCTCCGAGGCCGAGATGGTTGGCGGCGGCGCCCGCACTCAGGCAGGCGAGGGCGGCGGGCGCGCTGCAAGAAGGACCGCCGCTCCGAGGTACTCGATCGGATACGGTCTCTGCTTTGGGCAGAACGAGACCAAGGCCATCTGCATGGGTATGGTGGAGAGCGCGCTGCGCAATCCCAATCCTGACAATCCGGCCAACAATCAGGAGTTTGTCTTGTATCACACCGAGGTAATCGAGGGCTATGGGTTCACCAACCACCTCAAGCTGCCGCATTATGTGACCTTCCAGGCAGGGATGGAAGGCGCGCGCAGAAATGCCAGAAGAAACGCGGAACAAGGAAAGCAAGTGCCCGTGAGCGCGGGCGGCGGAGAGGATCACAATGATTGAGAATCTCAAATTCCAGCATAGTTTCAACTATGCGTACATCGACGAGTACACAAAGAAAGAAATCCGGCGCAAGACGCTAAAGGCGGTTTGCATTCCCGGCTATCAGGTTCCTTACTCCTCGCCGGAGATGCCGATCTCGCGCGGCTGGGGAACGGGCGGGTTGCATGTAACGCTCTCCCTGGTCGGACCCGACGATGTGCTCAAGATCATCGATCAGGGCAGCGACGCCAGCGTAAACGCCTGCAATCTGCGCCTTTTCGTCAAGGAGATGTCCAACTGCGCTGTCACCTTCGACACGGCGGAGGCGACGCTGATCCAGACGCGCCACCGGGTGCCCGAAGAGATTCTCACCGAGAAGCAGATTCTGGTTCTGCAGGTACCTCAACCGGAGGTTCTTCGCGGTGTCGAGCGGCATGAGGCCAAGACCCGCGTAATGCACGGAGAGGCCGACTACGCCAAGATCTGGGTCACTCTCTACGAAGCCTACGTCAGAAGCGGCGGTCTGCGCAGCGGTGCAGGTCATCCCATCATGGTGAATGGCCGCTATGTGGCTACGCCATCGCCGATTCCCAGCTGGGATGTGCCGAATCTGAGCATGGCTCGCTGCCTCTATCTCTTCGGCGCGGGACGCGAAAAGCGAATTCATTGCATTCCTCCGTTCACGCGCGTGGAACCACTGGAGTTTGAAGATATTCGTTTCAAGGTCGAGGAGTTTGTGGGAGTCAAGTGCTCCGTATCGGGCGAGGACAAGGCATTCATGGATCAGATTTACGCCGAGGACCTCACCAGCAGCTACGTGGTCAACGACAGCAACTTCCTGGACAAACTGCGGAAAGGTCCCCGGCCTCCGCAAAAACTTTTCACCAACCCAGCATAGGAATGAAGGCCGCGATGGAAAACAACTGGTTGTTGCGTGTTCGAAACCTGACCAAGATCTACGGCGAAGCCACGCCGGGTGTGCTTGAACGCACTGGCCCGGCTTTCAATTCGAATATCTGCCCCAAGACGGGCGCCGTGGTCGCCGTAAGCGGAATCAGCTTCGATCTGAATCCGGGCGAAGTCCTCGGCATCGTCGGCGAGAGCGGCTCGGGAAAGAGCACGCTGGTTCAGATGCTCTACTTCGACCAGGAAGCTACCTGGGGCGAAGCGAACTTCAAGGCGGTCGAGGAGGGAGAAGTCAACCTCTTCGAGCTCTCCAACCAGAAGAAGCGTTACGTGAGAAATCACCTGATGGGCATGGTCTATCAGAATCCGCGCGACGGATTGAACTTTCGCTTTTCCTCAGGCGGCAATATCGCCGAAAAGCTGCTGATGGCCAACGTCTTCCATGTAGGCAAGATTCGCATTCGCGCCTCCGACCTTCTCACCAAGACCGAGGTTCCGATCAAGCGCATGGACGAGTCGCCGGCGCGCTTCAGCGGCGGCATGCAGCAAAGAGTGCAGATCGCCAAGGCGATGGCCAACAACCCCCCGCTGCTGTTGCTCGACGAGGTGACCAGCGGCCTGGATGTCTCGGTGCAGGCCAAGGTCCTGGACCTGATTCGCGGCCTCCAGCAGGACCTGGGTGTTTCGATGATCGTGGTCTCCCACGACCTGGGCGTGATCCGGATGCTGACCGACCGCACCATGGTGCTGAAGCACGGCCAGATTGTGGAACAAGGCCTGACCGACCAGATATTGCAAGATCCCCAGCATGGGTACACACAGCTTCTGGTCAGCTCGCTGCTTTAGCTTTGGCAGAGCGCGGACGGCCTGAACGGAGACGAAGAGGAGCAGATGGGAAAGCTTCTGGAAATCGTAAACCTCGAAAAGCGGTTCGAACTGCACATCCTCAATGAGAAAGCGATTGAGGCATTGCGTGACGTCTCCTTAGATGTGAACCAAGGCGAGATTGTCGCGCTCACTGGAAAGTCGGGCTCGGGCAAGTCGACGCTGATGAAGTGCATTTATCGCACGTATCTTGCCACCAGCGGCCATATCGTCTACACCAAAGGGAATGGGGAGACCATCGACCTGGCTTCCGCATCAGAACACGAGGTTCTGAAGGTACGCAAGACTGAGATGACCTATTGCTCACAGTTTCTCCAGGTCATTCCGCGCGTGCCGGCAATGGATGTGGTCGCCTCCGCGCTGGTGGCGCGCGGTTGTCCCATTGAAGAAGCGCGCCGGGAAACCACCGAGTGCTTTGAGCGCCTGAGCTTGCCCAAGGAACTGTGGGACGCTTATCCCGCAACCTTCAGCGGCGGCGAACAGCAGCGGGTCAATATCGCTCGCGCCATGATCTCGCGCCCGCGTCTTCTCCTCGTGGACGAGCCCACCGCATCGCTCGACCTGAAGACCAAGGACGCCGTCATCGAGATGCTGCTCGAACTCAAGCGTACCGGCACATCGATCATTCTCATTACCCACGACGAACATACACTCGCAATGATGTCGGAGCGGTCCCTGCACCTCGAAGACGGGCGCCTCAAAACAGTTGTATATGCATAGGAGCAGAATGATGAAGCGCCTGTCGAGCTGTCTTGCTGTTGTTTTTCTCTCCGGACTTATGCTTCTCTGTTTGAATGGATGCAAGGCTGGCCATGCGAGCGACGGCCGACCGGCTGTATTGCACTATGCGTATTCTCCCCAGGCTGAGCAGATGGAGGGCGGAAGCCTGCGCATAGAGCTGATGCGCAAGTATCTCGAGAGCCAGTTGCACATGCCGGTTGAGGTTGTGCGCGTTGAAGGGTACGCTCCGGCCATCGAAGCCATGCGCGCTGAAAAAATCGACGTGGCCAACTTCGGTTCGCTCTCCTATATCATCGCCGCGCAGAAGGCCAACGCACAGGCGATTGTCGCGCGCGGCAATCCAGACGGCAAGCTGGGTGGCTATCGCTCTGTCATCGCCGTGCCGAAGAACAGCCCGTACCACTCAATCGAGGATTTGAAGGCGCACGCCAAGGATATCGTCTTCGCCTTCGCCGACCCTGCCTCCACCTCTGGGAATCTTTACCCTCGCGTCGGCCTTCTGAATGCGGGCATCAATCCGGAGAAAGATTTCAAGAAGGTCGTCTTTGCGGGCGGTCACCCGGCTTCGGTGATGGCTGTCAAAGCGGCCAAAGTGGATGCCGGCGCTTTTATGGAGGCCGCCCCGCGCCGGTTCATCAGGACGAATAAGATGGCCGCCGACGACATCCGCGTTATTTGGACCTCCGACCTCATTCCAAACGGCTGCTATGCCCTTCGCAAAGCGCTTCCCGAACAATTGAAAAAAGATATTCAGAATGCGCTGGTTGCAATTCCAACCAAAGATCCCGAGCTCTGGGCGCATTTGACCAGCTTGCAAAGCACCTTGCTTTCGTCAAACAGCGGGTCGGTGAATGTCCCCGTCAGCGATGCAAGTTATGACGGACTGAGGAAGTACGCATCGCAGGTAAAAGACTTTAACTTCGTGGATAAGTAGGCTCCCATGCTTCGTGTTTCGAATATCGTCGTAAAGCTTCCCGATGGTAAGCGCCTGGTCAACGACGTGAGCTTCACGGTTGGGCGGGGTGAGTTTGTAGCGATTCTTGGATCGAGCGGAGCCGGCAAGTCGCTTACGCTGCGATGCATCGTTGGGCTTACAAGGCCGAGCGAAGGCGAAATCGCGTTGATGGGCCCTTCCGGTAAGAGCTATAGAACGACCGACGTCAAAGCGCAGGAACTGCGAAGGGCCCGGCGTCACATCGGCCTCATCTTCCAAGGATCCAATCTTGTGAAGCGTCTCACCGTGCTGGAGAATGTGATGCTTGGCCGCTTGGGCCATATCAATCCGTTGCGCAGTTGGCTGCTGGGATTCAAGGATGCCGAAGCGCGCGAGGCGATGGTGGCCCTGGACCGCGTGAACATGACCTCCTGCGCCGCCCGCCTGGCCGGTTCGTTGAGCGGCGGCGAGATGCAGCGTGTGTCGATTGCGCGCGCCATTCATCAGCGACCCTTGATCTACCTGGCCGACGAGCCCATATCGAGTCTGGATCCGAAGAACGCAGAGGCGATCATGGCGATTCTTCAGCCCTTGTCGAGAGAGACGCCGGTCATAGGCGCCTTTCACCAGCCGATGGTTGTGGCCAAGTATTGCACGCGCGCCATTGGCATCCGTTCGGGCAAGATCGTCTACGACGGCCCGGCGCAAATCTCCGCTCGTCAGTTGGAGCACATCTACGGCGACTCCGAAAGCGAATCGTATCTGCCCGTCCGGCCCTCCGGCGCGCAGCCTCCTTTCTACGGCTCCAATCTGCAGCCCGTGCTGCATGAAGGAGCAACGGTCTAAATGGCTTCACCCAGCATGACGCCCTTTCGGCAGGAGCTGCCCTTCCTGGAATGGAAGAGAGGCATTGCGGGCCAGCGTTTGAAGCAGGCGGCGATTGCCGGCGTGCTTCTTGTGCTCGTAGCTCTAACGGCGTGGCGCTGCGAGGTTCATATGAAGACCTTTGTTCTTGGTATCGACAAAGGTCTTCCGCTGGTGGGCATGTTCTTTCCGCCCGAGTGGAGCGGCATGGTAGGAATGCTGCAGCCGCTCGGTGTGACAACCGTGATGGCGATGGCCGCCACCATCCTTGGCATGTGTCTTTCTCTTCCCTGTGCGCTGGCGGCCTCGTCGAACCTTGCGCCGCCGCCGCTGCGCCTGATGATGCGCGCCTTCATCGCATTGGAACGCGGATTGCCCGAGATTGTTCAAATGCTGTTGCTGATCGCGATCTTCGGATTGGGTCCCATTCCCGGTCTCGTCGCGCTCTCGTTCAGCAGCATCGGGATGCTGGCAAAGCTGCTGGCCGACGCCATCGAGGAGATTGAACCTCACATGCTTGAAGCGGTGGCGGGAACCGGCGCCACCCGCTCGCAAGTAATCCGTTACGCGGTCATTCCTCAGATCCTTCCCGCTCTCTTTGCCAATGGATTGTTTCGCTTCGAGTTCAATGTGCGCGCCGGGGTTATCCTGGGCGCCGTAGGCGCGGGTGGAATCGGATACATCATGAGTACAGCCATGAACTCGATGGACTATCAAAGAGCCTGCATGGCTACTCTGCTCACACTTGCACTGGTCTTCATTACCGAACGGGTATCCGATTTCTTCCGCGGGCGCATCCTCGCCGGAGGTTTGCTCCGATGAGCATTGACGTTCCAGCCGGTGCACTGCCCTCGCGCAAGTTCGGTCTGACGGTCGTCTATCTTCTGTCGACGGTCGCGGCGATGTCCCTGCTGTTTTGGTACCTGGGTGTAAGTCCAAGCAGCTTCTGGGTCGACTCTCGCTTTATTGTGGACCTTTTTCAGCAGATGTTTCCGCCCAACTTCGCTCTGTTCTGGACCAAGAGTTCGCTGTTCATCTCGCTGATCGAGACGCTCTCCATGGCCTTTCTGGCCACCATCTGCGGCGGACTGATTGCGCTGTTTCTGGCCTTCTTTGCCGCCACCAACACCACGCCGCACCCCCTCATAAGGCTTGCCGTGCGCACCTTGCTGGTGATGAATCGCTCGGTCCCGCACCTCATTATCATCCTCGTCTTGCTGATCGCTGTCGGGATCGGTCCCTTTGCCGGCGCGCTCACTCTGATCTTTGCCTCGGTTGGAATGTACGGAAAGTTCTTCGCCGACTCGATCGAACAGGCCGACAAGGGCACGCTGGAGTCCGTGCAAAGTCTCGGAAGCACACGCCTGCAAACGATTCGCTATGCGGTTCTGCCGCAAGTCATGCCGTCGTTTGTCGCCAATTTGTTCTATGCCTTCGACCACAATCTGCGCGCGGCCATCCCGCTGGGCGTTTTCGGCGGCGGAGGCATAGGCTTTGAACTCGCCTTTGCCCACGGCCTGCTTCACTACAAAGACGTGATGGCATACACAATCTTGATCGTGTTGATGATTACAGGGATGGAGCGCATCTCGGACTGGGCGCGCCGCAGCATCATCACTCAGCCGCAGCTCATCACAAAATGACGGAACGCTTTGAAGGAGACTGAACAAGAGCTATGAAAGAAACAATTTTGACCAATGCACGCATCGTTTGTCCTGACAGTGAGGTCAACGGCACTCTAGTGATCGAGGATGGACGCATCGCCGATATTCTGCCGCGCAACCTTCCCGGCGGAATCGATCTGCAGGGCGCTATTCTCATTCCCGGCATCATCGATATTCACACGGACTATCTCGAACGCGAGATCAGTCCGCGTCCCAGCGCAAAGATTCCGCTGGAACTGGCCTTGCACGTCATGGATCTGCGAGCTCTCAGTTGCGGTCTCACGACTGTCTCGACCGCCGCGCGCATTTCCGAGGAACGTGAAGGCCATGCCGGATCGTGGCGCGGAGACGGGCTTACTCTGGCCAAGAGATTCCAGGAACTTATCCCTGAGATGCGGGCGCATCACCTCATCCATATTCGCTGGAGCACAAACTTCGAGCCGGTCGAAGCCATTGTTGATGAGTTGCTCACACTAAGGAGCATCGCCAACCTTGTCTTCAACGATGACACGCCTGGTCAGCGCCAGTTCCGCGATATCGAGGCGCTGCTTCAGCAGCGTGTAAACCGCCAGGGTATTTCAATGGAAGAAGCCCGTAAGCAAATGGAAGAGCGGAAGGAAAAGGCGAGCAAGGTGAACAACCGGATGGCCGTCAAGGCTCGTGTGGCAGGCAGGATTCCGATCGGCAGCCATGATGACACCACGGTCGAGCATGTAATCGAAGCCTTCGAGTCGGGAGCCACGCTGAGTGAAATGCCCTGCTCCATCGAGGCCGCGCGGAAGGCTAAGGAACTGGGCATGATGGTCTGCATGGGCGCGCCCAACTACTATCGCGGCGGCTCGCATTGCGGGAACCTGGCTTGCCACGACGCTATGGCCGAGAACCTTGTTGACATCATTTGCAGCGACTATCATTTTCCGTCGATGCTGGCCTGCGCAGTTCGCATGGTGGAAGAAGGGATGACGCTTCCTGCCGCCATCAACTTGTTTACCCTGAATCCCGCGCGTCACCTGGGATTCGGCGAGACCACTGGCAGCATTGAATTGGGCAAGCAGGCGGATCTCGTCGCCTTTCATCCGCACAAGGGATACGGCGACGTGGCGCGCGTCTGGGTCGGCGGCAAGGAACGGTACTCGTCGCTCAAGGATAGGACATCGTCCGACGAAGGCATGAAAGAGTCTGCTCAGTTGGAAGAAGAAGCCGTTCCAGCGGGTCAGTAGGTTACGGCGCTGCTTCGGCACTAGCGGGTCAGTCTTTGCGGTTAATGCTCATTCGTGCGATCGCAGTGCGTTGGACACCGCACTGCGATCGGGAGAAGTGTGAAATATGGGTCACATGGGGATGGGCGGCTTCGGCGGCGGAATGGGCAACTGGGCCGAGCGTGGCGGTGGCGGCGGTGGTGGAGCAGCCCGTCGCGCGGCGCTGGACAGACTGCCGAAAAAGAAGCCCGACCTGAAGCGGGTGTGGCCGCTGATCTGGGTGATGCTGAAGCCCCGCATATGGATCATGATGCTGGGCCTGGGCCTTACTGCTGTTCGGGTCCTTGCCAGCCTCACCGTTCCACAAATCAGCAAGCGGCTTATCGACACCGTGCTCAACGCGCGGCCGCCGCATCCAGAGCGGCTACCGGAGATCGTCGCCATCGTCTTTGGCGCCACTGTGATCCAGGCGATAGCCTCCTACGCACTCACGCAATTGCTCTCCAAGGAGGGCCAGCGCCTCATCGCCGACTTGCGCACGCGCGTGCAGCGCCATGTCGGCTTCTTGCCTGTCTCCTACTATGACGCGAACAGCACTGGCACGCTGGTCGCGCGCATCATGAGCGATGTCGAGGGTGTCCGCAACCTCATCGGCACCGGCCTGGTCGAGTTTGTGGGCAGCATCCTCACCGCAGCGCTGGCCCTCGCATTCCTGCTCCATCGCAGTGTCGCAGTCACACTCACTGTCTTTGTGATTGTCACGACCTTCGCATTCTTCATGCAGTATGCCTTCAAGTTCATCCGCCCCGTCTTTCGCGAGCGTGGAAGAATCAATGCCGAAGTCACTGGGCGTCTCACCGAGTCGCTGGGCGGGGTGCGCGTCATTAAGGGCTACCACGCCGAGGAGCGCGAGGCCAGTGTCTTTGCTGCCGGCGCTGACCGGCTGCTGAAGAATGTAATTAAGTCACTGACCATGACCAGCATGTTGAGTTCCGCTTCCGCTACAGTGACGGGACTGGTCGCCGTCATCGTGATCTTCATGGGCGGCCACCTGGTAGCCAGCTCTCAGTGGTCGATGGGTGATTATGTACAGTACGGCGCTTATCTGGCCTTCATGACCGCGCCGGTCTTCCAGATCGTGAACATCTATACGCAGCTCACCGAGGCTCTCGCTGGTCTCGATCGGACCACAGAAATCCTCGGCGAAATGGACGAGAACCAGCCCTCCGAGCGAACCGTCGAAATGCCGCCCATCTACGGCCATGTGCGCTTTGAGAACGTGGAGTTTGCCTACGAGAAAGACAAGCCGGTGCTGCACGACATCAGCTTCCACGCGGCTCCCGGAACTGTCACAGCTTTGGTCGGCTCGTCAGGCTCCGGCAAATCGACGATCATCAGTTTGGTATGCGCATTTCACACACCCGGCGCAGGCCGTGTCTTGGTAGATGATATCGACCTTTCAACGGTGCAACTCGGATCGTTCCGCTCGCAACTTGGCGTGGTCTTGCAGGACTCTTTTCTCTTCGACGGCACCATTCGCCAGAACGTGCTCTTCTCTCGCCCGGATGCCAGCGAAGATGAGTTCCTTTCTGCCTGCCGCACGGCGCGTGTGGACGAGTTTGCCGAACGGTTTCCCGATAGCTACGACACCATTGTCGGCGAACGCGGCGTGAAGGTCTCAGGCGGGCAGCGCCAACGGCTATCCATCGCCCGCGCTTTGTTGGCCAAACCCCGCATCCTCATCCTCGACGAAGCCACCAGCTCGCTCGACTCCGAGTCCGAGGCCATGATTCAAGTCGGACTCAATAATCTGATGCAAGGGCGCACTACCTTCGTCATTGCTCATCGTCTCTCCACAATCCGTCGCGCTGACCAGATTCTAGTCATCGAGCAAGGCCGCATTATCGAACGTGGCAACCACCGGCAACTCTATGCGCTCGGTGGCCGCTACTACGATCTCTATACGCGCCAGCACGGCCTGGAGACCAATCTCTTTCTCGCCCCCGGCGAAGGAGATAGCGAGGAAGAAATCGACGCCGCTGAGACTGAGCAAGCTGACGCTTCCATCGAAACTGAGATGGTGCCGGCCATGATGAGTGACAGCCGGATTGCCGCAAGCTGATGAGATGTATAGGAAGTTAAGAATGTTTGGAAGAATTATTTGCCTGGTTCTCGCAACTGTGGTGACCGGCTCAATGCTGGCCGGCGCTGAAGTGACCGAGTTGTCTTGCATCCAGACCGCGCCCGCGGAATACAATCTCTCGTACTCTCTCGCCGACGGCACTCGCGAAGTACAGATCTTCGCCAGCACTGACTCCGCCGGTGCGAAGGGCCTGCAACCGATTGTGAAGACATCGGATACGAGTGTCACTGTCCACGCCGGCGAGGCAGGGGATCGTGAATATTTCTTTCTGAAGCCGGATCACGGCAAGCAGCGAGAGGTCTCGGTCCGTCGACTCCCTCTTGAAGGAAGCCCCAACTTCCGAGACTTGGGCGGCTACGAGACTACGGACGGGCGTTTTGTCCGCTGGGGCCTGATCTACAGGTCTGGTGCGCTTAACAAACTAACCCCGAAGGACTTCGCCTATCTAAGTCAGTTGGGCATCCATGCTGTGTGCGACTTTCGTACTCAACAGGAGAATTCCACCGCTCCAGAATTATGGGTCCCTGGTTCCAATGTCGATCACATCAGCTTGCCGATCCCTCCAAGGGTGAACAAGGATGCGAACACATCGCCCCAAGCGTTTTACGCTTCTAATCCCACCCTGACGGAACTTAGAGACTGGATGGCCATCAACTATGACAGTCTCGCTTTCTCAGCGGCTCCTCAGTATTCCAAGCTGTTTGTGCAACTTGAAGAGGAGCATCTACCGCTTCTCTATCATTGCGCGTCCGGAAAAGATCGGACCGGTGTATTCAGCGCATTTCTGCTGCTGATGCTCGGAGTACCGGAAAAGACCGTGCTTGCCGACTATGAGTTGAGCAATACTTATCTAAAGATTCCGCTCCCGACCGATGCAACAAAGGATGCGAGCCAGAAAGCTGCGTCCGCCACCACTCCTGCGCACGGGCAGCTCACGCAAGAGCAATGGCAAGTAACAATGGTCTCTGATCCCGAATACCTGAAAGGCATGCTTCGCCATATCGAGGCAAGGTACGGTTCATTTGACAACTATCGTCGCATCGTACTTGCTGTCTCGGATGAGGATGTAGAGAAACTTCGTTCCCGGCTTCTGGAGAGATAACAAGCGACGTCTTTATTGTCTCGGCGTGCGCCGCGGAATAACGTAACTGTGATCTTTGGGCTATATGGATTAAAGGAGTAACAAGAGATGGCGCGAGTGGCCGTGGTGGGAGTAGGTGCGATCGGCGGAGTGCTGGCGGCGCTGCTGGATGCGACCGGACGCCATGAGATAACTCTGTGTACCCGGCGGCCTCTGCCGGCGTTGAGTGTGAAGACGCCGGAGGGAGCGGCGCTCATTAAGGCCCGTAATTTGACCGACCCAGCGCAGGCGGACGCGGTGGATTGGGTGTTGATTGCGAGCAAGGCTTACGACGCGGAGAGCTCGGCACAGTGGTTGCCAGCGCTCGCTGCGGATCGGGCGCCGGTGGCTGTGGCGCAAAACGGCGTAGAGCATCGCGAACGTTTTGGGCTGTGGGTGAAACAGGAACTGCTCGTGCCAGTCGTGGTGCAAATATCCGTAGACCGGCAGGCAGACGGAATCATCTGGCAGCGCAGCCGGGCGCGGCTGACGGTGGAAGAGGGGCGGTTGGGACGGGAGTTTGCCGAACTGTTCCGGGGGAGCCCATCGGAAGTCGTTGTTACGGATGACTTCAAAACCGCGTTGTGGCGGAAGCTTTGCGGTAACTCGACGGGAACTCTTTCCGTTCTGGCAGGTAAGCCTCCGTCAGCCTTCAGGATTCGCGATAACGCGTTAGCCAGGGTAGCGCTGGAGATGGCCCGTGAGTGCGTGGCGGTCGCGCGGGCCGAAGGCGCCCAGCTGGATGACAGCCTCGCGCATGCCGTGGCGGACCGGATCATGAAAGGGACTGAAGATCGTAACAACTCGATGCTGGCGGACCGGCTTGCGGGGCGGACGATGGAGATCGACGCTCGCAACGGTGTGATTGTTCGCCTGGGAGAAAAGCACGGTATCGCAACACCCCTCAACCGCATGGCGGTGGCTCTGCTGAGGGCCGAGTAACGCAGAATGATTGTGGCCTGCTAAAGATAAATAACTGCCACTTCTAAGAGGAAGATATCTTGAGTCCCGCATTGGAAGCGTCGCGCGATGAAACGGAGGAAGTTCCGGCCTCGTCGGAATCATGCATGAGTACCTGACTCTCTCATGCCTGGCGTACGCTGCGGAATCCCAACTTCCGGCTTTCCTTCGACGGACAAATCATCTGGGTGATTGGTTCGTGGATGACTCTCCTGGTCATACGTTGGCTGGTTTATCGGCTAACAGGATCGGCACTGCTCTTGGGCATGGTCGGCTTCGTCGGGCAGATCCTGACCTTTTTTTGCTTGCGCCTCCTGCCGGCGCTTGGATAAATAGGCTCGACCGGCGAAAAGTTCTCCTGCGCACGCAAGCTTTATCAATGATATAGTAGCAGCCCCGCGTTTGAGGGCTGCGACACTCAGCCATCTTCCCATTATGCGCCTTACTCTAGTGGTGTCCGCCCCACAGATGGTCGTTTATTCGTTTTGAAAGGGCATGGCTTCAGCCGTGCCGTAAGCAGCCTGAAATGAGTGTGGCTTTAGCCACTGAGGGATGGTTTTGGTAGATAAAATGTCCATTTCGTGACCACCCAAAAAGGACTGAATTTGCGGCGGACACCACTAGTTCTCGTATCTGTTCTGTTTTGCTCAGCCTCGACAGTTGCGTCGCAAAGTCGGGATCGGAACAAGATGTCCATAGTCGCTCTGAGCTAATGTGACCATCCTTTAGACTTAAGCTCTGCCAATATCTCTATGAACGCAGCTAAACGCAAACCTCTTTTTTTGTGACAGCGTGTGTATCTGAGATAAGCGACGTCGATCGGAGAAGACCTCATGACGAAGGCAACGCAAACGACGAAGCTTACGCGGGACTGCCACAGAGATCCTCCGGTATGGCAGAGTAGCCTACTAAGCGAAAGACCCTTTGACATCAAGATTCGTCATGTACTGTTCATGCTGTTTGGCACGGCGCTCCTGGCTGCCCTGTCGGTGCCGGCGAGATCGCAAACTCTAGCCGCCGTTTCAGGAGGGTCCTCAGGTACAGAAAGCAGCACGATTTCAGTTCAACCAGATATGCCGTACACGCGTCCGACGCAAAGAACGAAGCTAAGCAACTACGTCTTCGACGCGTATGGTCCGTACCCCATTGTCGCCGCTGGAATCGCTGCCGGCATCAACCAGTTTAGCAATGCACCTCCAGAGTGGAACCAGGGGGCCGAAGGCTTCGGCAAAAGATTCGGGTCTGACTTCGGCATCGCGATGGTAAGCACAACGACTCGCTATGGGCTGTCGGAGGCGTTCAAGGAAGATGCACTGTATTATCGCTGTGACTGTCGAGGCGCACTCCCGCGGCTGAGTCATGCCGTGGTTTCGACCCTGACTGCGCGCCGCGGTGAAGATGGCCACCGTGTCTTTTCTTTCCCTGCTCTCGTCGCGCCTTATGCTGGCTCTATGACCGCCATCTACGGATGGTACCCCAACCGGTACGGCGCCAAGGATGCGTTCCGAACGGGCAATTACAGCCTGCTGGTATACATGGCCGGGAACATCTCTCTTGAGTTCTTCTATAGTGGGCCTCATTCCATGCTCTCGCGTATGCATCTAAACAACGCGCACGGCGCTCCTGGCCCCGGTCCAAATCAGTGAGCGACCGCGGATTCACTGCGGATGCGGGCATGAGTCCGCCGCTTTCAAAGCGGCAGCCGGTTCACATGCCATCAAAAGCGAAGCCCGCGACGGGATTGATCGACGGATTCTTCGATTGGTTCGGCAACCTGGGGATCTTCTCCTGGAGAGTTGCTCGGGCCGCGCTGACGCCTCCGTTCGAGTGGCGCGAACTGGTTCGGCAATTGGACGACGTCGGATCGAAATCCCTGCCTCTGGTTGCTTTGGCCGGCGCCGCCGTCGGCGTTGTACTCTCGATGGAAGTTCGCTCGAGCATGACTCGATTTGGAGCTAAATCGCTGCTTCCTTCGGCGATCATCTTTTCACTTATCCAGGAGATGGGCCCCATCATCACCGGTCTCGTAGTGAGCGGGCGAGTGGGGGCCGGCATCGGCGCGGAACTGGCATCGATGAAGGTGACCGAACAGATCGACGCCATCGAGGCATCGGCGATCAACCCTTACAGGCTTCTGGCGGCTACGCGCATTTTGGCGTGCATCCTGATGCTGCCTCTGCTAACCCTCGCCGCGGACGGGTGCGGCGTGCTGATGGGATGGTTGGCGCAGACGATGGTTGAGCCGGTCTCGTTTCACCAGTTCATCGATAGTGGTTTTCGCGGTTCCACGCTTAAAGACTTCTTGCCGCCTACATTCAAAACGGCAGTGTTCGGTTTGATTATTGGGCTCGTCGCATGTTTTCAAGGAATGCGCACGCGCGGAGGCGCCGAGGGCGTGGGCCGTGCAGCAACAAACTCAGTGGTTCTTGCGTCGCTCTTCGTGATCCTGGCAGACGTCGTGCTGGTCAAACTCATTCTCGTTGTCTTCCACTAACTCAGGAATCAGGGAAACACAAAACGAATATGGCTACGACCTATGACATTCCGATGCGGCAAGGACCTGATGAAGCGCAGGGCGATGAGTACGTTGTCGCCGTCACAGATGTTTATAAGTCCTTCGACAGCCATCAGGTTTTGAACGGGATCAGTTTGAGGGTAAGCCGCGGTGAAACCCTGGCGGTGCTGGGACGCAGCGGCACAGGTAAAAGCGTATTGCTAAGGCTCATTATCGGCCTCGAAACACCCGATTCCGGATCGATCTGCATCCATGGCCACGACATCGCCGGGCTGACTCTCGATCGGATGGGCGATATCAGAAAAAAGATGGGTTTCCTGTTTCAACATGCAGCGCTCTACGATTCGCTCACCGTCGGCGAGAACGTCGCGTTTCCCCTTGAACATCATCGCAGAGAGTTATCCAGGTCCGAGCGGGCCGGCCGGGTAAAGCAACTATTGGCCGAGGTAGGCATGGAAGGCGACCTGCATAAGATGCCTTCCGATATCTCAGGCGGGATGCAAAAGCGCGTAGGCTTGGCGCGCGCGCTGGCTCTGGAACCGGAGATACTGCTTCTGGACGAACCCACCGCAGGTCTCGACCCCATCAGTTCAGGCGAGATTGACGATTTGATTCTCAAACTGCAACGCGAGCGTCAGATGGCATCGATCGTTGTGACTCACGATCTGCATAGCGCGAAAACCATTGCCAACCGCCTGGCATTGCTGAATAGGGGCAATGTGGTAATCGAGGGTAAATTTGAGGATCTGCAACAAAGCGATATCGAGTTTGTAAAGGAATTCTTGAAGCAGTCGTAGGAGGGCATATGTCGAGAGTGGCGCGGTTAGGAATGTTCATCGTAGCGACACTGGCAGTTCTCGCCGCCGGGGTCTTTATCATCGGGAGCAAGGAGTATCTCTTTAGCTCCACATACCGGCTCAAGGCGCAGTTTGACAACGTGGCCGGTCTCGCTGCCGGAGCAGAGGTGCAGGTTGGCGGAGTCCACAGCGGAATTGTGCAGAGCATCGAACTGCCCAACAAGCCCGGTGGCAAGGTCACGGTCGTTGTGGACCTCGACAGAAATACCCACGATATCGTCAAACAGGACTCGGTAGCCACTATCGACACCGAGGGGTTGCTCGGTAATCAGTACCTGGCGATTTCGTTTGGTAGTGCAGGACAACCTGACGTGAAGGATGGAGATACCCTCCAAAGTGAGCCGCCGCTGCAGATGGGGGATATGCTCAAGAAGACGAACGTCATTCTCAATAGCAGCCAGCAGGCTGTTGAGAATACGAGTCAGGCGACGGCGCATCTGAACTCGGTAAGCGCCAAAATCGATTCGGGACAAGGTACTGTCGGAGCGCTGGTGAACGACAAGCAACTCTATAACAACTTGGAACAGACCACCAATACGCTGAATGCGACGATGCTCCAGGCGCAGACCGGGGTGACGGACTTCCAGGAGAATATGGAAGCGCTGAAGCACAACTTTCTCTTAAGCGGATACTTCAAGAAGCGTGGATACGAGGACTCACGCGATTTGGCAGCAAATAGAATTGGGGGACTTCCAGAAGGAGTCCCGCTGAAGGCGTTTACTTTTACAGCCAAGCAACTCTTCGACGGCCGTGATTCGGCCAAGCTTAAGAATCAGAAATCTCTCGATGCCGGCGGCCAGTTCATGGCGGCAAATCAATTCGGAATTGCGGTGGTCGTGGTCTCCACCGGCATGGAAGGCGATGCCCAAAAGGACTTGGTACTTACCGAGGCAAGGGCTATGGTCGTAAGACAGTACCTGGTCGAGAACTTTGGATTTGACGACAGTCAGCTTAAGACCCTGGGAATGGGTAAGCAGACAGGCTCGAGCCCGGACGCAGATTGGGGCTCGATCCGACTTCTTATCTTTCCTACGGGAACCGAGATACCCGCCGACAAACCGGCAAAGGCGCCTGGCTCGCCTACGGCATCTGCTAGCCAACCGGTTCAAGTGACCGCAGCAGCAACTACGAAGCCGTAGTCGAGGTCGAGGCCAATACCGCCGGGAAAAGGACAAGAAATGACCGGAAACAAGCATAACCCTGAAGGAAATAGCAGCGGCAGTGGTGAGCCCGATCCTGGTCCCTACTGGAGACGTATGCACCGTGACTGGCGCTTCTGGGTGGGCGCCGTCTTCATGTTTGCCGCGCTCGCTATTTATGTGCTAAGTGGAGACTTGGCATGGGTTCCACGCGGCCATCCGAAGCAGGCGCCAATGCAACAGACCGGAAGCTAGTGGTGTCCGCCACACAGATGGTCGTTTATTCGTTTTGAAAGAGCACGGCTTCAGCCGTGCCGTAAGCAGCCTGAAATGAGTGTGGCTTTAGCCACTGAGGGATGGCTTTGGTAGAAAAATATCCATTTCGTGACCACCGAAAAGGGACTGTATTTGTGGCGGACACCACTAGCAAGTCTTTATCTCTACTATGAACCAGGTCCATTGTATCCGATGCGGTTTGATGTGAGCTACCAGTATGGGATGTCGGCAGGGCCGCAATCAAATGGCCTTTATTTCGCGCTACTTCCGAATGCTGGTCCAGTCGGCGAAACATAGATGCGCATCGGCAAAGATGACCGTCCGAGCCCGGCGAAGAGAATGTCTGTGAAGATTCGGCACGGACATTCTCATTGTCTCGCTGCTGCTTTCCGAAGTGACCGCATGAGCAAAGTAGCTCAGCCAATCCTTCGATAGTTTGAAAGAATAACCCTGAAGAAGAGTCTTCGTTCTCCTCTCCCCCATGGCTGCTGAGCTAAGCCAGTCCATCTGATCTTTGCCTCCTTAGCCATCCGAGTTGCACTGGGACAAACCGTCGCGATCTCGTCTCTCTTGAGGATTGACCCGCTTTCTCTCACATCAGCGCATCTTTCTAAGCAGATGCGGGATAGGACGCACACAAGCATATGAACGCGAGTTGCAATCGGCCGATCGAAGATGCTTCTGAATTCTCATCAAGTCCGAGACAACGATTGGAGAACATTCAATGCCTCTTGTCACAGTAGTTCTCACACTTGCCGTAGTGGGTGTGTTGTTATGGCTTGTGAACCGCTTCATCCCCATGCAGGGCCAGATCAAGGGCATTCTCAATGCCGTAGTGGTGATTGCCGTGGTTATATGGCTCCTGAAGATATTCAATCTGTTAGGGTACATTACCCAATTCCGAGTCGGCCATTGAGAAGCAGATCTACCGAACCCGCGACGGCTGTACCCGTCAACCAAGTACAAGCACAACACAACACGGCAGAGTACCGCCCACAGGAGATATCGTGAGACGCATGCTTTTGTTTGGAATGGGAAGTGTCCTCAGCTTGAGCGCGTTTGCTCTAGCCAGTCCTCAAGCGACGATGGTTCTCGAATCGGGAGGCCCAGCGCCCACTTACCGCGTTACAGTGATCAGCCGCTCGGTCCAGGCGGTCAACTATCGGCATCGCAGTGGCGCCTCGGATGTTGACTTTGCCGGTACAGCTTTACTGCCTTCGGCGGATGGCAAAGCCAAGGTGCGAAGCAAGCGCGGCACCATGGAAGTTGAGGCAGATTTCGGAAACCTGCAGAGTCCCAAAACCTTCGGTAACGAGTATCTTACCTACGTTATGTGGGCGATCTCACCCGAGGGCCGGGCTGTGAACCTTGGAGAAGTGCTGGTTGGCGACAACGATCGAAGCAAGCTGACTGCAACGACGGACCTCCAGGCGTTTGCATTGATCGTTACAGCAGAGCCGTATTACGCCGTCCGGCAGCCTAGCAACGTGGTGGTTCTTGAGAATGTCATTCGCCCCGATACCAAGGGAACCACTGAGGCAGTAAATGCGAAGTATGAGCTAATGGAGCGTGGCGGTTACATTCCCACTGGTTACAAGTTCGACCCGGTCGTTTTAAGCGCCAGTCTTCCTTTGGAGTTCTACGAGGCGCGGAACGCCCTGCGGATCGCCCAGTCCGAGGGAGCCGAAACGTATGCAGGCCCAAGCTATCAGCATGCCGTTGAATTGATGAACAGTGCCGACGCGTACGCCGTAGACAAGCACATCGACAGAAAGCCGCTAATTGCCGTTGCTCGAGAGGCAGTTCAGACTGCCGAAGATGCGCGCGAGATTGCGGTCAAGAAGATCGATGAAGAGCGCCTGGCTAATGAGCGCCAGAATTCAAGCGATGCACAGGCAAGATCGCAGGCTCAGGCTGAGGACGCTACGCGTCTGAAGGAGAGGGCGCAATCCGATGCATCGAACGCACAAGCCGAAGCGGCCAACGCGCAAGCCAATGCGGCAAAGGCGCAAGCCGATGCGGCAAGGGCACAAGCTGACATGACAGCCAATCAGGCAGCATCCACAGTAGCAATCTCGGCCGCACAGGCCGATGCGGAGCAAGCCCGGATCGCAGCGGAAAAGGCTCAGCAAGGTGAGCATGATGCGATCAGCGACAAAGCGGCAATGCGCGCGCAATTGTCCGAGCAACTCAACAAGATTCTTGCAACTCGCGATAGCGCACGCGGACTGATTGTTAGCATGTCCGATGTATTGTTCGACACTGGACAGTATTCCTTGAAGCCGGGCGCACGCGAGAAGCTGGCAAAAGTGGCTGGAATTCTGATCGCCTACCCAGGGCTCAACATCGAGGTCGGCGGCTATACCGATAACGTTGGCGGCGATGATATGAATCAGAAGCTGTCTGAGAATCGAGCCGGTGCAGTACTCAAGTATCTTGTGGAACAAGGCGTAACAGCAAACTCGGTGAGCGCCAAGGGCTTTGGCAACACATCGCCGGTAGCATCCAACGAAAACTCCAGCGGCCGGCAGGAAAACCGGAGAGTTGAATTGGTCGTTTCCGGTGATGCCATTGGAAGTCCAGTAGTTGTAACAACGGGAAGCTTGCGCTAACGAGGCCGCCAACCTGCGCTGCGGTCTTGCAACAAAACCGCAGCGCAGGTTGGGTAATCCTGACTGACTGTTGTCATTCTTCTGGTTCTTGAACGGATTTGAGTAATGCTGCTCGTTGATCTTGTGGGTCTAGAATCATGCATCGGTCACGTAATACCAACTTACGGCATCGCTTGTTGTGCCTCAACACCATCTGTTGCAGGTTAATTATCCGTGTCTTGTGTATACTCGACCTACTAGGTAAGGCTACACCGTCTCGCCTTCAGCCATTCAGGCTTCGCTCCAGACGAGCACCGTTCAAGCACACAGCGGATCGAATGGAGTTCAGATGACCCTCATCAAGAAATGCGATGTTAAGACGTACTTCGCCTCGCGCCATGGCAAGCGTTTGCATTTGGTTCAACAGATTGACAAGCCTGCCGCAGCCGCATCGCCATTGACGGATATGCCGATCGAATCGGATGTGTCTGCCTTTGTCGAAGATTTCTCGCTAGAACATTCTTCTCCCGGAGGGACCGTATCGGCAGTCGTGATGGACGTCAATTTGGACGAGGCGCAGATCCCAGAGGCGCATAGCACTCCTCGGTCGTAAAGCAGAACCCGGGCCTACTGCGCCGGGTGTCGGCACTATTGCCTGGTGGTATCCGCCACACAGATGGTCGTTTATTCGTTTTGAAAGGGCACGGCTTCAGCCGTGCCGTAAGCAGCCTGAAATGAGTGTGGCTTTGGCCACTGAGGGATGGTTTTGGTAGATAAAATGTCCATTTCGTGACCACTGAGAAATGACTGTATTTGTGGCGGACACCACTAGATTCGACCGAGTTAGGGTGGTGTTTGCGACGAGTGCTCGCGCGAGGAGAAGGACCGAACAAAGCAGGTTTGAGGCGAGCATCGCAATCGGGCTTGCGAATCACCAGAGACGGGCTTTCCCGGCGTCGGTACAAGCGAAAGTAGGGTGATATGTCGTTGCTTGAAGCCATACATTCTGAAGGGATAGCTGGCGGAGTTACTCGATCGGGGTCGGATCCAGTTGCGCCGAAGGTTTGTAGCCTTCCGTTGCCCACGAGGGTTGCATTTGTCGGTAACTTCCTGCCGCGACAATGCGGAATTGCCACATTCACCACGGACTTGTGTGCCGCACTTGCAGCGGAATACGGCAGCGATCGCTTGTTTGCTATACCGGTCAACGATCCGGAGTCGCACTACGAATACCCGGACCAGGTGCGTCTGGAACTTGAGCAGGAAGATTTGCGTTCCTACGAGCGCGCTGCTGAATTCCTTAACTTCAATGGCAACGATCTTGTTTGTCTGCAACATGAATATGGCATCTATGGTGGAGCAGCGGGCCGCCATGTCCTGGCTTTGCTGCGAAGGTTGAAGATGCCGCTGGTCACTACACTGCATACGGTTCTGCGAGAGCCGGACGCAAATCAGCGCGCAGTGCTCGAAGAGATCGCGCTGCTCTCTGATCGCCTTGTAGTGATGAGCGAATTGGCGGCTACGCTCCTGCACGAGGTGTATGCAGTTCCGAGCGCAAAGATCGATATCATTCCGCACGGTGTACCGGATCTCCCCTTCATGGACCCCAATTATTTCAAAGATAAATTCGGCACCGAGGGTAAGTCGGTTTTGCTCACTTTCGGCTTGCTGTCTCCAAACAAGGGGATCGAAAACGTCATTCAGGCGCTGCCTGCAATTTTGGAAAAGCACCCGAACGTGGTCTATATCGTCTCTGGCGTAACCCATCCACATATCCGCCGGCGCGAAGGCGAACGCTACCGGGAACAGTTGCAAGCGTTGGCAGAAGTGCTTGGTGTTTCCGAGCACCTGATTTTTAACAATCGCTTTGTGAGCACCGAGGAGTTGGTAGAGCACGTTGGCGCTGCGGACATCTACATCACGCCTTACCTCCAGGAGGCGCAAGTAGTTTCCGGTACGTTGGCCATTGCTCTCGGAGCAGGAAAGGCGATTGTTTCCACGCCGTATTGGCATGCGAAAGAACTGCTCGCCGGGAAGAGGGGCGTAATTGTCCCCTTCGCAAACCCCGAGGCAATTGGAAGCGCTGTCCTCGCTCTGCTAGACAATGAAGCGGAGCGTCACGCTATGCGCAAGCGCGCATATTTGTACTCTCGTGGAACGACGTGGCCAAAAACGGCGCGGGCCTACATGGCGAGCTTTCAGCGAGCAAGGTTTGAACGCTCATTGCATCCAAGAGCCGCTCAACAAGGCGATTCTCCTGTAGAGCCGGTCGACTTTCTGCCCGTGCTCAACGCCGGCCATCTGTTGAACATGACTGACGATACAGGCATCTTGCAGCACGCCATCTTCTCCGTACCGAACACGCGCGAGGGATATACAACAGATGACAACGCACGCGCGCTTATAGTCTCGACTCTCTTGGATGATAGCTCGTCGCAGCCGGCCCGGCTGGAGCATGCAAACCTCTCCCATCGCTACTTGGCGTTTCTATGGCTTGCTTTTGACACTGATTCCGGGAGATTCAGAAACTTTCTAGGTTACGACCGCAGATGGCTGGAGAGCGTGGGATCGGATGACAGCCATGGCCGAGCTTTGTGGTCGTTGGGAAAGGTGCTGGGACACTCCCAGCAGGTCGGCTTGAGAGGGGCGGCAGGGAGGCTCTTTGAAGCTGCCGTGCCTGCAACGCTCACGTTCACCAGTCCACGAGCCTGGGCATTCTCCATTTTGGGCCTGCAGGCCTATCTGGATTGGTTTCCTGGAGACAGAGCCATCCAGGGAGTTCGCAATGTCTTGGCAAATCGACTCCTTGACATCTATGAGAGAAGCTACTCCGAAACGTGGAAGTGGTTTGAGAAAAGCCTTTCCTACTCAAATGCTAGGCTTTCGCAGGCCTTGATTCTCGCCGGTTGGCGGAGTGATAACCAGAGAATGATCGAAGTGGGAATGGATTCGTTGAAGTGGCTTGTTGCCGAGCAGCACCGCGACGATAGAGAGATTTTTGTACCGATTGGGTCCAGTGGATTCTTCATTGAAGGAAATGAAAAGGCTCGATTCGATCAGCAACCAGTGGAGGCCTGCGCAACAATCTCTGCTTGCCTTGAGGTGTACAGGCTGACAGAAGAGAGCCACTGGCTTGAGGAAGCTCGAAGGGTCTTTCGCTGGTTTCTCGGCAAAAACGATTTGCAAGTTCCGCTGTTTGACGCATCGACGGGTGGTTGCCGCGATGGCCTGCATCCAGATCGTGTGAACGAAAACCAGGGAGCTGAATCTACACTTTCTTTCCTAATGGCTTTGCTTGAAATGCAGGCGGCTAAGGTGGCAATCGCAGACGAACTGCACGAAGGAATGAGCGTTAACCATTGAAACCAGTTCTCTCATTAGATGAATCGCCGGAATCTATCGCTCTGGAACAAGCAAAAGCGAAGGCGTGCGGTGATCTTTGCTTGTTTACGAGACATGCTGGTAATCCAATCCTGAGCCGCGAACACTGGCCATACCCGATTAATAGTGTCTTGAATGCAGGTGCGGTATTGCTGGAGAATGGTGATACCTTGCTTCTGTGCCGAATTGAAGAGCGGAGCGGCTTGTCGCATCTCTGCGCCGCGCGTTCTGCCAATGGTATCGATAACTGGCGGATCGATCCCCAACCGACTTTGATGCCGAATCCTCAGGAGTTTCCAGAAGAGATCTGGGGCATCGAGGATCCGCGCATCACCTACGTCCCTGAGCTCGAACAATACGCCGTGGCATACACATCCTTTGCGCGCGGAGGCCCCGGAGTCTCGCTAGCGTTGACCAAGGATTTTCATAGCTTTGAACGATTCGGCGTCATCATGCCTCCAGAGGACAAGGACGCGGCGTTGTTGCCGCGGAGGATCGGCGGCCGCTGGGCTCTGATTCACCGGCCGATGACAGCTCTTGGCGCCCATATGTGGATATCCTATTCGCCGGACTTGCGCCATTGGGGAAGCCACAAGATCATTCTCGAGGCGCGACGCGGCGGTTGGTGGGATGCGAACAAAATTGGGCTGTGCTCTCCGCTGATTGAAACCGCCAAAGGCTGGCTAGCGATTTACCACGGAGTGCGGCAAACCGCATCGGGAAGCATATATCGCTTGGGCTTGTCGCTATTCGATTTGGAGAAACCGGATGTCTGCCTGCAACGGGGAAATTCCTGGGTCTTCGGACCAGAGGCGAGCTATGAACGTACTGGAGATGTAAATGATGTCGTGTTTCCTTGCGGACAGACGATCGGGGCGGATGGAGACACCATCAATTTGTATTACGGCGCCGCTGATTCCTGTATTGCTCTGGCCACAGGAAGCGTTCGCCGTCTTCTCTCCTGGCTGGATTCGAATGGCAGTCAAGCAGAAAGACGCACGCTCTAGTGGTGTCCGCCACACAGATGGTCGTTTATTCGTTTTGAAAGGGCACGGCTTCAGCCGTGCCGTAAGCAGCCTGAAATGAGTGTGGCTTTAGCCACTGAGGGATGGTTTTGGTAGAAAAA
>Ga0181516_10000081_pt1 | contig 97061 bp, 75 predicted proteins | sample PEATcosm2014_Bin_25_FD_121104 | JGI IMG/M metagenome (GOLD analysis project Ga0181516, IMG submission 121104) | Peatland microbial communities from MTU Mesocosm Facility, Houghton, MI, USA - PEATcosm2014_Bin01_10_metaG | ecosystem: Environmental > Terrestrial > Soil > Wetlands > Peat | place...
CGAATTTAGGAGACAGGATGAACGCAGATGAACGCTGAAGAAAGGCGCTGGCGCCCTCTTTGCCGCCCTCAGCCTTCTTCTTCCTCTGCGTCCCCTGCGCCTCTGCGCGAGCCCCTCTTACTCCGAGCCCCCGCGCCTCCGCGTGGTCTGATCTCCTTCTTCCTCTGTGTTCTCCGTGCCTCTGTGTGAGACCTTCGTACCTAGCCCCTAGCCCGGTACCTGCCGTACAACGCCGCCGGTGAAAACTCCTGCCGGGAGTGTGCTGCCAAGACAAAGCTGAATCTGTACGGTTTGACGGGGATGCGGTAGGGCTCGAAGGTCAGCGGGCCGCAGCTTCCGCTCCCTAGGCCGCACTGAAGGTGGTCGAGGGTGACGGTGATCTCGTCGCGGCGGGGAACCTCGTGGCGGTGTTTGGCCTCGTCGAGGTCCTTCACGGTGTACGGGTGGGCCGAGAACGCGAAGCGCTCGCCGCCGGTGACCCAAAGTCCGGTGCCGCGGTCGTCGTAGAGGCCCATCCAACGGGTGCCGAAGCGGTTGCCGTTCTCCTGGGGGTAGGCGTAGTCGGTATGCAGGGCCTCGAGACCGGCTTCAAACACGCCGGTTCGGACGCCGGCCTGGCTGTCGATGTAGCTTTCGCCGGGTCCGAGGCCGTACCAGGAGGCTTTCCCGAACGCCAGAGGAACCTTCAGGTCCACGCCCAGACGCGGCAGATGCGGCAGGTCGCCCCGGGGCTGAACGTCGATGGCCAGCTCGACGGCGCCGCCTTCCAGGAAGCGGTAGCGATACTCGGTGTCAAACCCGTGGGTGAACACCGGCGGGGCGACTCGGCTGCGGACCACGACCTCGGGGCCGTGCGCGCCGGTCTCCACTGAAACGCTGTCGACGCGGTGGAGCATGTAGTGATAGCCCACGCCCTCCCAGATCTTGGTGAACCCGTTGGGTAGGCCGAACTGCCAGTCGTTGTCGATGCGGGCGCGCCAAAGATTAAGGCGCGGGCCCTCGGTGACCAGGGGCACCCCGGCGTGAGTCCAGGTGGGTCGCCCGGTCAGGCGGTCAAACACGAGGGTGTTTTCGCCGAAGCTCAGTTTCACGGCGCGCGCGTCGTCGGCGATCCGGGGCGCGGGCTGCAGAACGGCGGGGGCGTGAGCGGGGGGAGCGGCGCTCACGGCCAGCGGGAACTCGGTGAAGCCGACCTCGTGGCCGGCGGCGGCCCAGGGGGCGTCGGCCTTGGTGCGGAAAGCCAAACGAACGACGGCCTCGCCCGAGCGCACCTTCGCGGCCGCGGCGGCCAACGCGGGAAGGGCCAGAACTCCCTCGGCCCCGGCGGCAACGGCGGGTGCGTCCACCCGGGAGCCGGCGACTGAGATTCCGTCGACAAGCAGCGTCCAGTCAACGCTGTAGCCGTCGAGGCCCGAGAAGTCGTGGCGGTTGGCTACGGTGAACCGGCCCGACGCCGCGTCGGCGGTGGTCACCTTGACGGGCGACTGGTGGGCCTTCAGCTCGATCAGGCCGGGGCTGGGGGTTCTGTCCGCGAACACGAGCCCGTCGCAGACGAAGTTGCCATCGTGGGGGAACTCGCCGAAGTCTCCCCCGTAGGCGTACCACTTCTTGCCGTCGGTCCAGCGTTCGATGCCGTGGTCGGCCCACTCCCATACGAAGCCGCCCTGCATGCGCGGGTGGTTCCAGAACAGGTCCCAGTACTCGGTGAGCACGCCGGGACCGTTGCCCATGGCGTGGGCGTACTCACAAAGGATGTAGGGCTTGCCCGTGGTGTCGGCGTCGGCCTCTCCCCTCCACTTTTCGGGGCTCGGGTACATGCGGCTGATGACGTCGACGGCGGCGGCTTCCCGGGCGTAGTCCTTGCCGGCTTCCTGACGGTCGAGCATGCGGGCGGTGGCGCCTTCGTAGTGGATGAGGCGCTCGGGGTCCCGGGCGCGCGTCCACCGGCTCATGGCCTCGTGGTTGACGCCGAAGCTGCTCTCGTTGCCCAGGGACCAGAAGATCACAGACGGGTGGTTCTTGGTGGCTTCGACGTGGCGCTTCATCCTGTCGACGAAGGGGACTTCCCACTCGGGCCACTCGCTGGGGTTCTTGCCGTCCTCGTACGAGAAGCCGTGGGTCTCGAGGTCGCACTCGGCGATGGTGTAGAGCCCCAGCTCGTCGCAGAGGTCGAACAGGTGCCTGTCGTTGGGGTAGTGGCTGGTGCGAAGGGCATTTACGTTGTGCGCCTTCATGAGCAGCAAGTCCTTCCTCAGCTCCTCAAGAGGAGTCACGCGGCCCAAGCGCGGGTGGTTGTCGTGGCGGTTGACGCCCTTGAGGATGACCCGGCGTCCGTTGACCAAGAAGGCGTGGGGCACCTTTTCGATGGTGCGGAACCCTACCCTTACGCTCACGGCCGACAGCTCCTTGCCTTTGCCGTCCTTGACGGTGAGGACGAGGCGGTACAGGTTGGGCGTTTCGGCGTTCCAGGGGAGGCAGGAGGGGATGGATGCGGCCAGAGTCGGAGCGCTGAGGGCCGAGTGCCCCGTCCACACCACCGCGCCCTCGGGGTCGAGCAGGGCGCCCTCAAGCACGCCCTCAGCCTTGCCGTGGATCACGGCGTCGACCTTGAGGGAACCTGTACCAGTCCGGTGGTCCCAGGCGGCGTGGACGAACGCGTCGTAGACCTCGACGGCGGGCGGCGCGATAAGCCACACGTCGCGGAAGATGCCCGACAGCCACCACTGGTCCTGGTCCTCGAGGTAACTGCCGTCGTTCCAGCGGACCACGCGCACCTCGAGCTCGAAGGTACGCTTGGCACCGATGTCGAACTCGTGGACCAGGCGGCTGCCCTTGCTGAACCCGACCTCCTTGCCGTCCACAAGCACCCAGAACGCCGAGTCGACGCCCTCGAAGCGCAGGCGCAGCGGCCCGTCGAAGCCGGCGGGCACCTCAACGGTTCTGCGGTAGACGCCCACGGGGTTGTCCGAGGGCACCCGGGGAGGGTCCACGGGGAATGGGTACATGACGTTGGTGTAGTGGGGAGCGCCGTGGCCCTGGAGCTGCCACACGCCGGGAACCCGGATGGGGCTCCATTGAGCGCCTTCGGTGGCCACCGCCAGAGGCGACGGGAACAGGGCGAAGTCCCACTGGCCGTTGAGCAGGTGCGACCGGGCGCCCTCGTCGGGCCAAGGTGCCAGCCAAGCGTGCGGTTCCAGGCGGTTTCTGCCCGTAAGCTTCTGATTTTCCCAGTCGTTCATCGTGGTTCTCCTCACTGTATCCGTCCATCCTAAGACCGCACCCGCAGTCCCGTATGTCGATTTCGTGCATTTTGAGGTATTCTTGGCGCATGGCCCTGGAGTTCTACAACATCATTGACCAGAACGCCGGTCTTGGCGTCCTCTTTGCCGGGCAGGAGCACAACGAGCCCGACCACCGCGTCCAGACCGTGCGCGACCACTACTTGTTCCACTACGTGCTCGAAGGCCACGGCCGCTTCGGCCTGGGACGGCGCACCTGGGACCTGGGACCGGGCGACGGGTTCCTGCTGGCCCCCGGGGTGGCCGGGCGGTACGCTTCCGATTCCCGAAACCCGTGGCACTACGCCTGGGTGGGGTTCCACGGGAGGGAGGCCGCGCGCCTGCTCCCCCAAGTGGGCTTCGACGAGGGCCGCGCCGTGCTTCAAGCGCCGCCCGACGCCGACCTGGCCGCCCGGATGCTGGCGCTGTGCTCGGTGCTGGAAGCGCGGGCTCCGGGGTTCAGCCTCGCGGTCGAGGGCCACATGCTGCTTGTGCTCTCCGACCTGGCGCGGCTGGCGGGCCCCCGGGCCCGGGTCGACATGGTGGCCAAGTCTCAGGCCCTCGGGTGGGCCGAGGCAGCGGCGGAGTTTATTCAGACCAACCACCACCGCGCCATCGGCGTCAAGGCGGTCGCGGCGTACGTGGGGTTCCACCCCAGCCACCTGGGACGGCTGTTCCGGGCGCACTACGGGACTACGGTGCAGGCTTGGCTGGCCCGGACGCGAATTGAAAGGGCCAAGCTGCTGCTGAGGACCACCGACCGCCCCGTGTCGGAGGTGGCGCGCTCGGTGGGCTACCGCGACTACGCCCCCTTCGAGAAGCGGTTCAAGGCCTTGGCGGGCCGCAGCCCCAGCGACTACCGCAAGGGCGAGTTTTTTACTTGACGGCGTCCCAGCGTTTCAGCAGTTCCATCGTCCCCAGGGACTTGAGCGCCTCCGAGCCCCCGGCGGCGGCCTCCATGGCGCGGAATCGGGCCTCGAACTTCGCGTTGCCGTGGATGAGCTCCTGCTCGGCGTCGAGGTCGAGGTAGCGCCCCAGGGCGGCCACCGCCAGGAGCAGGTCCCCGTACTCCTCGGCCAGGCGGGCGCGGTTCCCCGAGGCAATCTCGGCTTCGACCTCGGTCAGTTCTTCGGTCACCTTGGCCACCGCCTGGTCCAGCCGGGGCCATGCGAACCCCACGCCGATGGACTTCTTCTGAATCTCCTGGGCGCGCATCAGGGCGGGCAGAGACCGGCTGATCTTGTCGAGGACCGAGGCGGGCTTGGCCTTGCCGGCGGCGGCCTTCTCGGCGGCCTTGATGAGCTCCCACTGGGTGTGGACGGCCTCGGACGTGGCGGCCACCGAGGTGCCGAACACGTGCGGGTGCCGACGGACCATCTTCTCGCTGATGGCCCTCACCACGTCGTCGATGGTGAACCGTCCGGCCTCGGCCGCGATCTGGGCATGAAAGACGACCTGCAGCAGCACGTCGCCCAGTTCCTCGGCCAGGTTGGCATCGTCCCCTGACCTCACGGCCTCGACCACCTCGACCGACTCCTCGAGGAGGTGTTTGAGCAGACTCTCGTGGGTCTGTTCGCGGTCCCAGGGGCAGCCGTCGGGGGCCCTCAGGCGCGACAGGATTTCGACGAGGCCGGGAAACCCGGGGGGCAAGGTGGCGGGATCGGTCATGGGGACTCCTCGAAAGACAGTAACACAGCTACAATTCCTGCATGAAGAGCGTGCCAAACCCAAGAATGATCTACCAGACCGACGAGACGCGGGGCAAGATCGTTTCGGTGGCGCGGAGCCTGTTCACAGAGCGGGGCCTGTTCGACACCCAGATGCTCGACGTGGCCGCAGCTCTGGGCATGAGCCGCACCACCCTCTACCGCTACTTTCAGGACAAGCGCGACCTGGCGCTGGCCGTCCTCCAGATCCTCATGGTCGAGCTCCACCAGTCGTGGCGCGACCCCGGGCCATCGTCCGGCCGAAGCGCCAGGGAGAGGGTGGGCCTGTACCTCAAGCAGGTTTGGGCCAACGACGGCGCCTTCGCGCCCCACCTGCGCTTCTTTGCCGAGTTCGACGCCTTCTTCTCGGGGTCGCGAATTCCGAAAGGGTTCAGAGACAGGCTGGCGGCAGTGCTCCCCGCCGAAGGCGACCCGGTGCTGCTCGCGCTGGTCGTCGAGGCGCAGACCGACGGCTCGCTCCGGAGCGGGCTCGACGCGCACCTGACCATGGCCACCCTCATCAACACCGTGCGCGGCCTCCAGCAGCGGCTGCAGCTCCGCGCCGACGTGCTCGTCGAGCTCCACCCCCACGAGGCTGGCCGTCTTGTCGATGAGGCCCTGGGGTACCTGATGCGCGGCCTGGCCCCCTAGACGGGAGCATCCGCCAGAGGCAGGCCGATGGTGAACTCGGTGCCGTGACCTACGCCCGCCGGGGGGCTGTCGACGCGGATCGTCCCCTGGTGGTTCTTCACGATGCCGTAGACCACCGAGAGTCCCAGGCCCGTGCCTCCCCCCGCCTGCTTGGTGGTGAAGAACGGTTCGAAGATCCTGGCCTGGACGTCGGCGGGGATTCCCGCCCCCGAGTCGCGGACCGGCAGCACGACCCGCGACCCCTCCACCCGGGTCTGGATGTGCAGGATGCCGGTCCCTCCCATGGCGTCCCGGGCGTTGATGGCCAGGTTGAGGATCACCTGTTCCCACTGGCTGGGGTCGGCCACCACCCGGGTACCTTCGGGGACGAGCTCGAGCTCGATTTTCACGTCGGCGCCCAGGACGCGCGCGAGGAACCCCGTCATCTTGGAAAGCAGGTCGTTGAACTCGAAGCTCTTGAGCTGGAGCGTCTCCTTGCGGCTGAAGGCCAGCAACCCGCGCACCAGCTCTGAGGCGCGCTTCACGGCGGCCTGGATCTGCTCCACCAACGGACGGGCCTGCTCGGGGTCGCCGGGTGACAGCGACAGCAGCTCGGAGCAGCCCTGGATGACCGTCAGAATGTTGTTGAAATCGTGGGCCACCCCCGCAGCCAAGGTTCCGACCGCCTCCAGCCGCTGGGACTCGCGGCTGTGCTCCTCGATGCGGCGCTTCTCGGTCATGTCGCGGACGTACGCGCACGCGAAGGCCCGGCCCTGGTAGTCGATCAGGTCCACCGAAATTTCGACGGGAACAAGGCTGCCGTCCTGGGCACGAAGGGTCCGGCTCAGGAACAGAGACTTCCTTTCGAGGAGATCGTTCCAGAACCCGTCGAGGTCGGTGGGCGGACCGTCGTCGAGGTCCCGCAGAGTCATCGTCCTCAACTTTGGACCCGAGTACCCCAGCTGCCACGCCGCCTGGTTGGAGTACAGCACCCGAAACTCGGGATCGAGCCACAGGATGATGTCGGCCGATTTATCGATCGTGAACTCAAAGAGCAACAGCTGTTCGCGGTGGAGCAGCACCTCCTCGTGCGCGGCCTCGAGGCGGACGAGGTAGCGGCGGACCTGGATGAACAGGATGACCGAGATGACCAGAACGTAGAACCAGCCCTTGATCGTGCTCACCGTGGCCATGACACCCGGGTCGCTGATGAGCAGCGCCAAGAGCCGGTCAGAGAAGAAGATCCAGAGGCAGCTGAGGACGGCGTAGGTCAGCGTAACCCTGAAGGCGAACCGTCGGGGTTCGGTGAACCAGTTCACGGCAAGGCGGCCACCTTGCCCGTATCGACGTCGTAGTAGGCGGCCTTGAGGTTCAGCTTGCCGTCCCGGATGGCCGCAGCGAGGTTCGGGCTGCCCTGGATCTTGGCGAGCACCATCTTGGCGTTTTCGCGCACGGCGTTGTCGAGCAGGTCGCCCTTGAAGAACCTTGCAGCCTCGACGGCGGGCCGGATCTGGGCCGCCACAGCCTCGATGTTGGGCGGCAGATCGCCCCCCTGCAGCGTGGTCTGAACGGCGGCGCACCTCTTGTGGCCCAGGACGACCAAGTAGTTCACCCCCAGTTGCGAGACCGCGTACTCGATGCTCCCCAGCTCGACGTCGGTGACGACCTCGCCTGCGGTTCGGATCACGTAGAGGTCGCCGATGCCCTGGTCGAACAAGACCTCTGGAGGCACCTGGCTGTCCGAGCACGCGACGACGATGGCAAAGGGCTTCTGGGCCATGGCGGTCTCGGCCACCCGGGCCATTGACTGGTTGGGGTGGGTGACCTGGCCCGAGACGAAGCGCATATTGCCGTCGACAAGTTTCTGCCAAGCGTCGGCGCCCCCGCTGCCCATCATGGGGTCGGCCATGGGTTGGTCGGCAGGGGGCATGGCGGGCACGTCCATCGGTGTCGCCGTGGGGGTCATGGCGGCGGGCTGTTTGGCCATGGGCATCGTTGACATGGGTTTGGCCGACATAGGCGCCGTAGTCATCGGCGGTTTGGCCATCGGCTTGGCCATCATCGCGGGCTCGGGGAACAGGTCGGCGGCCATCCGGGCGCGGTTCACGTACCCGACGGCCAGGCGGCTCGACCTGTCGGCGTCGGCCTGCCTCGTCGAACCCACCCAGTCGACTCCCTTCTCAACGCTGATCCGGCCCGACTTGGGTCTAACGGTGGCGCGGAAGTTGAACCGGGCCGACGTGTCGTGGATCTCAAGCACCCAGGTCGTGCCCTGATTGATGAGCGCCACCCAATGGTCGTCGTCCCGGCGGCCCAAGAAGGTGAAGCCATCGTCGCCGATCAGGCGCGCCACGTCGCCCAGCCACGCCAGGTCCTTTTCTTGGAGACTCACGGTAGAGACCACGGGCTTGGGCGCGTAGGTCACGTAACCGGCCCAGGCGCCGGGAGCAGCGGCTTCGGCGGCCAAGGGGAACGCCAGGGCGCCCAACAGGGCTGCAACGGCAAATTTTTTCATGGGGCACCTCGTTGCCAAGTCTAGTTCCAGTCGGGGTCCTCGACAAGGTCGGTCGGTCCCTGGCGGAAGGTTCGGTAGTCAAGTTCGAATTTGTTCATCCTCAGACCCATGATGCGCTTGGTGAGACCCAGTTCCCGGGCGGCCTGGGTGATGTTGCCGTGCGAGGCCTTGAGCGCCTCGACGAGCATCTCGTACTCCAGCGAATCGAGACGGTCGGCCAGCCGCCCGTGCATGCGCGTGCCGCTGTGGACCGAGCTTTGGAGCGACGGCGGCAGGTGGTAACCGTGGATCACTTCGTCGTCGGAAAGCAGCACGGCGCGCTCGATCACAGTTTCAAGCTCCCGCACGTTCCCCGGCCACGGGTAGGTAAGCAGCATTTCCAGCGTCGGGGTCGAGATGCGTTTGATGGTCTTGCCCGTTTGCAGGCTGAACCCCGCCACGAAGTGGTCGGCAAGAGCGATGATGTCGGAGCCCCTGTCCCGAAGTGGCGGCACCTGGATGGGAAACGACTTCAGCCTGTCGTGGAGGTCGGCTCGGAAGCGGCCCGCGGCCACCAGGGTCTCGAGGTTGCGGCTTGTCGAGACGATGAGCCGCAGTTTACGGGACCCGTCCATGGCCTTGAGGAGCCGCGCCTGGACGCCGGGGCTGAGCTGCCCGATCTCGTCAAGGAACAGCGTGCCTCCGCGGGCCTCCTCGAACTTGCCCCCCGGGCCTTTGGCGTGGCCGAAGAGCCCGCTCTCGACCATGAACTCTGGCAGCGCGGTGCCGTTGAATAGGACGAAGGGCCCGGGCGCAGCGGCCGACCGGCGGTGGATGGCCTCGGCAAGCCTTGCCTTCCCCACCCCCGGTTCCCCCGACAGCAGGACGGTCACCGGCGACGCGGCGGCCTGTTCCACCAGTCGGAACACCTCCTGCATAGCCCCCGAGGAGCCAACAAGTCCCACCAACGCGGCCAGCGAGGGGTGGGCGAGCCGGCGCAGTTCGGCCTCCTGGGCGATGAGCAGGGCCACGGCGTGCAGCAGTTCCGGGAGCGCCTCGGCCGGGTCGCCGCCACCCTGCGGTTCGACGGTGAGGGTTCCCAGTACCCGGGGGCCCCGGGTCAGCGGTATCGAGGCCGAGCCCGGCGTGGGGACGGGCGCCGGTCCGCCTTCAAGCGACACGGCCACCCGGAACTGCGGCCATTGGGCCTCCACGTGCGAGAGCACCGATTGCAGCACGGCGGGCAGGCTCTCGGCCTCCTGCAGCAGGCGCGCGACGCGAGACAAGAACTCTCCCTCGGCCATGGCAGTCTCCTGTCAAAAAGATAGACGCCGCGCGGGGTGCGATCAAGCGGGGCTCTGTGAGGGCTAGGTATCTTATCGATTTTCTGATATATTTCGCTCACATGTCATTTGAACCCTTAGGCCTCCTCCCGGAACTGCTTCGTGCCGTCCGCGAGAAAGGCTACGAGTCCCCCACTTCCATCCAGGCCCAGGCCATTCCGACGATCCTTCAGGGTCGGGACGTCCTCGGCGGAGCCCAAACCGGCACCGGCAAGACCGCTGCCTTCACCCTTCCCCTGCTGCAGAAGCTCTTTTCTGCGCCCCAGGCCGCCGGCAAGAAACCGGTGCGCGCCCTGGTGCTCACCCCGACCCGCGAACTCGCTCTCCAAGTGGAGGAGAGCATCCGCCTGTACGGCAAGCACCTTCCCCTCACGTCGACGACCATCTTTGGGGGCGTCAACGTCAACCCTCAGATCCGGACCCTGAAGGCCGGCGTCGACATCGTGGTGGCCACTCCCGGCCGCCTCCTCGACCACGTGGAGCAGCGCACCATCGACCTGTCCCGGGTCGAGTTTCTCATCCTCGACGAGGCGGACCGCATGCTCGACATGGGGTTCATCCGCGACATCCGCAAGATCCTGGCCCTGCTCCCCAAGAAGCGCCAGAACCTCATGTTCTCGGCCACCTACAACGACGACATCCGCACCCTGGCCGAGAGCCTGCTCAACGACCCGGTGTCCATCGACGTCGCGCCTCGGAACTCGGGCACGCAGCTTGTCACCCACGTCGTTCACCCTGTGGACCGTGAAAAGAAGACGGCGCTGCTCATCCACCTGGCCAAGACCATGAACCTCCGCCAAGCCCTGGTGTTCACCAGGACCAAGCATATGGCCAACAACGTCGCCGAGGCCCTTGTCGCGGCCGGGATTACCGCCATGGCCATCCACGGCAACAAGAGCCAGCCCAAGCGCGTCCAGGCGCTGTCGGACTTCAAGACGGGCAGGATCCGCATCCTCGTGGCCACCGACATCGCGGCGCGCGGTCTCGATATCGTCGACTTGCCCCACGTGGTCAACTTTGAGCTGCCCTACGTGGCCGAGGACTTTGTGCACCGCACGGGCCGTACCGGCCGCAACGGTGTCGAGGGCGACGCCATCGCCCTGGTCTGCGTCGACGAGGACCACCTGCTGCGCGACATCGAGCGTCTGATGAAGCGAAGCCTCCCGTCGAAGGTGATTGCAGGGTTCGCCCCCAACCCGTCGATCCGGGCCGAACCGCTGATGAAGACGCGCCGCTCCGACGGACACAGGCCCCAGGGCCAGCGCCAAGGCCAACGTCCCGCCGCCGTTGCGGGGCGTCCGCCCATGGGTTCGGGCCGTCCCGCCCCCGCCACCTCGGGTACCTCCCGGCCTTCCGGGTCGACTTTTGGCGGCAGAGGCCAACCCCGGCGCTGATCGAGACCGGTCGCTGAAGCCCTCGGAAACGACCGAGGGCTTTTTTTTGTTGCACGCCTGCGAAAAGCAACGTATCTTTTTTTGTCACCTAAGGAGGCGGTTCCGTGGAAAAACGCGGCAACCTTTCGTTCAAGTTCATCGGCGCGGCTGTGCTTTGCATCACGGCAGTGCTGATTTCCATCGGAGTCTACCGCATCGTCGGCATCCAGCAGTCCGAGCTCGTCCGGGTGAACGCCGACTCCCAGCAAGCCTTGAACCGCTTGGCCCACACCCTCGCCTACCCTGTGCAGAACTCCTCGTACGACGAGGCGGACTCTGTCCTCGAGGGCGAGATGCAGGCGGGGGAAATCGTCTACGCGAGGATCTCCGACAAGGCCGGGGGCCTGCTCACCGAAATGGCCCGCGTCGGCTCGGATCTGAGCTCGTCCCCCGATGAGACCAAGCTCCCCAAAGGGGACATCAGCCTCAAGACCGACATCAGGAAAGGAAACGACGTTCTTGGCAGCCTGCAGATCGAGGTCAGCTACGCGTTGGTCCAGGCCCGCATCCGAGACCAGATTCTGAACGAGGTGGCGCAGATCGTCCTTCTCAACCTCCTTCTGGCGGGCCTGATCGCCTGGCTGATCAACCGCATGGTCAAACGGCCCCTGTCGGGCCTCGACAGCGTCCTGGCCCAGATCAGCGACGGCAAGGGCGACCTGACCATCCACGTTCCCGTGGTCAGCCGCGACGAGATCGGCCTCATCGCCGACTACTTCAACCGCTTCCGCACCACCCTCGCCGAAATGATCCGTGAGCTGGGCTCCATCGGGCACCAGCTCCAGAAAAGCACGGACAGCCTTGCCGACAACACCCGCGAAACCGCCGCCGCCGCCCACGAAATCGACACCAACGTCGCGTCCATCGTGGCCAACATTGAGCACCAAAGCGCGAGCGTCGCCACCGTGGTCCAGACCCTCGAGGGCATGCTGGCGCGCCTGTCGAACCAGCACAAGAGCTTCCAGGACCAGAGCGGGAGTCTGGGGCGGGTCGTCGAGTCGGTGTCAGCCATGGATAAACGCCTGGACCAGGTGAACGAGTCCATCGTGGCCGACGCCAGGCTGTTCCGGGAAATCGCCCAGGCCAACTTGATGGGCAAGGGCCTGCTCACCGACGTCAGCAGTCGGATCGGCGAGATCTTCGCCCAGTCGGACAGCCTGCGCGACGCCACGCAGGCCATCGCCGACATCGCCTCAAGGACCAACATGCTGGCCATGAACGCTGCCATCGAAGCCGCTCACGCGGGTGAGGCCGGCAAGGGCTTCTCGGTCGTCTCCGAAGAGATCCGCAACCTTGCCGAGAGCTCGTCGGCCCAGGCCAAGCAGACCCAGTCCGACATCAACCACATCATGGAGGTCATCCGCGAAATCCACTCCTCGTCCCAGGAGGTAGAGACCACGTTCGAGGGCCTCAACGTCATGATTGCCGAGGCCGAGGTGCAGTCGCGCACCACGGTGGCTTCCGTCGATGCCTCCACCCGCACTGTCCGCGAGACTGTCGCGGTTCTGGAGGAGGTGTCCCGCCTCAACGCCGAGGTGACCCAGCAGTCCACGGAAATCGACGCCGACACCCGGGCCATCCAGGAGCGCATCCAAGTCCTGATCGAGATCAACGCCACGGTCGGGTCCAGCTCGGCCGAGATCTCTCAGGGGATCCGCGATACCTCGACGGCCATCCACGCCATCTCGGACCACACCCAGAAGAACAAGGACCTGCTCGAGAACCTGCTGACTCTGGTATCGAGGTTCAAGACCGAGTAGTCTCAAGAGGGAGGCTCTCAATGGACGAAGGCATGACGTACACGAAACTGGGTAAGACAGGACTCGACGTGTCCCGGCTGTGCCTGGGGTGCATGAGTTTCGGCGACCCCGGCGACAGGGGCAGGCCCTGGGGCATCGACGAGGCGGCCAGCCGCGCCATTGTGAAACGGGCCGTCGAGAAGGGCATCAACTTCTTTGACACGGCCAACGTCTACTCGGCAGGGGCCAGCGAGGAGCTCTTGGGGAGAGCCCTCAAAGAGTATGCCCGGCGCGAAGAGATCGTGCTGGCCACCAAGGTCAACGGCCAGATGCACGCCGGCCCCAACGGCAAGGGCCTGTCGCGCAAGTCCATCCTCCACGAGGTCGACAAGAGCCTCAAGCGCCTGGGCACCGACTACATCGACCTGTACATCATCCACCGCTGGGACGACGCCACCCCCATTGAAGAGACGCTGGAGGCACTGAACGACGTGGTTCGCGCGGGAAAAGCGCTGTACCTGGGCGCCTCGTCCATGGCCGCCTGGCAGTTCCAGAAAGCCCTGTTCACGGCCGACCGCCGCGGCTGGACGCGGTTCGTCTCGATGCAGAACCACTACAACCTGATCCAAAGGGAGGAGGAGCGCGAGATGCTGCCCCTCTGCGCCGCCGAGGGTGTCGCGGTGACCCCGTACAGCCCCCTGGCTTCGGGCCGCTTGGTCCGCGACTGGGCCCAATCGACGCCGCGGTTCGAGACCGACAACATAGCCAGGATCAAGTACGACGCCACGGCCGCCGAGGACAAGCCCGTGGTCGAACGCGTTGCGGCGCTGGCCCAAAAGCGCGGCGTGACGCGCACCCAGATTGCGCTGGCGTGGCTGCTCCACAAGCACCCGGTGACCTCGCCGATAGTGGGCGTTACCAAGCTGGCCCAGCTGGACGACGCAGCCGGCGCCGTGTCGGTGGCGCTGAGCGGGGAAGAAGTGGCTTCGCTGGAGGAGGCCTACAGGCCCCACGCGACGTCGTTCATCAAGTAGCCGGAGCTGCGAGCCGAATCCCAACCCGGTCAATGTGCTCGAGGAGGGACTGGCTCCTCAGTCCTTGACGAACGCTTCCCGGGTCGCGTCCTTGGAGCCGGTTATGCCCGCTCCACCCTGGTCTTCGAACCAGTCCTTCATGACATTCCACGCCAACTCGTGGGTAAACTCAAACGACTGGATCAGATCCTGCGATAGTTGGCCAGCCGTTGTCTCCAGTGAATGTCGGGATCCATGGGGCAAGCAGACCCCAACGGTCACTTCGAGCCGAAGGCCTTCAGGTTCCGCTGGACGAGGTCGACGTGGAAGCCCACATGCGCAACATGCATGTCGACCCACTTGTCCACCGACACCAGGCCTGCGTCCGGGTGGCTGAAGAAGAATTGGGTCCAGTCCTCGTGGAGCTTGGCCCGAAGCAGCGTGGCGTTCAGCGCCCGCAGGCCCCGGTTCACGGCCACCACGGGCTCGACGTCGAAGGCCTCGTAACTGAGCGACTTCGTCCATTTTTCCTCGTCAAAGGTCACAATGGGCGTGCCGTTCTGGGCGAAGGCCTTCTTGAGCCGCACCACGCCGTTCAAGTCGGCGTCGAGGACGTGGACGACGTTCTCGCGGATGGTCCACGCGTCGGCGAAGGGCCTGAAGTCGAGGGCCTCCTTTGAAGACGGCAGCAGCCTGACGAAGCCCTCGTAGGCGTCCACGTAGGCCTGAATGCGTTGTTCCTTGGTCATGGGTTCCTCCTTGTTTGGAGCGCTCAAGCGCCCAATAGTTCCCTTACTTTGGCTTCGATCTGAGTGCGCACCGCCGTCTTGCCCCCGTGCTTCGAGGCTGCGGCGACCGCCCTGACCAAGGCGCTGCCGACGATGATTGTGTGGGCGCTCCCCTGCAGGTCCTTGACCTGTTCGGCGCTGTCGATGCCGAAGCCGGCCATGACCTTGGTCCGGGCGTTCAGCGCCGACAGAAAGGCCTTGAGCTCGGGAGTGAGAGTGGTGTGGGTGCCCGTGATCCCCGCGCGGATGGCCGTGTACACCCATTCGGGCTTGGGGGCCAGCACGGCCTCGAGGCGGTCCTTGGTCACCGAAGGGACGATGACGGGGACGATGGCCAGGCCGTGGGCCTTGCCGGCAGCGTACAGGCCCTCGTCGGCCCCGGGGGCCAGGTCGGGAATAATGAGCCCCGCCACGCCGGCGGCCTTGGCCCGGGCGGCAAAGGCGTCTACGCCCTTGGTGACGACGATGCTGGCGTAGCTCATCACGAACACCGGGACGGACGGAAACTCCCGCCGCACCGTCTCGACAAGCTTCCACCCCTGCTCGACCTTGAACCCTGCAGCCAGCGCCTCGGTGCACGAAGCCTGGATGGCCGGCCCGTCGGCGCTGGGGTCGCTGAACGGAAACTGGATCTCAAGGAGCGAAGCCCCCCCCGCCACCAACGCCCGGGCGGTTTCGAGGCTCGTTTCGAAGTCTGGATACCCAGCAATCATATGAGTCATTAAGCTGACGCTCACAATACACCTCCGCTAGAGCGCTGCAAGATCAGCCTCGCCGAGTTTTCCGAAGGAAAACTCAAGGGGTTCCGCGCGGCGGAACCCCCGGCTATCATGTGGGTCATGAGGCTTGGTTTCATGGCTTACTCTTCCCTCTCGTTGCGGCGTTCATACTTTTCCACCTCGTCCTTGAGGAAGGCGATCCAGGGCTCGGGGGTGATGATCTTGGCGCTGATGAAGATGTCCTTGTCGCCCCGGCCCGACATGTTGACGACGATGGCCTTGTCCTTGGGCAGGGTGGGAGCCAGCTTCATGGCCACGGCGCCCGCGTGGGCGGACTCGAGGGCGAAGACCACGCCCTCGTTGCGGGCGAAGAACTTCACGGCGTCGATGACCTCGGTGTCGAGGGCGCTGGTAAACTCCACGCGGCCCGTTTGGCCCAGGTTGGCCAGCTGCGGACCGATGCCGGCGTAGTCGAGGCCGGCCGACACCGAGTGGGTGTCCTGCACCTGCCCGTCGTCGTCGAGAAGGAAGAAGCTCTTGTACCCCTGGACCACGCCGGGCCTGGCGTCGCCGCCCATGCGCACGGCGTTCTCGCCCAGGCCCGCTCCCCTCCCCCCGGCCTCGACGCCGATGAGCCGGGGCGACTTCTTGTCAAGGAAGGGCTCGAAGAACCCGATGGAGTTGGACCCGCCCCCCACGCAAGCGATGAGCGCCGCGATGTCGAGGCCCCGGGTCTGTTCGACCACCTCGCGGCCGATGACGGCCTGGAACTCCCTCACCATATCGGGGAAGGGAGACGGCCCCAGGGCGCTGCCCAGCAGGTAGTGGGTGTCGCTGAAGCTTCCGGCCCAGTCGCGCAAGGCCTCGTTGACGGCGTCCTTGAGGGTGCGGCTGCCGCTGCTCACCGCGACGACCTTGGCCCCGTACAGCTCCATCAGGTACACGTTGGGGCGCTGGCGGGCGATGTCGACCTCGCCCATGTAGATGGTGCAAGGCAGCCCGAACTTGGCACAGACGGCGGCGGTCGCGACCCCGTGCTGGCCGGCGCCGGTCTCGGCGATGATGCGCTTCTTCCCCAAACGCTTGGCCAGCAGAATCTGTCCAACGGCGTTGTTGATCTTGTGGGCGCCCGTGTTGGCCAGGCCCTCGAGCTTGACGTAGATCTGCGCCCCGCCCAGCAGCCTCGAGGCGTTGCGGGCGTAGAGCATAGGCGTCGGGCGGCCGATGTACTCCTTCTGCACGAGGGCGAACTCGTCGAGGAAGGCCGGGTCGGCCATGGCGGCCACAAAGGCCTTCTCAAGCTCGTCGAGAGGAGCCCGAAGCACCTCGGCGACAAAGCGCCCGCCAAAGGGTCCGAAAAAGTCGTTGTAAATTGGTTTGGTACTCATAGCGGCCTCTGTGACTCTGTGGTCTCTGCATGAGGTTTTGGACTATTCGGTCGCACGGTCGATCTCCTTGAAGTAGTGCCTCAGTTTCATAGGGTCTTTGCGGCCCGGGCTTTCTTCGAGGCCGCTGGAGGCGTCGACAAGCTCGGGCTGCCAGCGGCGGATCTTTTCGGCGATGGTGTCGGGCCCCAAGCCACCCGCGAGCCACAACCGCGGTCCCCCGAAGGCCGAGGCCGCCAGAGTCGTCAGTTCCTCGTCGGCCACGGGTTGACCGCTTCCCCCCGACCCAACGTCGGCCAGCAGGCGCGGGGCGACCGCAGCGAGCCAGGGTTTCCAGGAGGCGGCGCCGGCCACGGCCAGAGCCTTGTACCCGCGGGCGGCCCACGCGTCGACCAGGGCCGGGTCCTCCAGGCCGTGGAACTGCAGCGCGTCGAGGAAGCCTTCGTCGACCAGGGCCGCGATTTCGTCAGGCACCGCCTCACCGGGCGCGAGCTGCACAACGCCGACCTTGAGGGCGCGGGTGCGGGGCGCCCGGCGGACGAAGGCGGCGTCGACCCGGCGCTTGGAAGGCGCCAGGATGAACCCCGCCAGGTCGGCGCCCAGCTCGTCGGCCAGCACCACGTCGTCGTAGTGGGCCAGGCCGCAGATCTTCACCAGCGGCCGCCCCTGGCCGTCGAACCGGGCGTAGAGCTTGGACCAGAAGCTGGGCTTAGGGTCGGGGTGGTGGGTGGCCTCGGGCCGGAACGTCTCAGTCAGCCGATGGGCCAAGGTCGGGTCCTTCACCGCGGCCTCGCCCACGAGCACGCCCTGGAAGCCGGCCGCGGCGGCCCACGAGGCCTCTTCGGGCCGCGAGATCCCCGATTCGAACACGAGGCGGGTGGGCCAGTCGATGAAGCGCCGCGTCATGAGGGGGATGGCTCTGTCGATGCTGAAGTCGCCAAGGTTGCGGCAGTTGATACCTGTAAAGGCGGGCTTCCAGGCAGCGGACTTGGCGCAGTCGGGCGCGTCGTGGACCTCGACGAAGACGGCCAGCCCCAGACCCTCGGCGTAGGCCTTGAGGTCACCCAATTCGGCACCCGTGAGGAGGGAGGCGATCAGAAGCACGGCGTCGGCGCCCGCCCTGTAGGCGACCTCGACGTCTTCACGGCGGACCAGGAAGTCCTTGCGCAGGACGGCGGTGCCGGGGAAGGCTGTCTTGACGGCCATTAAGTCGGCGAGCGAACCCCCGAAGTAGTCCTCCTCGGTGAGCACCGAGATGGTCTTCACCCCCGCTTCGACGTAGCGCCGGGCCTGCTCGACCGCGTCGAGACCCCCGGCGATCACGCCCTTGCTGGGGCTGCGACGCTTGACCTCGCAGATGACGAACGGCGGTCTGTCGAAGGGCACCAGGGGCACCCGGCGTGCGGCTGGGACGGGGTGGCCCAGGGCGTACCCCTCCGCGGCGATGCGCTCGAGCCGCCGGGCCACGATTTCGTGCTTGATGTCGCGAGCTGCCTGGTCCGCCACGCCTTCCTCCTGGACTTTTCCCCTTCGGGGAGCGATTTTGGTCTCGGGAGAGACCTCATGAACGAAAACCTCAAAGACAAGACCTTCGAAACCGACACCTTCGACGTCGGCGGGCAGACCCTCAGAGTGACCGCCCTAGGCCATTCAAGCCTCGTGTGGCACTGGCGGGGCCAGGTGATCCACGTCGACCCCTGGGGAGTCCAGGCCGACTACTCGACCCAGCCCAAGGCCGACTTTATCTTCGTCACCCACGAGCACATGGACCACTTCGACCAGGCCGCTATCGCCCTCATTAGGAAGCCCGGCACGCGGCTGTTCGTCAATCCCGCAGTGAGGGCCCTTCTGGGCGAGGGCGAGGCCCTGGCCAACGGCGACAGCGCCGACCTGGGCTCGTTCTCGGTCGAGGCTCATCCCGCGTACAACCTGGGCGCCGATAAGCAGAAGTTCCACCCCAAGGGGCGTGACAACGGCTACCTCTTCCGGTTTGGCAAGTTCGCGGTCTACGTGGCCGGCGACACCGAAGACACCCCCGAGCTTCTGGCCCTCCGCGGCCTCGACGCGGCCTTCCTCCCCATGAACCAACCGTACACCATGACCCCCGAACAGGTAGCCAGGGTGGCTCGAACCGTCAGGCCGCGCGTTCTGTACCCCTACCACCGGGGCGAAACCGACCCGCAGCTCGTGGCCAAGCTTCTCAAGGACGAGCCGGGCGTCGAGGTCCGAATCCGGCGCCTGGCCTAGGGCCCCTCGCTACGCACCCTGGTAGGCCGTGGTGGCGGCCTTCACCTCCTCGACTTTGGCGAACAGGCGGCCGTCCTCGAAGGTCTTGCGCGCCAGGGTGAAGCCGTCCTCGATGGAGCCGGCCAGGTCGGCCAGCCACAGCGCCGCCCCCGCGTTGAGGCACACCGCGTCGCGCAGCGCCGGCCGGCCCACGCCCGAAAGCAGATCGGCCGCGAGAGCAGCGTTGTCGTCGGCCGTGCCGCCCTTGAGGTCGTCGAGGACGTAGCCCGACAAGCCTACGCGCGAGGGGTCGAACCGCCCCTCGACGATGGCCTCCGGCGTCACCAGCCAGTAGAGTGTCGGGGCCCCCACGCTCATCTCGTCGAGACCCTCGGTGCCGAACACGATGAGCGCCTTCTTGGTCCCCAGCATCTGGATGGCCCGGGCCAGGAGCGGACCAAGCGAGGCGTCGTACACCCCGATGAGCTGGTGCGACGCCCGGGCCGGATTCGCCAAGGGGCCCAGCAGGTTCATGATGGTCTTGACGCCAAGCTCCTTGCGCACGGGGCCGGCGTGCTTCATGGCCCCGTGGTAGACGGGCGCGAACAGGAACGAGAACCCCGTCGAGCGCAGCACGTCGGCGGCCTGGTCGGGCGTGAGGTCGATCTTGAACCCCAGCGCCGAGTAGAAGTCGGCGGAACCCGAGCGCGAGCTCACGGCGCGGTTGCCGTGCTTGGCCACCCGGGCCCCGCACGCCGCCGCCACCAGCGACGCGAGCGAGCTGATGTTGAACGTGCCGTGCTCGTCCCCGCCCGTCCCCACGATGTCGAGGAAGTCGCCAGTTACCGGTAACGGCGTTCGCTTGCGCTGGAGCACCGCCGCGCACCCGGCCACCTCCTCGGGCTGAATGCCCTTGAGGCTGAGGCCCACCAGCACCGCCGCGATCTGGGTGCCCGACAGGTTGCCCTCGGTGAGCTCCTCCATGAAGCCCTCGGCCTCGGCTTGGGTGAGGTGCTGCTTGGCCATGATCTTGCGGACCAGGGGAGGGAAGTCGAAGCCCTCTCTCCTCCACGTGAGGAAGTTCTTGAGCAGGCGCTTGCCGCCCTCGCTGGCGATGGACTCGGGGTGGAACTGCACGCCCTCGATGGGGAGCGTCTTGTGCCTCACCCCCATGATCTCGCCGTCGGGGCTCCACGAGGTTACTTCGAGCTCTGCAGGCAGAGTGTCCTTTTCGATCACGAGGCTGTGGTAGCGGGTGAAGCTCGTGGGGCTGGTCATGCCCCGGAAGACACCCTTGCCGTCCACCGTGATGGGCTGGACCTTGCCGTGGACGATGTCCTTCGCCCCCACGATGTGGCCGCCAAAGGCGTACCCGATAGCCTGGTGGCCCAGACACACCCCCAAGATGGGTACCTCGCCCGCGAAGGCGCGGATCACGTCGATCATGCACCCGGCGTCCTCGGGGCGTCCCGGCCCGGGGCTGAGGATAATGGCCCGGGGCGCGAGCGCCCGGATGCCCGCGACGTCGATGGCGTCATTGCGGATGACCCTTACCTCGTCCTTGGTCAGTTCACACAGGTACTGGTAAATGTTGTAGGTGAACGAATCGTAGTTATCGAGCAACAGGTACATGGCACACCTCATCAAAGGAAGAATGTCTCGCGCAGAGGCGCAGAGATCGCAGAGAGGAGATCGGACCCATGGTCAGTCCTCTATCCCGTTGGCCAGGCGATGGATCCCATCCCTAAACAGTTCTGTCCCGAAGTTGAGGAGCAGGCCCACCTTCATGCCGGTCAATTTCAGATACGTGAGGACCTGTTTCTTGTGCACTGCAGCGATCTGCTCCACGGACTTCAATTCAACGATGACCCTGCCCTCGACGATCAAATCCGCGCGAAAGGAGTTCTCCAGCGCTTCGCCCTTCCACGTGACAGGAAGCGAGACTTGGCGAAGGACATGGAGACCCCGGAGGGTCAGTTCGCGGGCCAAGACTGTCTCGTACACGGTTTCCAGAAGCCCGGGCCCCAACTCCTTGTGAATCTCCAGCCCGGCATCCACAATCAGCTTCGTCAGCTCATTCAGCGTTGGCTCAACGGTCGAACTTGTACTCTCTGCGCCTCTGCGCCTCTGCGCGAGGTCCTTTTCTTGGGTCATATCTCCAACCCCAAGCTCTTCGCCGTGGCCCGCATTTTTTCGTAGGTCTCTTCCAGCTCGCGGTCGGGGTTTGAGTCGAACACCACCCCGCCGCCGGCCTGCAGGACCATGGTGTCGCCCTGTTTGAGGGCCGAGCGGATGGCGATGCAGGTGTCGAGGCTGCCGTCGGGGCTCAGGTGGCCGACGACGCCCGAGTAGAAGCGGCGCTGGACGGGTTCGAGGCGGTCGATGACCTCGATGGCGCGGATCTTGGGCGCCCCCGACACGGTGCCGGCGGGGAACGAGGCTCTCAGGGCGTCGATGCCCTCCTTGCCGTCCTTGAGCGTGGCTTCGACACGGCTGACGATATGCATGACGTGGCTGTAGCGTTCGATGAACGAGCCCTCGGTCACACTCACGGTGCCGGGCTTGGCGATGCGGCCCAGGTCGTTGCGCGCCAGGTCGACGAGCATCAAGTGCTCGGCCTTCTCCTTCACGTCGGCCAGCAGTTCGGCCTCAAGGGCAAGGTCTTCCTTCTCGCTCTTGCCCCGGCGCCTGGTGCCGGCGATGGGGCGGATTTCGGCCTGGCCGTTCTTGACCTTGATGTGCACCTCGGGGCTGGCGCCGAAGATTTGAAAGCCGCCAAAGTCCAGGTAGAACATGTAGGGCGACGGGTTGGACGAGCGCAGGCGGCGGTAGGCCTCGAGGGCGGGCATCTTGGTCTTCACGAGCAGGCGGCGGCTGGGAACGCCCTGGAGGAGGTTGCCGGCGATGACTTCGCGGCGCATGGCTTCGACGTTCTTCTTGTACAGCGCGTCAGGGTCGTAGTCCTGGGGGAGCACTTCGGCGGCATACGCTGTCCCGACGGCGTCGAGGGCCGTCCAGTCGCCGTCGTTGATGCGTGCCTCGGTGGCAGCCAAGGCGGCCTCGAGGTCCACCGACGCCTCCTTGTAGTTGAGCCCCACGAGGTAGATGAGGTCGGTGTAGTGGTCGTAGATCAGAAACACATGGCCGAACAGGAACAGGGCGTCGGGGAGGTTCAGCGGGTCGGGCTTGTCCGACAGGCGGATGGTGTCGCAGAAGCGGCAGAACTCGAAGCTGAGGAACCCCACGCCGCCGGCGGGGAAGGGAAAGTCCTGGCCCGGGTCCTCGTGCTGCCGGGCAAAGTACATCAGAACGTCGAGGATGTCGCGGTGGGCGGCCTTGATGCGGAACTTCTTGCCGTCCTTGAGCAGAAAAACATCGTGGTTCTCCTGACTGACCCGGAACGCCTCCTGAAGCAGCAGCAGGGAGTACCGGTCGCGGCCCTTCTTCGACGACGCCGATTCCAGGACGACGGTGGCACCGAGCTTGAGGGCCAAGCCGTAGGGGGTGTAGCGCTCGCCTGGAATGACCTTGATGACCGTTTCCACTTGTGACTCCTGTTGTTTCTACGAACAGAAACATAGCTAAACTGTGTTTGACCTGTCAATCCCCGAAAGGCTCACTTGAGCGACTTGATCCGGACATCCAGGCTCTCTGCGGCCTCTTCGGCCACCCGCTGCCAGGTGACCCGCTGGTTGCGGATGCGCGAACGGGCGTTCCTGCGGGTGGCCTCGAGCACGCCCTGGTACTTTCCGACAAGTTCGAGGTTCTGCCTCTCTTTGAGGTTGAAGAGCGCCTCCTTCTGTTCCTCCACCTCGGCGTCGAGGGCTCCGAGGAAGGTCTGGAGGATGGAGCGATAGCTCTCGTGGACCCGGCGCAGGTACTCCACGGCGAGGGCGTCCGTCAATTTCAGGCCGCCCAGGTCTCGCACGACAGAATCGAACTGTTCGACGGCCTCCTCGAACTTCTCGTCCCTGAGCAGGTCGCCGGTGGAGCGCACCTTGGCCTGAAGCGCGCCGCGTTCGGCGGGCTCCAGGTCGGGAAGGTTCTTTGACAGGACGAGGGCCAGCTCGAGGGCGTCCTCGAAGACCCGGCCCCGCCAAAGCTTCTTGCGCAGCGACAGGTACAGCTGCTCCATCTGCTTCTGGTACGTGAACCTGTAGGCCTCGCGTTCGGTGAAGATAACCTCGAACACGGGCAGACTGACGCCCTTGAACTCGACGAGCCCCGTATTGAAGAACCCCACGCGGTAGGGCAGCTCCAGCGCCCCCGACTCGACGCGTTCCTTCACCCGCTGGTAGGCATGGCTGCTGAGCAGGATCTTGTTGAGGTCGGGGGAGATCCTGTTGGCCCGGGCCTGGAGGCGCGCGGCGGTGTTCACAAGGTTTCCCGACAGCTCGCCCTCCCGGGTGACGATGAGCGAGGCGTACTTCTGGCCACCGCTCAGCCCGGCCGAGATCTGAAAGTCGGGGAAGAACACGAAATCCGAGGCCTGGGGGATGGTGGGGGCCACCTTCTTCCTCAGGTCCTTCGAAAGGAAGTTCATCACCAGGAGCGTGGCCTTCAGCACGTCGCCCACCGACGCGCCCACGAACAGGATCTCGTCCCCGTGGGCCCTCTGGGTCACCACGCCTGCCTGGGCCGCGAGTCGGGGAACGTCGTCGAAGATGACCCTGTCGAGGTAGTCGAGCATGGTCATGTTGTGCCGGTTGCGCTCGCAGAACTTGGTGTAGCCGTGGATGTCGATGATGCCCAGGCAGATGTCCTGGGACTGGATGGTCCGCTTCAGGTCGCCGGCAAAGCTGTACTTCTTGTCGGCCAGGACGACAAGCCGCCACAGGGCGGGGAACTCGTCGGGGCTCACGGCCTTGAACAGGCCCCAGGTCAGCTGCCGGATGAGCTCAAACGCCCGACCCATGACGGCCGTGGTGGCAGTCGAGTCGGGAAGGGGGACCGTGTAGCGCCGCAGTTCCTCGAAGGTCGTGATCTTGCCGGCCAGGATGCGGTCGAACAGGTGGACCAGAACCTCATAGGGAGACGTGGTCGCCGAGTGGTAGTCCTGGAAACTCTGCATACGGAATTATAGGACCAAGTAGCGAAACTTGGCCAGTTGCCCCTTGGCCGCCGTCCTGACATAATTGAAAGATGTTCCCCCGACATTTCTGGTGCGCTGCGGCCCTGCTGGCCTTGGTCGGCTTCCCCCTGTGGGCGCATCCCCACGTTTGGGTCGACGTGAAGGCCGAACTCGCGGTGACTTCGGGCTACCTCGACGGCGTGTGGACCGAGTGGACCTTCGACGACGCCTTCAGCCAGCTCATCTTGGCCGACAGCGGCCCCGCCGGGACGGGCAAGCTGGACGCGAGGGCCAACGCCGTGGTCAAGCGCGGCTACTTCGACAACCTGAGGGCCTACGGCTACTTCTCGCACCTGGCTCTGGGCACGCGCACCCTCGAGGTGCCCCTACCCCAGAAGTTCCAGGCGTCGGTGACCCCCGACCAGAAGGTGAAGTACAGGTTCTTCCTCCCCCTGGGGGTGAGGCTCGATGCAAAAACGACGTTTGCCGTATCCTTTTACGATGATAGTTTTTTTACTGACATGGTGTTCGTCAAGCAGACGCCTGTGGTCTTGGCGGTGACCGGCGGCACGGCCTCGGTGGTGCTCAAGCCCGACAAGTCCAAATCGTTCTATGGAGGCTTGGTCACGCCCACGTTCGCCTTCATCACCTGGAGTCCTCAATGAATCGTCCCTCCGTTCCCGTTACGCTCCTGACCGGCTTTCTGGGGTCGGGCAAGACTACTTTGGTCAACCGTCTGCTCAAGGAGAGGCCGGGTACGAAATTCGGCCTCGTCGTCAACGAATTCGGCGAGGCTTCCCTCGAGACCCAGCTGCTCGAGATCCGCAAGCAGCCCTTGTTCGAGCTGCCTTCAGGGTGCCTTTGCTGCGTGAGCGACGGCGACCTGAAAGCTGCCCTCGACGCCGTGGTTAAGAAAGACCCGCGAGTCGGCCACATCCTGGTGGAGGCCTCGGGCCTCTCGTCCCCGGGACCGATGATGGGCGTGCTCACCCAGGACGGCGCCTACAGCCTCAACGGCGTCTTCTGCCTGGCCGACGCCACGAGCTTCCTCACCCGCGAAAAGGAGTTCCCCGCGCTCAGGCGGCAGCTTGCGTTCGCCGACGCGGTCTTCCTGACCAAGACCGACCTCACCGACAAGGCCGGCGTCGAAGCGGTGCGCGCGCGCCTGGCGTCGCTGAAACCCGGGGTCAAGGTCTTTGACACCGCGCACAAGCTGCCGTGGACGGCGCTGTTCGAGACAAGCAACTCCGAGCCCGAGACCGAGTCGTCCAGAGCCGAGCCCAAACGCCGCTTCTTCCAGGGCGGTCGCCACCACGACGCCGAAGTGCTTGAGTACGTCAGCGACGTGAGCCTGGACCCCGAGCGCCTGGGCGAGGTGTTCTCCAACCTCGAACCGGGGGTGCTCAGGGCCAAGGGAGTGGTCCTCACCAACGACGCCTCCTCGGCCCGCTTCAAGTACATCGTGCAATACACGGGAGCGCAAAAGCAGCTCTACAGCCGACGCTGGGCCCCGGGCGACGCTCGTCAGACCAGCCTCGTCTTCCTCGGGTCGGAGTTCGACTCGGTGGGCCTCAAGGCCCGGCTGGACGCGTGCCAGGCCGGTGCAGGAGCATGACCGACCCCAGTTTGATGCAGTCGCTGGTTTCCGTCCTGAAGGGACTTTATGAGACCCTGTTCACGACTTTGAAGGCGGCCCAAGGAACGGCGCCCGGCTGGGCGCTGACTTGGCTGATCGTGCTGTCTTTTTCGTACGGTGTGCTCCACGTCATGCTCCCCGGCCACCAGAAGGCCGTCATCGGCGCGTATTTCTTGAGCGAGAACAGCCGCTACGGCCAGGGCTTCCTCGCCGGCGCCCTGTTCGCTATTTTCCACGCACTGTCGGCCACGCTGCTTCCCTTCCTGTTGCGCCTAATCCTCCAGCTCACCTTCGGCCAGACCAGCCAGCTCAGCAGCCGTCTCACCCAGTCGGTGGCGGTGGCGGGCATCCTGCTGGTGGCGCTCGTCCTGTTCGCCTTCAAGCTGAAAGACATCCCCGAGCTGCGGCGGCGCGCTCTGCTGGGCAAGATGCGCCGGCGCATGGGGTTCGACCTCCACGAGCGCCTCGAGACAGCCTACGAGCCCATTCCGTGGCGCAAGCTGTTGCCCTTCCTGTTCTTCGCGGCCATCCTGCCGTGCCCCGACACCATCATCTTCCTGGCCGCGCTGAGCCGGGGAGCCATCGGCCCCGGCCTTTCGGCTGTGTTCGCGATGACCCTGGGCATGACGGTGACGCTGACGGCCATCGCCCTTTCGGTGATCGCCGCCAAGAGGACGGGCCGCGGTCTGGCCCGGCGCACGGAGGGCTGGGTGGGGCTGTTCCTGGTCGAGGTCGCGGGCCTGGCGGTTCTTGTGGCGTTCGCCTTCCTGCTGCTGCCCCTCGCCGGGGGCCCCGGGAGCAACTGATGCCGGCCGCGGACCTTCCACTTCAGACCCGAGGCATGGTAACTTGGGCGCCATGAAAGTTCTCCAGACCCTGACCCTCGCGGTCTTCAGCCTTGTTTCTGCCGCGGCCTTTGCCGGCCCCTCTACGGCTTCCCTCGACGCCATCCGCACCAACGGCGACGGACTGTACGCCGTCATTGCAACGTCCCGGGGCGAAATCGTCCTCCAGCTCGAGTACAAGAAGGTACCCCTCACCGTGACGAACTTCGTCGCCCTGGCCGAAGGGACGATGACGGGCAAGCCGTTCTACGACGGCCTGACCTTCCACAGGGTGATCTCCAACTTCATGATCCAGGGCGGTGACCCCTTGGGCAACGGCACCGGCGGTCCCGGCTACAACTTCGCCGACGAGTTCGACCCCACCCTCAGGTTCACCGGCCCCGGCATTCTCGCCATGGCGAACTCGGGCCCGGGCACCAACGGCAGCCAATTCTTCATCACCCACGTCAAAACCGACTGGCTCAACGGCAAGCACACCATCTTCGGGCACGTGGTCGCCGGCCAGGGCGTGGTGAACGCGACAGCCCAGGGCGATGTGATCATCAAGCTGACCATCGTCCGCCAAGGCAAGGACGCCCAGGCGTTCACCGCCACCAAGGCCTCGTTCGACGCCCTGCAGGCCGCCGCCGCGCGCCCCAGCGCCCCCGCCCCGGACGCCGCCGTCGCCGCCCTGGTGAAGGACTTCACCAAGACGCCGTCGGGCCTGTACTACAAGGTGACCCAGAAGGGCTCGGGCATGAAGCCGACCAAGGGCCAGACCATTCTGGCCCACTACGAAGGCCGCCTCCTCGACGGTACCGTCTTCGACTCGAGCTACGCCCGAAAGCAGCCTTTCGAGTTCCAAGTCGGAGTCGGCGGCGTCATTCCCGGCTGGGACGAGGCGCTCATGGACATGAAGACCGGTGAGAAGCGCACGCTGGTGATTCCCCCGAACCTTGCCTATGGCTCCCAGGGAGCCGGCGGCGTTATTCCCCCCAACGCGTGGCTCGTGTTCGACGTTCAGTTGGTCGCCCTCAAGTAACCCATTCCCCCAAGGAGCTCCCATGGAAGCGATCCAGAAGAACGGCGACGGCGTGTACGCCGTCCTGAACACCAAGAAGGGCGACATCGTCCTTCAGCTCGAATACCAAAAGACCCCGATGACGGTCTCGAACTTCGTGGCCCTCGCCGAGGGCAGCATGACGGGCAAGCCGTTCTACGACGGTTTGAAGTTTCACCGCGTCATCGCCGACTTCATGATCCAGGGCGGCTGCCCCTTGGGCACGGGCACCGGCGGTCCCGGCTACCAGTTCGCCGACGAGATCGATCCCTCGCTCAGGCACTCGGGTCCCGGCATTCTCTCTATGGCCAACGCGGGGCCTGCGACCAACGGCAGCCAGTTCTTCATCACCCACGGGGCCACTGGCCACCTCGACGGCAAGCACACCGTGTTCGGCCACGTGATCGCGGGCCAGGACGTGGTCAACAAGATTGCCCAGGGCGACGTCATCGACAAGGTGGCCATCGTCCGGCAGGGCAAGGCCGCCGAGGCCTTCCAGCCCACCAAGCAGAGCTTCCAGGCGCTGCAGGCCGAGCACAGCCCCGAAAAGAAGATCGCCAAGCTGGTCGAGGGGTTCGAGAAGACCGCCAGCGGCCTTCACTTCAAGACCACCAAGGCGGGCAGCGCCGACAAGCCCAAGAAGGGGCAGACCATCCTGGCCCACTACGAGGGCCGGCTCACCGACGGGAAGGTGTTCGACTCCAGCTACGCCCGCAAGGAGCCTCTTGAGTTCTCGGTGGGCGTGGGCCAGGTCATCGCCGGCTGGGACGAGGGGCTGATGGCAATGTCTGTGGGTGAAAAGCGCACCCTTGTCATTCCCCCCAACCTCGGCTACGGGGCCCGGGGCGCCGGCGGGGTCATCCCCCCCAACGCCTGGCTTGTGTTCGACGTGGAGCTCGTCGCCCTCAAGTAGGGGGTCGCGGCTTGGCCACCGACAGCTTTTCTTCGAGCTCGTTCCGGGTGTAGGGCTTGCCTAGAAGGGCCACCCCGGAGTACTGGCCGATAAGATCGAGGGCCGACTGGTCCACCTGTCCTGTGGCAAGCAGGACAGGGACTTCGGGGTCGAGTTCGCGCAGCCTCGGCAGGGTGCCCCGGCCGCCCAGTCCAGGCATGTTCCTGTCGAGGATGATCAGGTCGGCCCTCAGGCCGCCTTCGAGCAGCGTAAGGCAGGCTTCCCCGCTGGAGGCCAGCGTCGTACGGTGCCCCAGCGACTGCAGCAGCGCCTCGGTGGCTTCGCGGACCAGGTCGTCATCGTCAACGAGCAGCACGTGAAGAGGCGCGGACACCACCGCCGAGGCCGCAGGGGCCGCTGGACCGGCGTCCTGGGCCGCCACGGCTGGGAACGACAGCCGCACCAAGGTACCCTTCCCTACTTCGCTCAAGATCTCCATGGTGCCGTGGTGCGACCTCACGGTGGCGTCGACGAGGGCAAGGCCGAGCCCGGTCCCCTTCCCCACGGCCTTGGTGGTGAAGAACGGATCAAGGGCCTTCTTAAGGACCGCCGGAGGCATGCCCGAGCCCGTGTCCTCCACCTCGAGCTCGACGTTGCCCTGGGAGTTTCGCGTGCGGATGACAAGGCGTCCGCCGTCGGGCATGGCGTCGACCGCGTTGGCACACAGGTTGAGCAGCGCCGACACCAGGGCGCTGGGGTCACCCTGAACCAGGCCCAGGCGGGGTTCGAGGTCCCACGCCAGGGCGACCGTCGACGCGGCCAGCCGCTCAAAGAGCGCGGCCTCTTCCTGCAGCAGGTCGGTGAGCCGTATCGTTCGGTCTTCGACAGGACTCTGGCGCGCAAAACTGAGCAGGCTCTTCACGAGCTTGCCGCCCCGATCGGCCGCGCGGCCGATGGTGTCGAAGGCGTGGTGGACCTTCGTCCCCGGCTCGGCGGCCGCCAGGTGGGCCGAAGCCATGCTGAGGATGACGGCCAGCACGTTGTTCATCTCGTGGGCAAGCCCGCTGGCGAGGTTGCCGAGGCTCTCGAGCTTCTGAGACTGCTGGAGCCGCGCCCTCAGCCTTTCTTTCTCTTCCTCGGCCTGCTTCCGCTCGGTAATGTCGCGGCCGATCCCAAGGACACCTAGCACCGTGCCGTCGCTGCCGTACACGGGCGTCTTGATCGTCTCAAGGAGCTCCCGGTGGCCGTCGTTCGCAAAGACGATCTCCTCTTCGTTCTTGGTCGGCTTGCCGGCGGCCATGGCGGCCATGTCGTTGGCGCGAAAGAAGCTGGCCAGGGCCGCATCGACGAAATCGAAGTCTGTCTTGCCCTGAATTTCGTGTTGACGGGCGCCGAAGAACCCCTCGAAGCGGCGGTTGCAGGCCAAGTAGATCCCCTCGGGGTCCTTAAGCCAGATCAGATCGGGTACGGTGTCGAGCAGGGTTCTCAGCTGGGCCCTCTGGGAGTTCAGGTCCTCGATCGTCCCCCTCAACTGCTTCACCAGGTGGTTGAACGCCTGGGTGACCTGGGCCAGCTCAAGCCCCGAGCGGGGGTCGGAAACCAGGAAGCGCTGGCCGCTGCCGTCGGGCTCAAGCTGGGAAACCTGGGTCGCCAGGCGTCTCAGCGGACGCCCGATCAGCCGGCCCGCGACGACGATCAGGATAAGCGAAAGCAGCCCCACCAGAATTCCCGTCCGGAGGGCGCCGATCCAAATGGTCGACAGAACCCTCTTGTCCACCTCCGTCATCGACGGTTCCAGAATCAGCGACCCGAGGGTCTGGGTCCGGCCCAAATGGTTGTAGACCATGGGGTAGACCCGTGGCTGTCCCAGCGAAGCGGGCACCGAGCGCTGAAGGGTCTGGCCGTCGAGGCCCCGGATGGTGATCCTCCCCATGGAGGGCACGGCCGCAAGGGTGTTGACCAGCAAGTCAAGCTGGCTGTCGTTGTAGTCCCACAGCGCCTGGGCCAGGGGCGGGACGAAGGTGGCGGCCAGAGAGTCGCTCTCTTTGGCCGAATTGTCCTTCTCTTGCGCGGCCACGAGGAAGGCCTCGGCCACGGTGACCGACAAGGCCGTAAGCACGAACAGCGAGAGGCAGAGCGTGAGAAGGTTGCGTGTCAGACTTTCGTTGCCTTTCTTCACTCGGCTTCTCCAGCCAGGACAACAGTGTCGACCGCAATAGTGCCACCGAGAGCGAATACGACCAACAAAAAAGACGTGGACGGCATAGGCCTCCCAAGGCAAGCATAGTTCACCCTCTGCGAGCTTGGCAAGGAAGAACGCTGGACGCCGGCGGCCAGCGACATTTACACAGTTTTTACTCCTGAAACACTAAACTTGGACAGGAGGATAATCCATGGTGCCCGACCGACCCGACCCCGACGCCCTCCTGGCCGCCCTGGCGCCGGCCCAGCCCGAACGGGGCGTTCTCAAGGTCTTTTTGGGGTACGCCGCCGGGGTGGGCAAGACCTTCGCCATGCTCCAGGCGGCCTCGTCGGCGCGCAACCAGGGACGCGACGTCGTAGTGGGGTGGTTCGAGCCGCACCAGCGCCCCGAGACGACGCTTCAGCTCGCGGGCCTGGAGGGCGTGCCCGCCCAGACTGTGACGCACGGCACCCTCCAGCTCAAGGAGCTCGACCTCGACGCGTGCCTGGCCCGCAGGCCGCAGGTGGTCCTGGTGGACGAGCTGGCGCACACCAACGCGCCGGGCCTCCGCCACGAGAAGCGCTGGCAGGACGTGGAAGAGCTGCGCGACGCGGGCATTGAAGTGTGGACCACCCTCAACATCCAGCACCTGGATTCGATGAACGACGTGGTGGCGCGGATCACGGGTGTGCTTGTGAACGAGACCGTGCCCGACAGGGTGTTCGATTCGGCCCAAGAGGTGGAGGTGGTCGACCTTGACCCCGAAGACCTCGTCGAGAGGCTTCAGCAGGGCAAGATCTACGGTTCGGACCAGGCCCGGCGCGCCCTGACGGGCTTCTTCAAGAAGGACAACCTGCTGGTGCTCCGGGAGCTGGCGCTGCGCCGGGCCGCTGACCGCGTGGGCCGCGAGGTGGACTCGGCCCGCAACCGGGGCCAAGTTCAAGAGATCTGGCCCGTCCGGGAACGGCTGATGGTGTCGGTGGGCCCCAGCCCCCTGTCGGCCGACCTGCTGAGGCACGCGGCCCGGCTGGCGCGCAGCCTCGACGCCCAATTGCTTGCCGTGTTCATCGAGACGCCGGCCCTGCGCGTCATGCCGGCCCGGGCCCGGGCCCAGCTTGAAAAAAACCTGGCGGTGGCGGCCACCTTGGGCGCAGAAACCGTCCTTCTCAAGGGGGAGGAGGTGGCCAAGGACTTGGTGGCCTACGCTCGGTTCAGGAACGTGACCAAGCTTGTCCTCGGCAAAACCCGGGACCGCAGGGGACTGCGGTTTTGGCGGCGGACCATTGGCGACGAGATCCTCCACCTGTCGGGCGACATCGACGTCTACGTGCTGGCCGGCGGCGGGAAGAAGCCCGAACCAAGGCTCAAGAAGACCCAACCCCTCCCGTGGGCCCTCCACGGACGGGACTTTGCCTGGTCGGCGCTGATCCTGGCGGGGTTCACGGCCCTGGCTGTGCTCTTCGAATCGTGGGGAATGGTCGACGCCAACCTGGCCCTCACCCTGCTGCTGAGCGTAGTGGTCTCGGCGGGTCTGTTCGGCCTGGCGGCCAGTGTGTTCACCTCCGTCCTGGCCGTGCTGGCGTTCAACTTCTTCTTCACCGAACCCAAGTACTCGTTCTACGTCTACGACCCGCAGTACTACCTGGTCTTCCTCTTCCTGCTGGTGGTGGGCACTGTGATCGGCACCCTCACCCAAAGGCTGCGTCAGGGCGTGGTCGCCTCGAGGGAGCGCGAACAGCGGATGGAGTCGCTCAACCGCATGCACAGGGAGCTGGCCGGCCTTGTCGACGCGGCCGGCATCCGCTCGGTGGCGTCGGGCCTGGTGGGCGAGATTCTGGGGCGGCCGGCTCGGGTGCTGCAGCCCGACGCTGACGGGAACTGGCCGGCCGACGCGAGGTCCCTTCCCCGGGAGATCGCCCTGTTCTCGTGGGTGCTGGCCCACGGGCAGAAGGCCGGCCGCGGCACCTCGACGCTGCGCGACCAGCCGCTTTCGGTGTGGCCGCTCAGCGGCGCCTCGCATACCCTGGGGGTGCTGGTCCTCGAACCCGCAGCGCCGGGCACCAGGGAACCCGTGGGGCAGGAGGAGCTGATCGAGTCGCTGGCGGCCTCGCTGGCGTCTGCGCTGGAACGCGTGGAGCTGATCAACGAAGCCCGAAACCAGGAGCTGGCCGTCGAGACCGAAAGAACAAGGAGCGCACTGCTCCACAGCCTGTCGCACGACCTTCGCACCCCCCTCACCATCATCGCCGGCAGCCTCGAGACCCTGGGTGGCACCGCCGCAGACCGCCTCGAGCCCGGCGAGCGCGACCTGCTGGCCACCGCCGGACGCGAAACCGGCTGGCTGGCGCGCCAGGTCGAGAACCTCCTCCACCTGACCCGCCTCACCGAGGTCGGGGTGCCGTGGAACCTCGAATGGGTTCCCGCCGAGGAGCCAGCCGTGTCGGCCGTGGGCCGGTTCCGCGCCCTCCACCCCGACATCGAGGTGGCCATGAAGGTCGCCGACCCCCTACCCCTGCTCAAGATGGAGCCCAGCCTGATGGAAACGGCCTTGCTGAACTACCTCGAAAACGCCCGCGACTACGCCGAAGGCAAGGGCGTCGAGGTGGAGGTGAACGCCGTCGAGGGCGGGGTGGAATACCTCGTCTTGGACCGGGGCCCCGGAGTCGCCGACCGCGAAAAGGAGGCCATCTTCGGCAAGTTCACCCGGGGGGAGGTGGCAAGGACCATGGTGAACCGGGGAACGGGCCTGGGACTGGCCATCGTCCGCGAAGTCGTGCGGGTCCACGGCGGACGCGCGGGGGTCGAGGACAGACCCGGGGGCGGGTCGTCGTTTTACGTGCGCGTGCCGGCCGGGGAGCAACCATGACCAAGGAACCGCTCATTCTGATTGTGGACGACGAGCCCGGAATCCGGACCTTCCTGAGGACCAACCTGACGGCCCGGGGGTACGCCTGCGAAGAGGCGGCCACCGCCGAGATGGGGCTGACCCTGGCGGCCTCGCTCCACCCCGACTTGGTGCTGCTCGACCTGGGGCTGCCCGATCTGGACGGCCAGGACGTTGTGGTGCGGCTGCGCGGGCTCAGCCAGGTGCGCATCGTTGTTATTTCGGCCCGGTCGCAGGAGGCCGAAAAGGTCCGCGCCCTCGAGGCCGGAGCCGACGACTACGTGGCCAAGCCCTTTGGCGTCGACGAGCTGGCCGCGCGGATCAAGGTGGTCCTCAGGCGCCAGGGCGGATCGGAGCCCGCGCAGGCGACCAGGACCTTCGGCGAGCTGGTCTGGGACACGGCGGCGCGCCGGGTGTTCCTGGCGGGCGCCGAGGTCCACCTGACGCCCGTGGAGTACCGGCTGTGGTCTGTGCTGGCCGGCAACCCGGGCCGGATTCTCACCCACCGCCGCCTGCTGGAAGACGTGTGGGGGCTGACCTCCACCGAGTTCCTCCACTACGTGCGCGTGGCCATGGTGGGCCTGCGCAAGAAGCTGGAACCCTCGCCCGGCGCCACCCGGTTCATCCACACCGAGGCGGGAACCGGGTACCGTTTCTTCGAATAGACCAGGCTACTTCGTCACAGGGAACTCGCGGTCCAGGGCCTGGTTGAGCGCCAGCACGTTCACAAACGCCGGCGGATCCCACGGCAGGGAGGGCCTCGAGGCCAGCGACTCCACCAGGTCCTTGATCTTCTGAGGATCGGAACCGGGCCGGGCCAGCGCCACGAAGGGAACCTGGAACAGCGCCGCGTCCAGCGACAGGTGGGGGTCAAGACCGCTGCCCGACGCCGTGACGAGGGCCTCGGGGATGGGCCCCTTGACGCCTGCGGCCTTCTGCTTGTCCTGCCAGACCTTCACTGCTGCGGTCACGCCGTCCTGAAAGGGCTTGCCCACGACTGTAAGGTTCGAGCCGCCCGAGGCCAGGGGGTTGTACGGGTGGTCGCCGGCGGCCGAGAGCCGGCCCTGGAAGTAGAGGGCCGACTTGCTGAAGTCTTGGCCAATCAGCGTGGATCCCACGACCTTGCCGCCACTGACCACCAACGAGCCGTTGGCCTGGGCCGGGAAGGCCAGCTGGCCGAGGCCTGTGACCAGCAGCGGGTAACCCAGACCCAGGACCACCGTGAATACCACGATGAATCGCAGAGAAATAACTAGAGTCTTCATTTAGAACACCTTTCCTGTAAGCAGGATGTCGATGACTTTGATGCCGACGAACGGCAGCGCCAGCCCCCCGAGTCCGTAGACCAGCAGGTTCTTGCGCAGCAGGCGGATGGCTGACTGCGCCTTGTACGCCACGCCCTTGAGGGCGAGAGGGATGAGCGCGGGAATGATGAGGGCGTTGAAGATGACCGCCGAGAGGATGCCCGACTCGGGGGTGGCCAGGTGCATGATGTTGAGCGCCGCCAGCCCGGGGTAGGTCAAAATGAACAGGCCGGGCAGGATGGCGAAGTACTTGGCCACGTCGTTGGCGATGCTGAAGGTGGTGAGCGAACCGCGGGTGATGAGCATCTGCTTTCCCACGAGGACCACGTCGGTGAGCTTGGTGGGGTCGGAGTCGAGGTCGACCATGTTGCCCGCTTCCTTGGCGGCCTGGGTGCCCGAGTTCATGGCCACGGCCACGTCGGCCTGGGCCAGGGCAGGAGCGTCGTTGGTGCCGTCGCCCGTCATGGCGACCAGGTGCCCCTCGGCCTGGTAGCGGCGGATGAGCGCCAGCTTGTCCTCGGGCTTCGCCTCGGCCAAGAAGTCGTCCACCCCGGCCTCGGCGGCGATGGTGGCGGCCGTCAGCGGGTTGTCGCCCGTGATCATGACCGTCTTGATCCCCATCTCGCGGAGGGCCTGGAAGCGCTCGCGGATCCCCTCCTTCACGATGTCCTTAAGGACGACGATGCCGAGCACCTTCTCGTCGACGGCCACCGCCAAGGGTGTGGCACCCTGGCGCGAGGCGTCGTCGGCGGCCTGCTTGACCGCTTCGGGCCACCGCCCCTGCTTGCCTTCGACCCAGGCCTGAACCGACGAGGGCGCGCCCTTGCGGTAGGCCTTGCCGGCCCAGTCCAGGCCGCTCATCCGGGTCTGCGCGGTGAACGGGATGACCCTGTGCTCGGTGTGCCCCACCTCGGGGGTGGCCGATGGGTGCAGGCGTTTAGCGAGGGTGCGGATGCTCCGGCCCTCGGGGGTGTCGTCGGCCAGCGACGCCAGAGCCGACGCGGTGGCCAGGTCGGCCGCCGAGACGCCGGGGGCCGGGACGAAGGCGCTGGCCATGCGGTTGCCCAGGGTGATGGTTCCCGTCTTGTCGAGGAGGAGGACGTCGACGTCGCCGGCGGCCTCGACGGCGCGGCCCGAGGTGGCCAGCACGTTGACCCGCGACAGCCGGTTCATGCCGGCAATGCCGATGGTCGACAGAAGGGCGCCGATGGTAGTGGGCGCGAGGCACACGAAGAGCGCGATCAGCGCGGTGAGGCTGGCCACGTGCCCGGCACCGTTGAGCCCGACGACAAACGAGCTGAACGGCAGCAGGGTGGCGGTGACCACCAAAAAGATCAGCGTGAGGGCGGCCAGCAGGATGGTGAGGGCGATCTCGTTGGGGGTCTTCTTGCGGTTGGCGCCTTCAACCAGCGCGATCATCCTGTCGAGGAACCCCTGGCCGGGGTCGGCGCCGATGCGCACGATCAGCCTGTCGGAGAGCACCTTGGTGCCGCCGGTGACCGAGCTGCGGTCGCCTCCGGCCTCGCGGATGACGGGGGCGCTCTCGCCCGTGACGGCGCTCTCGTCGATGGACGCGGCGCCGAGCACGATTTCACCGTCGGCGGGAATGAGCGAACCGGCCTCGACGAGCACCAGGTCGCCCTGCCTGAGCGCACCCGAGCCGACGCTTTGAACCGCCGCGTCCCAATCTGCGGACGCAAGTTTGTTCGCGTTCACTTCGCTGCGGGTCTTGCGCAGCTCGGCGGCCTGGGCCTTGCCCCTCCCTTCGGCCACGGCCTCGGCGAAGTTCGAAAACAATACGGTGAACCACAGCCAGAGCGCCACGGCCAGAATGAACGGCCCTGTCGCCCCGGAATCTGAGACGCCGAACAAGGACGCGACCCAAAAGACCGAGGTCAGAATGGCGCCGACAAACACGGTAAACATGACGGGATTCTTGATCTGGACCCGGGGGTCCAGTTTCGTGAAGCTCTCCACCCCGGCGTTCAAGAAGAGCTCCCTCGAAGATTGCTGTTTCATAGTCTTTCCTTTTCCTTTGCGGTCACGAGGCCTGGAAGAACTCGGCAAGGGGGCCGAGGGCCAAGCCGGGCACGAAGTTCAAAGCGGCCACGACGATGATGAAGAAGACCACCAGCGCGGCAAACGTGAGCCCGTGGGTGGGCAGCGTGCCCAGGCTGGGGATGGCCGCCTTCTTTTGGGCAAGGTTGCCCGCCAGCGCCAGGATGGGGATCATGACCCCGAAGCGTCCCACGAACATGGCCAATGCGCCCACCACGTTCCAGAAGTGTGTGTTGCCGTTTAGGCCCGCGAACGCACTGCCGTTGTTGTTGGCCATGGACGAGAAGGCGTAGAACACTTCGCTGAACCCGTGAGCACCCCCGTTGCCGAGGTCTGAGGGCACCCAGTGCCACAGGCAGGCCACCGCGGTTCCCGTGAGCACCACAAAGGGGGTGATCATCACGGCCACCACGATCATCTTCATGTCGAAGGACTCGATCTTCTTCCCCAGGTACTCGGGGGTGCGGCCCACCATGAGGCCGCCGACGAACACTGTGAGCATCAGCATGGCGATCATGCCGTACAGCCCCGATCCGACGCCCCCGAAAATCACCTCACCCACCTGGATCAGCACCAGGGGGACCATGCCTCCTAGCGGGGTGTAGCTGTCGATCATGCCGTCGACGGCGCCACACGAGGTCGCCGTGGTCACGTCATTGAACAGCACCGTCGGGCCCACCCCGAAGCGGGTCTCCTTGCCCTCGAGGTTGCCCGCGCTTCCGTCCACGCCCAGGGCCGCCGCGTGGGGAAGGGGCGCGGTCTCGGCGGCGAGGCTAGCCAGGAAGAAGGCGGTGAAAAGCACCGCCATGATGCCGAAGATGGCCCAGCTCTGGCGCATGTCCTTGGCCGCACGGCCGAAGGTGAACACCAGCGACGTGGGGATCAAGAACACCAGGATGGACTCGAAGAAGTTGGTGAAGGCGGTGGGGTTCTCCCAGGGGTGGGCCGAGTTGGCGTTGAAGAACCCGCCCCCGTTCGTCCCCAGCATCTTGATGGCCTCTTGGCTGGCCAGGGGTCCCATGGGGAGGGTTTGGGCGCCGCCGGCGAGGCCCGTGGCCTGGACGTAGGGCAGCAGATTCTGGATAGCGCCTTGCGAAATCAGGACCAGCGCCGAGACCAGCGAAACGGGCAGCAGCAGGTACAGGTTGATCCTCACCAGGTCCACCCAGAAGTTGCCCAGGTGCTTCGTTTCCCGGCGCACCACGCCCCTGACCAGCGCGAACAGGACGGCGATCCCCGCGGCGGCCGACAGGAAGTTCTGGAGCGACAGCGCGGCCATCTGCGAGAAGTAGCTCATCGTCGATTCGCCGCCGTAGTTCTGCCAGTTGGTGTTGGTGGTAAAGCTCACGGCCGTGTTCAGGGCCAGATCCCAGGGCACCCCCGGGAGGTTCTGAGGGTTGAGCGGCAGGTAATTCTGAAAGACAAGGATGACAAAGACTGCGGCGATCTTCACCAACGACAGGATCATCAGGGCACCCGCCCACTGCTTCCAGTCCATTTCCTTTTCAAAGGCGATGCCGCTTACCTTGTAGAGGGCCGCCTCGACGGGGTTCGCCTTCTTGGCGACCCCGTTGTACACCCAAAGAATCAGTCGGCTCAGCGGCCACGCGGCCAGCAAGAGGACGCCGAAGAACACAACGTAGTTCAGTAAATCGTTCATAGATCCTCCGCGCGGAACATCGCGAAGACCAGATAGAGGAACAGCGCCACCACAACGACGGCGGTCAGTCCTGTCAAAACAACCACAGTAAGCCTCCCGGAAGGTCATTCCGAAGTGAAACCTACGGTGGAACCCTGTAAAAATGCCGTCAAACTTGACAACTCCGTCCGCCCGATCCTAAATTAACCTGAATAAACTCTCGACGGTTCGAGGACGGCATGCAGCGAGTTCGGTTCCCAAGCCAAGGCATCCAAACCATGTTCGCCCAGATCGCCGGCACTTACGACCTGCTGAACGACCTGCAGTCCCTGGGCCTGCACAGGTACTGGCGGCGGCGCGCCGTCGGGTGGTCGGGCGTTCAGCAGGGCATGGCGGTCCTTGACTGCGCGTGCGGAACCGGTGACCTCGCGCTGGCGTTTCTGCGCGCCGTGGGACCCAAGGGCCGGGTCGAGGCCACCGACTTTTGCGCGCCGATGGTGGCTCTGGCCCGGAGGAAGGCGCGGCTTCAGGGCGCCACGGTCGCCTTCCGGGTGGAAGATGCCGCGCGGCTGTCGTCCCCCGACGGCGCCTTCGACGTGGCTTCCGTGGCCTTCGGCATCCGCAACATGGACGACCCGGTCGCAGCCCTCAAGGAGATGGCGCGGGTGGTGAGGCCGGGCGGCACCGTGGTGGTGCTCGAGTTCGGCCGGCCCGCAGGATCCTTCGGCGCCGCATACGAGGCCGTCAGCCGGTTCTGGATGCCGTTCTGGGGCCAATTGGTGGCCCGCCACCGCGCGGCGTACACCTATCTTCCCCAGTCGGCCGCCGCGTTTCCGTGCCGCGATGCGTTCCTGGCGTTGATGGGCGAGGCCGGCGCCTTCACAAAGTGCCGCTACCGCACCCTGGCCTTCGGCGCCGTCTACGTTTACTTGGGGAGGGTGGTGTGAGGGCTTCGGTCTGGCTGGCGGCCACCCGCCCCAAGACCCTCGCGGCGGCCATCGTCCCCGTGGTCGTTGCCTCGGCAGCGGCGGGGTCGGCCGGCCGCGTTGACCTGGCGGTGAGCGCGGCCGCCTTGGCCGGCGCCGTCCTGATCCAGGTGCTCACCAACTTCCTCAACGAGATCGAGGACCTCCGCCGGGGCGCCGACACCCCTGAACGCTTGGGCCCCACCCGGGCCGTGGCCGCGGGCCTGATCTCGGTGAAGGCGATGAGCGTCGCGGTCGCCGTCTTGTACTCGCTTATCCTTGCCCTGGGCGCGTACCTGATTGCCCACGGCGGGGTGGTCATTCTCGTGATCGGGGCCTTGTCGCTGCTGTTCTCGTGGGCGTACACGGGCGGCCCCTACCCACTGGCCTACCACGGCCTGGCCGACGTGTTCGTGCTGCTGTTTTTCGGGCTGGCGGCCGTCAATGGCACCTACTTCTTGCTGACCGGCGTCTTCTCGTGGCCCGTGGCCGTGACCTCGCTGGCGCCGGGACTCCTCTCCATGAACATCCTGGGGGTCAACAACATCCGCGACGTGGAAACCGACAGGGCCTGCGGGAAACTGACCCTGGCTGTGCGCCTGGGCAGGCCCGCCGCCGTGCGCCTGTACGCGGGCGCCAACTTCGCCGCCTTCGCCACGGTGCCCGTGGCGGCCGCCCTGGCCGGCCGATGGTTCCTGCTGATCCCGCTGCTGGCGCTCCCGGTTTCGCTGGCGGTGCTCCGCGATTTGGAGACGAAGACGGACCCCGCCCTCAACGGGGTGCTAGCCAAGACGGGCCTGGTCCTGGCGTTGTACGGTGTCCTGACGACTGTCTCATTTTTACTGCCCTTCTAGGAGTCCCTATGCCACGAAAGAGTGCCCGCTTGGGCCAGGACCGCGCCGCCGGTGACAGGGTCTCCGTGAACGGCGCCGAGCTGTACTACGAGCTCCACGGCCAGGGAGCTCCCCTCGTCCTGCTTCACGGAAACGGCGGGTCCATGGGCGACTTCCAGAACCAGATCGGCGTCTTGGCAGCGCACTTCCAGGTGATCGGCGTCGACAGCCGGTGCCAGGGCAAGAGCGGCGGCGACCCTGCAACGCTGTCGTACCGCCAGATGGCCGCCGACGTCGAGGCTCTGCTGGTCCACCTGGGCGCAGGCCCTGCCTTCGTTCTGGGCTTCAGCGACGGCGGCATCGTCGGCCTCCTGCTCGCCCTCAGGGCCCCGGCAGCGGTGCGGGCGCTGGCGGTTTCTGGTGCCAACGTGATGCAGGACGAGTCGGCCTTTCCCCGCGAGACCCTCGAGGCCATGAGGGCCGCCCTGGCCGACGCCACCTCGCCCTTGGACAGGGCCCTCAACGCCATGATGCTGGGCGAGCCCAGCCTGGCATTCGAAGAGCTGACCGAGGGGATCAGGTGCCCGACGCTGGTTATGGCGGGCGACCGCGACGTCATCAGGCCTGAGCACACGTTGGGCATCTTCCGGGCCATCCCGGGCGCCGAGCTTTGCCTCTTCCCCGCCTCTGACCACTTCTTCTTCGTCGAGAACCCGAGCCTGTTCAACCAAGTGGTCCTGGGCTTCTTCCTCAAGCACTGAGGCGCCGGGCTTGTTAACGGCAGCAAACAGAATCCATGGCACCTGGAACGCCATGAAAGACAAGCTCTTCATGCTGATCGTCGAGCGGTTGTTTCATGATGACGTCGACGAGAACCGCGAGAACCTCTGGGGGTGGCTTTGTCCCCACGGCCTTGCGATGCCGGCTTGGATAGGAAATCAGGAGCTATCCAGTGAGCGACTTTTGCTGCACCAGAGCTTGCTGCAAGAGTTTGAGGCTGTCCTGCAGTTTCGGCAGGTTGGCATGCTTCGCAGCCGCGTAGCCCTGCATTGCAGACGTCATTAACTTTCTGTTAGCACTGTCCCAAGCGTTCTGTTGCCCTCCGGGCGCCCTCATTCTGACAAGAATATCGTTAGAGTGGAGAATCCGAGAGAAGGCCTTCTTTGCCCCCGCAAAGTTCTGCGCCGCCACGAAAACCTGAGCCTGACCGAGGACTCGTTGATTGAGGAGCTCGATGGGCCGGGCAATGGCGGGGTTGTAGGCAGCCTGAGCGCCGGCGTTTTGAAAGGACAAGAAAACCAAGATACCGAGGCACACCAATAATCTTCTCTTCATGCTCCTCCCCCCATTTGAACTCCGCATCTTCGACTCGGAGGTCAAGAACCAGTGATCAAGGACGCGTAAGAGCCCCAACCGGCCGCTGCCTGGTACGTGCTCGCAGTGCCGGACGGCACAAGAATCTCAAACCCAGAAGCCTCGCCGCCGAAGGTTGTAGAATCGACCCCACTAGCCGGTGTCGACGAATCCATCGTCACGCTTGTAAGGTTGTAGTTATCCTCAAACGCCGCGCTCCCGATTGTACTGACGGTCGAAGGAATCTCTACACTAGTCAGTCCTGTTCCAAGAAACGTGTCCACACCGATAGAAAGTAGGCCCCCGGGCAACGATATTGTTTGGAGGTCGGCACAGCCATAGAAAGCGAAATCGCCAATGGAGGTCACGCCCGACGCACCCGTCACGGTCGTGAGGGTGAGGCAACTTTCAAACAACCCCTGATCGATGGAAGTCACGCTTGAAGGAATAGACACTGTGGTCAGCTCGAAACATTCGAAGAATGTCTGCTGACCGATGTCAACGAGACCGGACCCGATCGTCACGCTAGTCAGTCCACAGTTGGCAAACACCTCGTCACCCATGGTCGTGACGGTGGCGGGGATGGTCACGGTCGTGAGGCCGCTGCACATTTGAAACGCTTGATCCTCGATCGTGGTGACGCTCGCGGGAATCGTCACGCTTGTTAGCAGTGTACAATTGTAGAATGCGTCGGTCGCAATGGTGGTGACACCCGTGGGAATCGGGTAGGCACCAGTTAGTCCCTCGGGTGCGGCGAGCAGGTCGTCTTCAGCTTTGTCGTACAGAACTCCATAACTATCAGACATGAAGTCCATGTTTGGTGAACTTACGTTGATGCTTGTCAGCGAGGAGCAGTCAAAGAACGCAGTGTTGTCGATACCGGTTACCGACATCGGAATTGTGACGCTCGTCAGCCCGGCGCAGCCGTAGAACGCTCCCGCGCCGACCGTGGTGACGGTGGAGGCAATGATGTAGCTTCCGTTGGTTAACCCCGGGACTTGAAGAAGAGTGTCACCGGCTTTGTCGTAGAGGGCTCCGGCCACGGACTCATAGTCGGGGTTCGAAGAGTCCACAGCGATGCCAGCCAGTTCGATGCAGTCAGCAAAGGGCTGATCCCCAATCGAAGTGACGCTTGACGGAATGGAAACGCTCGTTAGCGCGGGACATCCAAGGAACGCTCCGTAAGCTATCGAGGTGATACCCGGGGGAATCGCTAGCGCCCCGGTTGGAGCCACCGAGTAACCGGTGATCGATATCGTCGAACCCCCACCAGCCGCGTTGAAAGTTGAAGGAATCCAAACTGCATACAAGGTCACATTCGAGGTACCATAAGTGAAACTCGCCGCGGGGGCGTAACTTGCACTCGCGCCCGAAGATGTCGCATTTGTCGTCCAGCCCGCAAAAGTGTATCCGGTCTTCGTCAGACTGCCGGCTCCCATGACCGTCACCGATTGGCCTTGGGTGTAGGGGGTGCTGTCGGTCGGAGGTGCGCCGCTTCCACCGTTGGGGTTATAGGTGACGGCATTAACGACAGTTGCACTCTCGGCGAGCCCCAGCGAGTAAGGTACCGACGAAGCAGTCGTATTGTAGAGGGTCAGATACAGGGTACCGTCCGTTCCGCCCGAGGCAATGACGCCCGAGGCGTTGGCGGTTACGGGGGCCCCTGTGGAGTTTTGCAGATAGGTCGTGAGAGACGTGGGGCTGATCGCCAGTGCCAGAACGTCGGATGCCGACTGGAGCGAATACTTGAAGCTCACTGAAGTCCCGGCGGCAAGGGTTCCCGACGGAGTCGACGAGCTGGTAATGACTGTCGGACCGACTGGCAACAGGTAAAGGGTCACCGCAGCATTCGTTGCTGACACCGTCGATGTGGTCGAATTGGCGAACAGAGCAACAGTGGACGAAATGCTGGGGTAAGCCTGCGCCGACAGGGTCACGTTGCCCTGAAGAACGGTCGGAAACTCAAAGACAGCCGAAGTTCCAGTAACGGTCTGTGACAAAGTGGTTGCCTTGCCCGATGAGTCTGTCAGTGTTGCCGTCACCTGGGGAGCGGTGGGAAGCAGGAGGCGGGGGGTAACGGCGGGCGCCTTGGCTGGAATGCTGGGCGCCGAGTAGCTGACGGTCACCGCCAAAGAGGGACCCAGTTTGACAGCGACAGCTGCGGGCACCTGGCAGCCGGCCAGCCCGGCGATCTCAAGAGCCACCAAGAAGGCGGCAAGACAGAAGCCACGAACCCCGAGGTGGACCTTTTTCAACTTCAGCCCCCAAGACTCTTCGAGAATTTCTCTAGAACCACTATGCTGACTATATTCGTAATCTAACTACTTTACTACACTATGCCAATGAAGTATTCAAAAAGTCTTCGTCAGCTTGGGCTCACGGGCGTCTTTTTGGCCGCGACAATACTTTCAAGTTCGGCTCAGTCCAACGACCAGTTGGACGAACTGCTTTCCGAATCTCCCGCCAGACTGGACTCGTCGCTCTACCTGGTCCTGACCTCGACCTCCCTGCTGCCTGAGTCAGGTACACCGGACGAAGCCTTCCAGGCTGCCGTGGTTTCAGGTTTGGTTCCCAAGGGGCGTGCTCCGGGTGATCCCATGACCGTTCAGGACCTCGCCTACCTGTTGATGAAGACTTTGAAGGTTCCAGGCGGTCTTGAGTGGAGCCTGCTGCCCTCGGCAAGAGCCGCCTATCGGGAACTGGCGTTCCACGACCTGATCAACACCTCGGCAGGGCCCAACAGGACCATGGCGGGCGACGAGGTGGTGAGGACCCTGGACGCTGTCTCAAAGTTCAGAGGAGACCGCCGATGAATATCCGACCTCTCTTGCTTTTCATGGTCGTGAGTCTTGGGATTGCATCCGGTGTCAGTGCCCTTGAGTGGGGTATCGAATCGGCGACGACCCTTCAGAGTGGGAACAGTCCTTCGCCCCCTTCGGTGTTCACCCAAGAGGTTTTTGGGACCCTCACCGTTCCCCTTGGTCCCCCGGGCAGCAAGCTGGAAGCGACCGCCCATGTTCTTGGCAGCGTCGCGTCGAGTGAGTTTGGTGCTGATTTCGACGTTCTGGACTTGATCTGGGCGCTCCCCAAACCCGGATCAGACTTCCAAGCTCTGACAGGGACCATAGGGCGTTTTGCGCTCACGGATCCGAGCGGGCTGATCTTGAACCATTCCGGGGACGGGCTGAAGCTCGCCGGCGACTACAAGGGGTTTGACTTGTCCCTATGGGCAGCCTACACGGGGTTCGTCAACCGCAGTTCAACGTCGGGCATCCTGATGACCTTGCAGGATGAAGCCAACTCTGCCAACTGGTTCGACTCACCTCGCCTCATCGCTTCGCTTGAGGTCGGCGTGACCCTGTTCACCGCACAGCGCGTCACTCTTGGCGCCCTGGCACAATATGACATGAACTCTTCCTCGAACTTCCTTAGTCCGGGGAGCACAAGTTACACCACGTCGCAAGGCGGGAGTCTAAATACCCAGTACTTTACTTTCAAGGCTGAAGGCCCGATTGCCGGCAGCCTGCTCTACAAAGCCTTTGGAACACTGGGAACGGGGTCCACGCTGAGTTGGGTATCTGGAAGCTATCAATACGAACCGATCCTCGCCTTTCTGCTGGGCGGAGAGCTTTCCTATTACTTCCCTGGTTCCCTCGAACCCGTTCTGAAGGCACGGGTCTTGGCCGCTTCTGGTGACCCCTCTGCCACCTCGGCGGTGGAAGGTAACATCCGAACGACTGAAACGTTGTTTCAACCAATAACGGCATCGACCCTGGGGACGGTGTTTAGTCCAGCGCTGTCGAATCTCATCGACTATGAGATTGGCGGAAGCCTAAGACCCTGGGCTGGCCAAGGACTGGTTACTGGAATCAAGTTCCTTGGTTTCCAACGCCAGGTCGCCGGCGTGGTAAACGCCAGCGACGTACTGACCGAAGGTCCAGTCTGGATAGGAGAAGAACTCGATCTGACGGGCAGTTGGCAAGTCTACTCCGACTTCATTGTCTCGGCGTCCTTAGGAGGGTTTGTCCCCAACTCTGGCACGTACCCGTCGGGTTCCGCCGAAGACGGTTTGCAGTACGCCCTGGAGTTGGCCGTCGACTTGAAATTGTAGAAGGTAGGCTTCCATGAACAAAAGAACGCTCGTTTTCTTTGGAGCTCTTTTCCTCGCGTGTGCCGCATCTTTGGACGCGGCAACGCCACTCGTCATCCTTCAGAACTTGAAAGGCAAGGTGGAAGTCCGCCTCGCCGGCACCAGAACTTGGATAACTGCTGTCGAGGGCCAGGAACTTCGACTTTCTTCCACTCTATCCACGGGATTCGATGCGTCGGTGGTCATTGTCATGGGGAAGACGACGGTCCAGGTGCATCCACTCACTCGTTTGACGATAGATAGGCTCCTCGAAGAGGGCGGTACTCTCAAGACGACCAGCTTCCTGAGGGTGGGATCGGTCAGCGCGTCCGTCAAATCCGCAGACGGCGTCAAGCAGGACTTCAAGATCCAATCCCCCTTCACCGTCGCTTCCGTTCGCGGCACCGAGTTTGACTACGACGGACTGCATCTGTACGTCCGCCAAGGCATCGTTGTCTTCATACCTGGCCGTCCCACCCGGGAGGTGTCCATCAGCAACATCCCCGAGCAGTCCGATGACTTTGTCGGGTCACCCGATGTCGCCTCGGATGAAACCAAAGCGGTGCCCATCCTTCCGGGTCAAAGCGCCACGTTTGTGCCGCTGGCGCCAGGCCTCAAGATCATCAGCTCCAACGATCCGCAGGTCTTGATCAGCAAGTCAAATCCGCCGGCGCCGACACCACCGCCCAGACAACCCCCGCCAGCAACGCCGTCGCCACAACCAATAACCGTCCAAGGATCAGTTCAGTAAGGGTCCGAATCGCCCCGCGTTCCGCTTGTGTTCGGCAGGAGGAACGCAACCGATCAACGACCTCAACGGTTTGGTGTTCTACCGGTGGCCCAGTGCAGGGCGAGAGCGGGTGGATTACGCAGGGGGAGGCAAAATGGACGAGTGTGCAAAAAAAACAGGTAAGTCACTCTAGCAGAATGACTTACCTGCCGACGGAGAGAGGGGGATTCGAACCCCCGGTAGGTTGCCCTACGACGGTTTTCGAGACCGTTACCTTAAACCACTCAGACATCTCTCCAATGCGACGACAGAATAGCAAATCGCCGGGCTTTTGCAAAGGCCTGGTCCACGTTATACTAGCGCCATGCCGACCCCCCTCACGCTTCGCCGCCTCTTTTTGTTCAGCCTAACGTTTGCGTTTTTCTCAGGGGGTGCCTGGGCGCTCCAAACTGTGGCGCTCGACGGACAATGGACCGACGCGCTCACCATCGCGAGCCTCCCCGACGGCTCCCTTCTTGTCGCCCAACAGTCCGGGCTTGTCGACAGGTTGGCGCCCGATGGCGACGGCTTCAAACCGGCGCAGACCTGGGCCGACCTGGGCGACAACGGAAAGGCCCAACTCCTGGGGTTTGCCGTCGACCCGGACTTTCTGTCTTCGGGGTACATCTTCGCCGTTTTGAAAATTCTGGACCCGGACAAACCCGTGGTCCAGCTCACCCGCTGGAGGGACGCCGCAGGCCTTGTGGTCCTCAACCGCGTCTTGGTCGACGACCTGCCCACGGGCAACGAACGGACAGGCGGCGTGCTGAAGGTGAGTCCCGATGGGCACTTGTGGCTGGGCCTGGGCGACGGCGGCGCCCCGGCAGCGGAAGTCGTTCCCGCGAAGCTGAGAGGCGTGCTGTTGCGGTACAACCTCGACGGCACGGTTCCCGCCGACAACCCCGACCCGGCCTCGGCCGTCTGGGCGTGGGGCTACCGCGACCCTGGCGCGCTGGCGTGGCAGCCGGGTACGGGTCGGCTGTACTCCCTCGACAGGGGGCCGCCGGTGCCCCGGGGCACCAACGACCGGCTTGACATCGTGGAAAAGGGCGGCGACTACGGCTGGCCACGGTACACCGCGCGTGACTACGGCCGCGGCGTGGTGAGGGCGGTGACGTTCTGCTCGTCGGGACACAGCTGGGTGCCCAACGGCGCGGTCTTTGCGGTCAAAGGCGACTGGGCGGGCTCGCTGCTGTTCGCCGGTTCGGGCCAGGGCTTCCTATACAGAATGAGCCTGGACGAGAAGTCGCCCACGAAGATCACTTTCTACGACGAGATGATCCAGGGCGACCTGGGCCCCCTGGTCGACGTGGCCCTCGGCCCCGACGACGAGCCCTACGTGCTTTCGCGGCAGAAACTTTACCGACTCATTCCCTAGAGTATGTGAGCCAGGAACTTGGCGGTGCGCTCGTTCTTCGGGCGCTCGAACAGGTCCTGGGGGGTGCCGATCTCGATAATTTCGCCTTGGTCCATGAAAACCACTCGGTCGGCGGCGGCCTTGGCAAAGCCCATCTCGTGGGTTACCACCATCATGGTCATGCCTTCCTTGGCCAAGGCAAGCATGACGTCCAGCACTTCCTTCACCATTTCGGGGTCGAGGGCCGACGTCGGCTCGTCGAAGAGCATGACCTTAGGGTCCATGGCCAGCGCCCTGGCGATGGCCACGCGCTGCTTCTGACCGCCGGACAACTGCTCGGGCCACGCGTCTCGCTTTTCCTCGAGACCGACGCGCACCAGCAGTTCCATGGCGCGGGCCTCGGCTTGGGCGCGCGGAATCTTCTTCACGGTCATGGGCGCGAGCGTGATGTTCTGAATCGTTGTCAGGTGGGAAAGAGGTTGAAGTTCTGGAAGACCATCCCCACTTCCTCACGGATCTTTCGGATGTCGGCCGTGTTGTGGGTGACATGGTCGTCGTCCACCCAGACCTCACCCTCCGAGAGCATTTCAAGGCGGTTGACGCTGCGCAGCAGAGTGCTTTTCCCCGAGCCCGAGGGACCGATGACCACTACGGTTTCGCCGGCGTTCACCGACATCGAAACGTTGTTCAGGGCCTTGAGGTCTCCGAATTTCTTCGTGGCGCCCACGATGCGGATTCTATCGGGCATTGTTGTTCAACCTCTCTTCCATCATCGCGACAAGCCAGCTCAGGATGAGCGTCATGACCAAGTACACAAGAGCCACCACGGTAAGCGGCGGAAAGTAGTCCCCGTGGTTCGAACCGTAGTTCTTCGCGAGCCTCAGCAGGTCGACCAAGGCCATCACACTGACCATGGAGCTGTCCTTGAGCAGGGCGATGAACTCGTTGCCGATGGCCGGCAGGATGATCTTGACGGTCTGGGGGAGGATGATGCGCGAAATCGCCTGGGACCGGCTGAGGCCCAAGGCCAAGGCCGCCTCCATCTGCCCGCGGGGAACGGCTTGTATGCCGGCACGGAAGATCTCGCCCATGTAGGCGCCGTAGCAGAAGGACATCGACAGGACGGCCGCGAAGAAGCCGTCAAGGTGGAAGATGCTGCCCAGGGCAAAGTAGATGTAGAAGATCTGGACGAGCAGCGGGATGCCCCGGATAACCTCGACGTAGACCGTGGCCATGCGGTTGAACAGCACGACGCGACTGATCTGCCCCAACCCGGCCGCAAGCCCGAAGACGGTGGCCAGCAGGATGGAACTCAGGGTCACCTCGAAGGTCACGGCGAGCCCGTCGGGCAGATAGATCAGGATGTCGAGCCAGATGTTCTCGTACTTGCCCGCGTGGATGTCGGCAAGCTTGGCCGCGATGTCTGGACTCGGAAACACCCTGGCCCACCACGTCAGGACGAAGTCCTGCACAGGGGCCAAGTTGTAGATCGGCAGGAACAGGAGCAGTGCCAACGCCCCGAACAAGGCGATCTTCCAGCTTGCGCGGACGGTCTTGTTGCCCTTGTCCGGGATCAGTGCCCCGTCAGTGACCTGGAGTCTGACGGAGCCCTGCGCTATTTCAGCCACTTGGCTTTCAGCTCGTCCAGTTTGCCGCTGGCGGTGACGTCCTTGAGGCCGGCGTTGATCTTGTCGAGCAGGTCCTTGTTGCCCTTCTTAACGACGATGCCGTAAAACTCGCTGGTCATGGGGTCGCCAACGGTCTTGATCTTGCCGGCGAACTTGGGGTTCTTGACGTACAGCGAAGCCACGGGACCGTCGATGACCACGGCCTCGACGCGCTTGTTGATCAGGTCGTCGAACGAAAGGGCGATGTCGTCGTAAGCCTTGAGCTTGATGGACTTGATCTTGTCGACTTCCATGGAACCAGTGGTGTTGACCTGGGCGCCCACGTTGCGGCCGGCAAAGTCGGCAAGCTTGGTGTCCTTGTTGTTGTCGGCGAGGACGACGAGCATCTGGCCGGCGTTGATGTACGGATCAGAGAAGTCGAGGGTCTGCTTGCGCTCGTCGGTGATGGTGACCGAAGAGGCGACGATGTCGTAGGTGCCGTTGGTGAGGCCGGCAAAGATGCCGTCCCACGAAACTGTCTTGAACTCAAGGTCCAGCTTCTGGTCGGCGGCAATGGCGTTCATGAGGTCGACGTCGAAGCCGACCTGAGCCTTGCTGTCGTCGATGAATTCCATCGGGGGGAACGTGGTGTCCTGGGCGACGATCAGCTTCTTGGCAGGAGCCGGAGCACAGGATGGGAACAGGGCAACGACCGCGAGGGTCGCGGCGGCCAGCGCGGCCACCTTGATGAGCTTCTTCATTTTCCTTCCTTTACGTAGGATGCAATACCAGTAAACACCACGATGAAGTCGACTGTCAATGTTCACCTGAGCCAACTTGCACTCAGTTTTTCCAAGGTCCCTTCGCCTCTTACCTTGGCCAAGGCCTCGTTCAGCGCCTTCAGGAGAGCTGCGTTCCCCTTCTTGACGACGAGACCGTAGTTCTCGGTGGTCAAAGGCGTTCCGACGACCTTAAAGGCCTGGTTGTAGCGCCGGTTGCCCAGGGCGTACTGCGCCGCTACGGGGGTCTCGGTGACCACGCCCGCCACCCGGCCCGCTGCCAGGTCTGCGAAGGCCAGGTCGATGGCGTTGTAGGTCTTGAGCCGGGCGGCCCTCCCGAGGACAAGAGCCGCCGTCTGAGCACCGACGGTGCCCGTCTGCACCCCGATGGGCCGCCCCTTCAAGTCCTCCAAACGGACGGCTGCGCTCCCCTTGGGGACCACAAGGACCTGACCGGCGTTGAGGTAGGGGTCCGAGAAGTCATACTTGGCGCGCCGGGCGTCGTTGATGAGCACGGCCGACGCGACGGCATCGTAGTCCCCCGCGTCCAGGCCGGCAAACAGCTCGTCCCAGGCGACGGAGCGGAACCGGGGAACAAAGCCCCCCGCGGTCCCCAAGGCCTTGACCAGGTCGATGTCGTAACCCGTTGGCTGTTTGGCCGCGTCCAGGGATTCCATGGGCGGCCAGTGCGGATCGACGGCGAACACGATGGTCTTGACGGCGGGGGCGCACGAAGTGAGAAGGGCAATCCCGAGGACTGCGGAAACGAGCTTCAATTCGGCCTCCAGAAGCGTGGTTGCCCCCCATTATGCCGAATCCGCCCAGGTCGCGCCACCGGATGTTCTTGACGCCCCCGGGGGTGGGCATTAGGGTTGAGCCATGGGATCTCCGAAGGACCAAGAAATCGCGGCTCTCGAGACCCTCGAAGCGGCCATGCGTGACCCGGAAACTCTGGCGGGGGCCCTGCAGTCCCTTACCGAGGCGTTGGTCCGTCTCATGCGTGCCGACCGCGGTGCGTTCATCCTTCTCGATTGGCGGGAGCGCCGGGTGCAGCACTTTGCCCGGGGCGGCGCGGGCTGGACCGACGTGATGGCCACCGTGAGTTTCGATGAGCTGTCAACGGGCCTGACCGGCTGGGCGTTGCGCACGGGCGAAGTGGCACTCTCACCCGGCGGCATACCCGATCCGCGGGAATCGGAAGCCGTGCGGCTTCGGCGCCGGCAGACGAACAGCGGGGGCATCGTTGTGGTGCCCGTTGGCCCCCGGGACGACCGCCTGGGCACCCTCACCCTCATCAACCGGCCCGACCAGCCCGACTTCACCGAGGCCGACGCCCAGGCCTTGCGGCACTACGCCGTCTTCGTCGCCCAGGCGGTGCGGCTGCGCCTAGCCAGGGACGAAGCGGCCGGCTCCCGAGCCGACGCCGACGCGGCGCTGCGCTCCAAGCTTGGCTTCCTGTCCAACCTCAGCCATGAGCTGCGAACGCCGCTCAACGGCATCCTTGGCTTCTCGAACCTCCTGGCGGCCTCTCCCCTCGGCGAGGACCAGAGGACCATGGTCGCCACCATACAGGCCAGCGGACAGCGGCTGCTGGGCACCGTCGACAACATTCTTGAACTGGCGCGCTTCGAGGCGGGCCAGTTCCGCCTCGAGACTCTTCCCTTCGCGCCCCGCACGGTCCTTGAAGTCGCCATGGAACCCTTCCGAGTCCTGGCCGCCGAGAAGAAGCTCGGCTGGACCACCGTCGTGGCGCCCGAGGTGCCCGAAGTTGTCGAGGGTGACGCCGTCAGGCTCGGGCAGGCGTGGAGCCACCTGCTTTCCAACGCGGTGAAGTTCACCTCGAGCGGTTCCATCGGAGTTCACCTCGGCGCCCGGGCGTCGATCTCGGGGGCCTGCGAGCTGACCTTCGAAGTCGAGGACACGGGGATCGGTGTCGACGACGAGACCTCGCTCATCCTTTCTGCCTTCCATCAGCACGACGACTCCCTGACGCGCAAGTTTGGGGGAACGGGGCTGGGTCTGGCCCTGTGCGACCGCATCGTTCGCGCCATGGGCGGCGAGATCTCGCTGCGGGGCAAAAGGGGCGTGGGGACCACGGTCCTGGCCAGCGTCGTCCTGGGTCGAGCGGGGTTCACGGCGGCCGGGGGGGGCGAGGGCCTGCGGGTGCTGCTGCTCGAGCCCGCGCCGGATCACGGCCTGGCGCTTGTGAAGCTGCTCGAAGAGGGCGGTCACCGGGTCGATCTGGTCTCAACGGTGGCCCGGGTTCGCGAACGCTTGGCGGGGGACGACTACGAGGCGGTGCTGCTCGACGCGGCCACGAACAGGCTGGACCTCGAGGACCTGGGCCGAACGGCCGCCGAAAGGGGCACCCACCTGATCGCCGTGGTCGCCCCCGGGTCCTCCGCGCCCGACGAGGCGGTGTGGACGGCCCAGGTCCGGGTGCCCGTCACCGCCCAGGCCCTGCGGTCGGCTCTCGAGAAGTGCCTGTTCAGGAAGCTGTCTTGAACATCCTTGTCGCCGAGGACGACCCCGTCAACCTCCTGCTCATCCAGGGCGTCCTCGACCCGCTGGGCCAACAGATCACCGGGGCCCAGAGCGGCCAGGAGGCCAGGGATCATATCGGCGAAAAGACCTTCGACCTGTTCATTTTCGACGTGATGATGCCCGACGTCGACGGGTTCACCCTGTGCCGGGAGTGCCGCGCCGATCCGCGCCACCGCGACGTCCCCATCTTGTTCCTGACGGCCCTGACGGGCAAGCACGACCTGATCAAGGCCTTCGAGGCCGGGGCCACCGACTTCGTGTCCAAACCCTTCCACGCCTCGGAGTTGCAGCACAGGGTCAGGGTTCACCTTCAGCAGCGCACCCTTCAGCTGACCATGGAGAAAACGCTCAACGCGCTCAACCTCCAGATGCTCCAGGTGGACAAGCAGCAGTACGAGCTCGAGGTCAAGGAGAAGCTGCTGTCCGAGGCGAACCGGTTGCTGGCCGAAGCCAACAGGTCGCTTCTCGAGTTCGCCAGCAGGGACAGCCTGACCGGTCTTCTCAACCGGCGCAAGGGCTGGGACTTTATGAACTACGAGGAGGAGAGGAGCCGACGGACCCGACGGCCCATCGGCGTGGCGCTGATGGACCTCGACAAGTTCAAGAACGTCAACGACAATTTCGGCCACGAGACGGGCGACGAGGTACTCAAGATCGCCAGCCAATGCCTGGCCAAGAACCTGCGCGGTTCCGACATTCTGATCCGGTGGGGGGGAGAGGAGTTCCTCATCGTCTTCCCCGAAACCGACGCCGACGGGTTGGCCAGCGCCGCCGAAAAGGTGAGGCAGACCGTGCAAGACTACCCGTGGGCGCTGCCCGGCGGCGCCCGGGTCACGGTCTCGATCGGCACCGCCGTCAAGGCGCCCGACGTCGTCTGGGACAAGGTTGTCGACGCCGCCGACAAGGCTCTGTACCGGGCCAAGCTCGAGGGACGCAACCGCGTGGCCGCGGGCTGAGTTCCGCGTCGGTCAGGGACGGCGGTAGGCGAGGATGGCGCCCCAGAGTCCCACGGCGTACAGCAGGGGAACCCCGCCGGCGAACGCAAGCCTCACCACGGGAAGGCTCTGCCAGGTCCACGCGTCGAGGGAGAGCACGCCCAGGGCGTCGAGGAACTTCAGCAGCACCTCGACGTAGCCCAGCAGCGTGGCGGCGATGACAAGCAGCCACGACGGCTCGCGGGTGTGCGCCCACAGGGCGATGCCCGCCACGGCGGCGATGAAGCCCACGACCATGCGCACCAGCAGTTCCAGTCCCAGTGGTCCGTTCCAGAATTCCATCACGCCTCCCCTTGGCCGCAGGTTTGGGCGGCGCGCTTCCACGCCTGCCACTCCCCGTCGCTGAGCTCGGTAGGGATAACGCCGGGCAGCGCCGCGTCGGGATTCAACAGAAAGCCCGCCTCGAGGTGGACGCTGAAGAGCTTGGCGTAGCCCTCGGCGGTCACCGCCCAGAACCAGATTCCCCGCCTCACGAACAGCCCGGTGGGCACCAGGTGCCTGTCAAAAGCCCGGGCCGCGTGCCGACGGGCCACGACGGCTGCGGCGTCGGCGGTGAATCTGAGCACCTGGGCGGCGGCGTGGACCAAGCCAGCGGCCTCGGCGGGACTGGTGACCTCGTGGTCGGGGACCGGCCCTTTCCAATCGGGCAAGTAGGCGACCGCTACGGCCTGACCCGGACCAGTGGGCAGCACCAGCCTGACGGCACCCTGGGGCGCGGGTTCGTCGTCCCAGGGGCGCCACAGCGGCACCTCGGGGGCGCGGTCGGCGTTGCGGAACACGCGGACCAGCGCCGGTGCACCCAGCAGACGCTGGACCAGAGGTTCTAGCCGGCGCGGCCACAGCGACGGCGCCCAGCCTGCCAACCCCTTGTCGACCTGGTTCTTCCATTCCTTGGCCGCGCCCTCGGGGCGCCGCCCCAGCAGCCACACGCCGTCCTGCTTCCACAGGTCGACCCAGTGGCGCGGGCCCGGTCCGTAGAGCCTGTCACCCCGGGCCCGCCGCAGGGGAGGAAGCTGGTTCAGCAGCGCGGGGTCAATCATCGGGTGCCAACTTCTCCAAGGGGGTGTATTGGGGCAGGAACCGGCCGAGGCGCCCCGATTCGAAGCGCACGTCGAGGACCAGTTCACCGACATTATACCATTTCTTGACGACGATACCGGCGCCGAAGTCGTCGTGGTAAACCTTTTGGCCGGGCACCCAGCCGTCGTTAGCGGGGGGCAGAGCGGCGGCAAAGCCGTCGAGCGAATCGCGGTTCATCTCGGTGAGGAAGCGGCTGGGACTGCGGTCGAGGAAGCGGCCGTGGAGCAGGCGGCGCCGCACGGCTGTGAAATACAGCTCCTTGCGCGCCCGGGTGCACGCCACGTAAAACAGGCGGCGCTCTTCCTCGAGCTCGTCCTTGTCCTGCGCCGTCTCGTCGCGCGGGAACAGACCGTCCTCGAGCCCGGTCACCAAGACGCGGTCGAACTCCAGCCCCTTGGTGTTGTGCATGGTGATGAGGGTCACCTTGGCCTCGCTGTCGTCGTCGGACAGGCCCGCCGTGTCGAGCTCGATGGTCTCGAGAAACTGCGTCAGGCCGTCACGGCCCCCGGGGAAGGGGCTGGCGGCGCTGACAAGTTCGTCCAGGTTCTGCAGCTTAGTCGAGCGCTGAACCTCGTCCTGCTGGCGGTGGTAGTCGCCCAGGCCGGTGTCCTCGACGGCGGCGTTGACCACCGAACCCAGCGGCTCCCCCGAGTCCAGGCGCCTGCCGAGGCTGGTGGCCAGGCGCAAGAACGACTCAAGGCCCGTCTTGGCCTTGCCCTTGGCGAACGGCGCCGCCTTTTCGGCGGCCTCGAGCCACGTGCCCCCACCCCTCGCCTCGGCCACCAGGTCGAGGGCCGACTTGCCGACTCCCCGCGCCGGCTTGTTGACGATGCGGTCGAAGGCTACCTCGTCCCTGCTGTTGGAAAGGAACGACAGCCAAGCCAGCACGTCCTTGATCTCCTCGCGCTCGTAGAAGCGAAGGGTGCCCACGATGCGGTAAGGGATCTTCTGGCGGACGAAGGTCGACTCGAAGGCCCGGGACTGGGCGTTCGTCCGGTACAGGATGGCCGTCTCGGTCATGGGACTGCGGCGGATCAGGTCGGCGGCCCACCCGGCTTCGCGGTCCTGGTCGTCCAAAAGGACGAACTTGGGCTTGTCGCCCATGGGGTTCTTCGTCCACAGGGTCTTGCCCAGGCGCCCCTGGTTCTTGGCCACCACCTGCCCGGCAACCGCCAGGATGTGCCCCGTGGAGCGGTAGTTCTGCTCCAGCCTGATCACCTTCGTCCCCTCGAACCTGTCTTCAAAGCCCAGGATGTGGCCCACGTCGGCGCCCCGGAAGCGGTAGATCGACTGGTCGTCGTCGCCGACCACCGCCAGCCACGTGCCCGGGCGGTAGAGCACCTTCAGCAGCTCAAACTGCGCGCCGTTGCAGTCCTGGTACTCGTCGACCAGCACCGCAGGGAACTTCTGTTGAAGCCTTGTCCGCACGCCTTCGTTTTCGCGCAGCAGCCGCACGGTCTTCTGAATCAGACCGCCGAAGTCGGTGTTGCCCGTGCCGTCGAGGCGCTCCTCGTAGCGGGCGTAGACGTCGGCGAACTGAGGATGGGCGCTGATGGGGCGCAGGTCGTCGCCGGGCCTCTTGTCGTCGTCCTTGGCCCGGCTGATCCAGTGCTGAAACTGCCGCGCCTCGGTGGGCGGAATATCCGGGGGAAGGATGGTCTTGGTGAGCGCCAGCGAATCGTCGTCGTCGTAGATGGTGAAATGGGGCGAAAGACCGGCCAGCACCGCGTTGCGTCGCAGCAGCCACGCGCAGAAGCTGTGGAAGGTCTTCACCATGGGCGCGCCGCCGTCGAGGGGGACCAGGCGCCCCACCCGTTCCTGCATCTCGCGGGCTGCCTTGTTGGTGAAGGTGACGGCAAGAATTTGGTCGGGGTGGAACTCCATCTCGTCGATGAGCCACGCGATGCGGGTGGTCACCACCCGCGTCTTGCCCGAGCCGGCCCCCGCCAGGATGAGCAAGGGCGCCATGCCGTGGACGACTGCCTCGCGCTGGCGGTCGTTCAGGGTGTCGAGGTACGAGGACACCCCCACCGCCTCAGTTCATCGGGTTCGCGACGAGGATGGTCTTGCCCGCGGCGTCTTTCGACCACTCGATCGACCGGGCCACGACCTCACCGGGGCGGCCAACCTCGAAATCGTTGGCCGCGTTCACCTTGCCCGAGAAGGCTCCGGCGTTCGACACCCAGATCTTCACCTTGCGGCTGGCCTCGATGCGGATCGTGTCGCCCTTGCGGAAGTAGTTTTCCTCGCGGCGGTTGTCGTCGACCACGTAGCGGAACAGGGCGTAGCCCCGGAAGACGACGTCCATGGTGAACGGTTTGGTGGGCACATCTTGCATGATGACCACGGGCTTCTGGTCTTCGGGAGCGGCGGCCGAGGCCGAACCGGCGGCGGCCATGCCAGGCTTCACCTCGTCCCCGGGGGTGCCCGCGCCGGCTGCCAGGTTGCCCGTAGGCGGCGCCAGGCGTTCGAGGGCAAACTCGGCGCCACGGCGCGGGTCGGTGGGGGTCACGTCCTTGAGAAACACCCGCAGGTCCTGGACACCGTCGCCTTCGAGGTCTACGAACACCTCGTCGCCCAGGTGCAGGCGGTAGTCGCCCAGGGCCGTGTCGTCGCCAATGGCGGTGAGGGGCAGCGAAACCGTCTGCCCGTTGAGCTCCACGGCCACCGAGTCACCCACGTAGAGCCGCTGAACCAAGGTCTTGTCCTTGGCCGCGAAGGTGTAGACCTTGGGCTGCCTCTCGGGGCCGGCCGAAGCCAGGGTCTGGGGCAGGTTGGCGAAGAAGCCGACCACGGGCGGGACGATGAGGAAGCCCAGAATGAGCAGGACGATGAGCGCGCCGCCGCCCCAGAGGATGCGCAGGGGCCAGGGACTGGGCTTTCGGATCAGCTCCTCGAGGGGCGCCGGCTGTTCCTGAATCCTCAACGTTCTGAACTTGCCGATCAGAGCCTCGGAATCGAGCCCCAAGTGCTCGCTGTAGTTGCGCAAGAAGCCAATCACATAAGGCTCGGCGGGGAAGGCGTCGTACCTGTCCTCCTCCAAAGCCACGAGGTAGTGGCGAGAGATGTTGGTCTCGCGGGAGACCTGATCGATGGTCAGACCCCGCTGTTCCCGGGACTCCCGGAGATGCTTGCCAATGGATTCCATGCTCAACCTTCCGGTTCGAAAAGGAAATTGTGGATCATATTCGCTGTGGGCGGACTGTCATAATCGAATCGGGTGTCGGGGATTCCGATGTTGATTCTGATCGAGGTAAAGTCGAATTGAAGAGTCTGCTGGCCCCCGGTGATGCCGACGATGCGCCGGATGAACCCGTTGGACGCCACCGAAAGCTCAAGCTGGCGGTAGGCCTGGGTGCCGCTCCGCCAAGTCAGCTTGAGCTTGACGACGTTCTCGCCCGTGGTGCCGTCGAGGGGCACGGGGTCGGGGCCCACGACGTAGCCGACGGAGTAGCTGGATTTGAGGAGGTTCAGCCCCTGCTTGCTCGCCATGGCGGCGATGGCGGCGTCGCTGCGCTTCTTGAGGTCCTGGGCAAACGCCACGCTGTAGCGGGGCAGGAACACGGTCAGCGTCTTTCCGTCGCTGTTGATTACTTGTCCGGGGGGATTGTTGAACTCGATGCGGAGCTTATTGGGGCTCTTGTACATGAGGGTGCCGTCCATAGTCGTCTTTCCCTGCAGGATGGAGACCTTGGCCGTATAGTCGACCACCGAGCCGTACTTCTCCGAGACCGTGTCGAAAAACCGCGCCGCGGTGACGATATCCTGTGCCGAAACGACGAGAGGAAGGAAGAACAGCAACGCGACAAAACGAAACAACGATGGTACCTCAGTTGAGATGTATAGGAAGTCCGGCCCTTCGTCAAGGACGCCTTGGCGGCGAAGCTTGCCACGGCCGGGCCCGGCGGCTAAACTGGCGGGAATGCGGAGGCTCTCCTTGTCCGACCAAACCACCATCATTTCTTTGGGAGGCTCGCTGATTTCGCCCGACGGCGTCGACGTCCGCTTCCTCACCGAGTTCCACCGCCGCATCGTCCTTTGGCTTGACGAAAACCCCGACCACCGCGTCGTGCTCATCACCGGCGGCGGCGCCCCTGCCCGGGTGTACCAGCAGGCCTACCGCGCCATCGCGGCCGCGCCCGACACCGACCTGCAGGACTGGATAGGCGTGGCGGCCACCCGCCTCAACGCCGCCCTCGTGAAGGCCGTTTTCGGATCGCTGTGCCGCGACGAGGTCGTCACCGACCCCACCGCCCCCTTTGAGTGGACCGGCCGAGTCTTGGTCGCTGCGGGATGGAAGCCGGGGTTTTCCACAGACTTCGACGCCGTGATGCTGGCCGAGCGCTTCGGCGCCAAGACCGTGGTGAACCTTTCCAACGTCGCGCAGGTCTACACCGACGACCCGAGGAAGAACCCCAACGCCAAGCCCCTGGCGTCCCTGACGTGGACCGAGTTCCAAAAGATCGTGGGCACCGAGTGGAACCCCGGCCTCAACGCTCCCTTCGACCCAGTGGCCAGCCTCAAGGCCGCGGCACTGGGCCTGACCGTGTTCGTCGCCTCGGGCGCCGACCTGCTCAACCTCGACAAGCTGCTGCGCGGCGGCGGATTCTTCGGCACCGTCATTGGAGCGCACGCATGAAAGATCAGTGGTACAAGAGGGACAAGGCCGGCTACGATCGTTTCCTGCTGGCCGGCGACGTGGGGGGGACCAATACCAACCTCGGACTCGTGGGCGTGCGGCCGGGCGGACTCGACCTGCTGCACGAGCTGGAAGTGCCTTCCAAGACAGTGGAGGACTTTCCCGGCCTGGTGGCCCGCACCGCCGTGCGCTACGAACAAGACCTGCCGGGAATCCGGGTCGAGGCCTGCAGCATCGGCGCCAACGGCCCCGTCAAGGACAACTACTGCCACATCCACAACTTGGCGTGGCAGATCGATGGCGAGGCCGTCAGGCAGGCGTCGGGGCTGCCCACCATGATTGTCAACGACTTCACTTCAGTGAGCTACGCCCTGCCCTTTGTCGACACCTCCGACCCCAACCAGGCCGTCGTGCTGCATTCGGGCTCCGGGCCCCAGGGCGACGTGAGAGCCGTGATCGGCGCCGGAACGGGGATGGGTGTCGGCGCCCTCCTCCAGCAGGGCAGCCGCTACCTGGCCCTGCCGTCGGAGGGAGGCCACATCGACTTCGCACCCTTCGACAGCCTCACCGAGTCGTTCCGCTCGTTCGTCGAGAAAAAGATCGGCACCTTCCCCAGCGTCGAGCTCTGTTGCTCGGGCATCGGCCTGCGCAACTTATTCTTGTTCGCCAAGGCCCACGGCTGGCTCGACCACAGCCAGGCCGTCGTCGCCGAGGTCGACGCGGGCGGCCTCGAGGACGCCCCCCGGATCATCGCCAAGCACGCCCCCGAGGACGCCGCCTGCCGCCGCATCCTCGACACCTTTGTGCGCATCTACGCCCGGTTCGCCAGCAACATCGCCGCCACCCTGCTCCCCCGCGCCGGATTGTACCTGGCCGGCGGCATCGGGTCGAAAAACCTCGCCTATTTCACGGAACGCGACCTGTTCCGGAAGACCTACCTTCAGCACAACAACCCCGTTATCCGCAGCTTCCTCGAGCAGATTCCTGTGGTGATGATCATGAACTACAACACGGCCCTGATTGGCGCCGCCAATGCGGGGCTCAACCTGCTCTGATTTGCTGGAAAGCACGGCCTCTGCAAGTTATACTAACGGAGGGGGATTCCGATGTTCAAAAAGACAGTTTTGGCAGGCCTCACCGGCTTGGCCCTGGCTTCCAGCCTCAGCGCCGTCAACCTTGACCAATTCAACTCCGACTTCGGTGCCCTGATCCAAGGCATCGGCCGTGATGCCGCCCCCTCGCTGATGTTGGGCGCCTTGGCCGGAGACCTCCAGGGAGAGGCCTCCATCCAGCACTTCAGCATTACGCCCCTGGCGTTGAGCGTCAACACGACCAACGGCTTGGGCACCATCCTCCAGCCCGGGGCCTACAACTGGCAGTACGTCATCCACCTTGACGACATGGTGAACAACAACGTGTCGTCCACCTTCTTCGAGCACCTTATGCTCTACCCGTCGATGAAGATGGCGGTGGGCATGGCATTTGGCACCTGGGACGTCACCCTGTCGGGGATGTACTTTCCCCAGGCCTTCACCGGCGCGCTCAGCAACGTTAGCAGCTCCGTAAGCAAACTTTCGCCCCAGTTTTCATTCGGCAATATCGGGGTCGAGGTCCGCAAGGGCCTTGTCGCCGACTCGGGCGGCTTCGGTTGGGTTCCAGGCCTCTCGTTGGGACTCGGCTACCACCTTACCTTCTTCAACCTGGCGACCACCATCACCTCGCTCAGCGACATCGGCATTGGAGCCCAATCGGTGGGCGCCAATCAGACGATGGACCTCAACGGTACCCTGCAGTTCAACACGCTGGCCCAGGTCGGCACCGTCGACTTGCACGTGAGTAAGCATCTGGCATTCTTCACCCCCTACGTGAAGTTCTCAGGTGCCTACCAGAATTCGACGTTCACGGGGAACACCAACCTCACCGCTACCGTGACTGATTCCTCAAACTCGGCGAACGACTCGACTCAGAAGATCAACTCCAACCCTGTCGTCAACGTGTCTGACTTCGCCTTTCTGGCCAACCCCGGCCTCGAGATCGACATCTTCGCTTTTATTCTCAACATCAACGCCCTAATCGATGTGGGCCGGGCCAACCTTAACATCAGCAGCTTTACCCTCGACGGCATCAACGCGAATGCGATTGTCTTGAACGCGGGGTTCCGCATCGCGTTTTGACCCCAAGCATGGGGTCTGCATGAGATCGAAAAAGAGCTGCCGCACGGGAGTCGGGGTAACCTTAAAGGCCTTTTGACTCAGGAGTTGGCCCAGGCTTGAACCCCTGAACCTCCGGCTCAGGCTTTATTCTCCTGCCTGGTCTGTGAAATTACCCTGAGGTGCCGACCGTCGCTCGGTCTCGCCGATCCGCTCGGCCGATGTCACGAAGTGTCGAGTGGTATCGGACGTCCGAACTAGCATTACATCTTGTATTGGGGTCAAGAACTGACGACGCAGAACGAATCGATGACAAGTGAGAGTCGGCACCCTGGTGGCGTTGGGCGTGTAGACGGGGAACCACTGGTTACAGCTGGAAGGAGGCCCCCTTAGGGGCCCCGATTCATGCCACGTAGTTCTGACCGTTGCGGTCCACCGACCAGAGAATACTGATCAGGGCGGAGGAGGCGAATACGTCCAGGAATTGACCGGGTACTCAACCGTCGCATCCGAACCAGCGATAACAAGCAAAAGGTATTCCCTACCCGACCCGTTGTTGTAAAGGTGCCAAGTGAAGTTCAGAGTTCCCGACGGCAAACCAGCCAGGGCTGACAACCGGGTGACAAGGCTAAGATCATTGTAAATTAGTACCTCGTTTGTGGTTGCCGAATACGCCACAGTGTATGCGGTGTTTGGACCGTTCGTTGAACTGGAGGCCAAATGAGGAAGGGTCTGGAGGCCCGTGATGTTCAACCCTGAAGTTTCCGTCAACAGCTGAAGCTTTCCGTCTCCCGATGGGATTCCCGAAGCCGGTGCCACGGCAGCCGCATAGAGCCCCTTGGTGGTGCCTGCAAACGCAAACGCTTTTGAGGAGGTGTCAGAGTAAGTGGAGACGGGCCCGATCAAAGAGCCGTCTTCGGTTGCCAAGAGAATCGAGTTGCCGTTTCCGTCATTTCCATTGGTCAAGTCGATTCCGAGTTGGCTAGTGCCCTGACCAAGAAGTGACGAGTCCAAGCGGTAGGCGCCAATTCCGGTTGAGATGTACACATAGTTGGCTGCATCAGTTGCAACTCCGGAAACTGCTTGGTTGAGCTTGTTAAGAGCGGTTTCCAGTGTGGAGCCTGGACTCAGGCTGAGCATTGAAGTCAAAGTGGTCCAAGTCGGCACACCCGAACTGAACGGAGCGTTCCCATAGTTTGCGGCGGGAGCCAAACCGACGGTCAACCCAGGGCCATAATAGAAGGCAAGAGCACTACCGCCAGTCAAGGTGACGGTGCCCGATTGCCAGACGGCGAGTGAAGCCGTCCCCGTCCCAGTCGACACATTCTGAAATAATCCGCCCACTTCCGTGGCATCGAACGGCAAGATACCTTGGCTCGTATTGAACCAGAAGGACGAATACCCGTTGAACGACACGCTGTAGACCTTGGTACCGGTTGCCGCCCCTGCACTGCTGAGAAAGCCCGCTATCTGGGTAGACAGTGTTGCGGCGGGCGCCGGATCAGCACCGGTCACGAATTTGAAGTCCGCGCCATCGATAAAGTACAGCGCATTGTTGTAGCTCACCGCCGCGTGGTTCACGCTCGTGCCGCCGTCCTCGATGATGCTGATAGGCGTCGGATTCAGGGTCACGCTGACCGAAGTCGAGGTGCCGGCCGAGATCTCAAACGGATCGCTGGCAGCGTAGTAAGAGGTTTCGAAGAAGCCGGTCCCGTTGGCGTTCATCGACCCGCTGGCGGCGTAAATCTTGTAGTTCGTGCCCGTGGCCAGCCCGTTGACGGTAATGGTCTGACCGGCCAAGCCTTGCTGCAAGATGTTTTGGCCGCCCAAGGGGACCACCACGCCGTTGCGGACGAGCTGAATTCGGATCAGGTTGCCCTGGCCGCTCGTGGTGGCCGCGCGGAGGCCGGCGGGGACAGGAACCGCAATCTGCAGGCTTCCGACGCCAAGCGCGCCGGGCATCTGGCAGGCCGTCAGGAGCAAGGCCGCGAGGACCGCCCCGAGGGCCGGATAAAGCTTCTTCATCTTCATGCTCCTTTCACGATCCCCACTGAATCGTGAGTTTGACGGTGCCCCTGGTGGGCGGGGGCGAGTTAGGCGTAGTCGGCGCGGTCTGACCCGTACCCGAGTCCTTCTGCAGGTTGTCGAGGTCGCCCGAACCGCTGGTGCTCGTTCCGCCTCCCTTGTAGTCGATGACAAGTTTGACGTCGCTGCCGGCCGGTACGGGGATACCCTTGTTTGGATCACCAGTTACGTCGGGGGAACCCACGAAGTCAGCCGAGTGGTCCACCGGCGGCGGCGCGCCGCCTTCCACGGGCTGCCGATCGCGCTCCAGCCTGCCCAGGATGAAAGCAACCAGGCCGTCGCGGACCGAGAGCTTGATGCCGTCGAAGTCAAAGTCAGTGCCGCGCACCGAAGCCGTCGAGAACGGGGACTGAACCTTGAAGTCCTGTTTGACGCCTTCGGCCGACTTAACAGAGGCCGAAATGTTGCCGACGCGAAGGAACGTGCTCGTCTTGACCGCCCCGCCCTCTTCGATCAGCTTGTCGATGGTCAGACGCGTGAGGGGCTTCACTTGGATGGTGGTCTTGCCGATGACCACGACCACGGAGCTGTCGAAGCCCGTCGACAGCACGGTGGCGGGGTTGAGTGTCTGGCCGTCTTTGGCTGCGGCCCACGCGGCCGACCCGGGGACCCTCACTTCGACCTTGCCCTTGAGCGACTGCAGGACGGCCTGGGGAGCCGCCCATACGCCCGAAGCGGCCAGCAGGAAAGCGAACGACAACGCGAAGATACGATTGCTCTTCATGGTAACCATCCTTCTTACAGACTCATCTCGGCGCCGATTTCCAAGGCGTATTGGAAAGAGGAACCGGTCGTGGACGGAGCATATGTGCCCGAACTCGGGAGGAAGCCGCCCGCTCCCACGGTCACGTTGAGGTCAGAGTACACCGGCCAGCTGGCCGAAAGGTCGAGTTCCTGCCCCATCCACACGGGACCGTACGACACCACGCCCGGATCGTTGACGACGCCGGCCACCGCGCGCTGGAAGCCCAGAAGCTTGGCGCCGGTGACCAGGGGCTGACCGGGAATCGGTTTCACAGTGCCGCCCAGTTCGTAGTAGATGAGGTTGGAAAGGCCTGGATTGAAGACGAGACCCAGGGTCGTGGGCGTGATGGGGATGAACAGCGTCGACAGGTTGTGGACGTTGCCCTCGATGGCCGAGGTGGCGGTTCCGTCGCCGGAAGCGCCAAGGACCCGGGCGGTGAACGAGGCGTTGAGCCACTCGGGCTTGAAGTACGTGACCGACCCTCCCAGCAGGAAGGAGACAATGGGCTTGTACTGGTACGAGAACCCCGTCGGCGAGGTGGAGTCACTCAGCCAACTGAGGGTCGACCCGGTTCCTAGGGTGCCAAAGGCCTCGTAAAAAAGCTTGTCGACGATGGGCCCTGCAGCCTTGAGCGTCAGGTACTGGGTGTCGAGGGTTCCGCCTTGGGTGGTCGAGTACACGGTGGAGTACTGGGGGACCATGTCAGAGGAGGGGTTAAGGTCCTGCTGCGCCAGGGCCGAGAAGCTGAACTTCTGGCCGCCGAACAGGGTGGTGTCGGCCTGGACCGAACCCAGCATGCGGCGAGAGGCAAACCACTGCTGGGCCTGGTTCTGGTCCTCAATGGTCATCGAGATTCCGGAATTGATGCGGTTCACGAAGCCTGTGTACCCGGCCGCCACCGACAAGTTGACCCCACCGTAGTCGAGGGCGAGTTTGAAGCCGTCGGCCGGGTGGTTGAGGATGAGCCCCGTCGGTTCAGAGAACGCAACGCGTCCGACGGAGAACTTCAGCAGCTTGAGGTCTTCGGCGGGCTTCAGGTAGGCGAACGTGAAGGCCAAGACGTCGAAATCCGTAGACCCGACGAAAGGCAGGCCGACCATGGTGTGCGCCTTGGCCTCGAAGCCGCCCCCTTGCGGGTCAAAAGGCACCTGAATGGAGCCGGCCAGAGTTTCACTGAAGATTGTGGGAGGAGAGGGTTGGTTGCCCAGCTGCAACAAGGTGCTGGAATCAACCTGCCACTCGAGGGCCGACGCGGAACCGATCCACAGCACGACCGAGGCGATGGTCAAACAGGCGCGGGCGTTCATGGATTGCCTCCCAGAAGGGCGCGGACGGCACCCAGGGTTCTGACCACCTCGTCACCGGCCACCGTGCGGTCGGGTCCAGCCGAGGTGTTGATGAGCTCGCGGTAGGCCAGCTCTCGGTAGGCGGCCCGGGGAGAGGGGAGCAAGGACCACTCCAATCCGCCGGGAAGCTTCTGCGTCTTGAGGAGAAGGAACGACAGATCTTGCACGGTCACCGGGTCTTCCATGTGCCTCGTCTTCGTGAGGAAACCAGCCTTGACGGCGGCGTCGAAGGCCTCGGCGGGGGTCGCATCCTCGGACACCAGGGAAGCGGCCTGCAGGAGCAGGTAGCAGGCCGAGTCCAGGCGCGCGGGGGCTTGGCCCAGGAGTTCATCCAATCGATCGTTCGACTGTGCGGGCAGCGAGAAGACTGCACAGAGCGCGAACAGCCCCCAGACGACGGTTTTTTTCATCATACCTTTTCAATCCTCCTCGCATGACTGGAAGGGAACTCTCCTCGACAATATAATTCACTGGAGTTGTTTTGAAAGTCAAAGAGGTTCAAACCGTGAAGAAAATCCCCCTCATCTACTCCATACCGGCGGGAATAGCCGTGGTCGTGGCCATCCTGGTCTTCTTCGGCCTTACCGCAGTGGTCGAGAACCGCGTGTACGACGGTTTTCTGGGGTGGCGGCCCAACCCGGCCCAGGACAAGAACCTCGTCTTGGTGGAGGTGGACGACCAAGCCGTCTCGTCGGTGGGAACCTGGCCCATCAGCCGGAGCATCACGGCCGAGGGCCTCCTCCTCCTCAAGGAGATGGGAGCACGGTACGCCGTCTTCGATATTGAGTACGTCAACAAGAGCCCCCGGGGCGTGAACGCGTCGGTGCTTGAACAGACCTTCCCAGCCCAGCTCGCCGAGGGCTTCTCGAAACTGGCCAACGACAACACCTCGCTAGTCCAGGCGCTAAGGGCCCGCCGGATTCCGCTGTCCGAGGCCCCCTCGTTCGCCACCCAGTTTCAACAGAGCGCCGAGGCCCAGCGCAAGGATCTGGTATCGTCCCTCCAGAAGATCGCCATCGACAACGACCAGGAACTTGCCCACGCGGCGCAGGTGTTCGGGGGGACCTTCCTGACAGTGAACATGCAGACGTACACCGACTCGACCATCGACCCCGCCCTGAAGAAGTCGGCGGTGGCCAAGTTTGCCCTCAAGGGGATGAAGGGCATCGACCTGCTCACCGACCATCCCGAAATCAGCCCCGTCATCGACCCCATCCTGTCGGCCGCCAAGGGCATCGGGTTCACGAACGTCACCATCGACAACGACGGCGTACGCCGGCGCATCGACCTGGTCAAGCGCTACGGCGAGGTTGGCTTCCCCCAGCTCGGCTTTGCGCCCTTCCTCGACCTGGTGGGGCACCCGACCCTCGAGATTGAGCCGGGGGCCATCGTCCTGCGGGGGGCCAAGTACCCCGACGGCAAGACCTACGACGTGACGGTCCCGAGGGCCCAGGACGGCAGCGTTCTGATGAACTGGCCCCACGCCAGTTTCCGCGACAGCTTCCGCCATTTGTCTTACTATTATGTGTTCACCCACGATCAGCTCTGGGCCAACCTTGTCCAGAACCTCAATGCCCGTTCGACCTGGGGCTACCTCGACAACTACCAGGGATCGACGTCCCTGGTCGACCAGGCCGCCGCCATCGACAAGCTCCACCAGGCGCTGCTTGACGGAGAGGCGCCGCCAGAATCGGTCGCCGACCTGAGGGCCGCCCGGGACTCCTTCCTCAAGGCGCTGGGGGACTTTCTAGCCTCGAAACCCGACGAGAACCTGATGAGCCAGTTGAAGGGCGTACTGGCTCAGAAGGGCCTTACCGCCGACCAGAAGACGGAGTACGAGACTATCCAGCAGGACCTTCCCGACTGGTTCGCCAAGACCCGCGGTATCTTCGAGAGCCTTGTCAAATACCGCACAGAACCCAAGGGCCTGGGCGGCCTGGCCAACGCGATCTGCTTCCTGGGCAACACCAACACCGGAAGCACCGACCTCGGAGTGACCCCCTTCCAGAGCGGCTACCCCAACCTGGGCACGCACGCGTCCGTCGTCAACATGCTTTTGCAGCGGGACTTCATCACCGACACCTCTCCGTGGTGGTCGTGGCTGCTGGGAGTGGCAGGCGCCCTAGCGCTGACGTTCTTCCTCAAGGGTAAGAAGCCCGTCGTCTCGCTGACCGTCGGCAGTGCCGTGTCGGTGGCGGCGATCGGGGTGTTTGCCTTGGTCTTCATCGGCACGGGCCTTTACATCCCCGTGATTCCCATGGCCGTGATCGTCATTTTCTCGTTCATCGGAGCCACGTTCTTCCAGTTCCTCAACACCGAGAAGGAAAAGGGCTTCCTCCGGAGCGCGTTCAGCCGCTATCTGAGCAACGACGTCATCCAGCAGATCATCGCCAACCCCGACCAACTGCGCCTGGGCGGCCAGCAGAAGGTCATGACAGCCGTGTTCACCGACATCAAGGGCTTCTCCACCATCAGCGAAAAGATGACTCCCGAGGAGCTGGTCTTCCTGCTCAACCAGTACCTCACGGGCATGAGCGACATCATCCTCGACCTGCAGGGGACCATCGACAAGTACGAAGGCGACGCCATCATCGCCTTCTTTGGGGCTCCCATCGACCTCGAGGACCACGCACGGAGGGCCTGCCTGGCGGCCGTGCGCATGAAGCGGGTCGAAGACGCCCTGAACATCCGCTTCCTTGAAGAGAAGATTGCCCCTTCGCCCCTGCTCACCCGCATCGGGATCAACACGGGGCCCATGGTCGTGGGCAACATGGGCACCAACCGCAAGATGGATTACACCATGATCGGCGACGCGGTGAACCTGGCGGCGCGGCTCGAGGGCGTCAACAAGCTCTACGGCACGTGGATCCTCATCAGCGAAGACACCAAGAACCTGGTCGGCGACATCATCGTGACCCGCAAGCTCGACCGGGTGCGAGTGGTCGGCAAGAGTGTCCCCATCCGCCTCTTCCAGGCCATCGAGGAGAAGGACCACCTCCCCGACGGCATGAAGCCCCTCCTTGAGGCCTACGACGTGGCGCTTGACCACTTCGAGGAACGGCGCTGGACCGAGGCCCGCAAGGCCTTCGACGAATGCCTCAAGCTCTTCCCCGAGGACGGCCCTTCGCTGCGCTACCGCAAGCTCGCAAGCGACTACGAGAAGACACCTCCCCCAGAGACCTGGGATGGAGTGTTCAAGATGGATACGAAATGATTTGAGTTGGGGCTGCTATCCGAGGAGCTGCCCGAGGTCGGCGTGGGCGAGGTTGGGGACGATGCGCGTGGCGCCGGCCACCCGCAGGTCGCCTTCGGGAAAGGTGGTCGACAGGGCCAGGCACCGGCACCCCGCGGCGAGAGCCGACTTGACGCCGTTCACGGCGTCCTCGACCACAAGACAGTTTTGCGGGTCCAGCCCCAGGCGCCGGGCGGCCTCGAGGAAGATGTCCGGAAAGGGCTTCTTGCGGGCCACGTCGAGCCCGTTGATGGTGGTGTCAAAGTCAGCGGTGGAGAGGCCGATGGCGGCCAGAGTCGAAACCATCTTCGGCTTGTCGGCGCTGGTGGCCAGGGCCGTCTTCAGACCCTTGGACCGGGCGGCCCTCACGAACTCGACCGCTCCGGGCAAGGGCTTCAGGCGCCCCTGGATCATGTCGGCGTAGATCTCGTAGGTGCGGGCCTTGTCGCGGATCAGGTCGGGGGCCACGCCGTACTGTGCCGCCACGCCGCCCAGGTAGCGGTCCTCGCCGGCGCCTACAAAGGGGAGGAAGTCCGCCACGGCCACGGTGACGCCGTAGGTCTCGGCGAACATGGCTTTGGCGGCCGCAGCGATAAACTCCTCCGAGTCGGCGAGCACCCCGTCCATATCAAACAGAACCCCCTCGATCATCAGAAGGCGTTCCGGAAGTTCTTGGCTTCAATGTCTTTGAAATACTTCACGGTGCCAACGCGCAGTTCGTCGGTGCTGTCCTCGTCGGCGACGATGAGCGCCCTGGGGTGGAGCTGCAGGCAGCTGACCGTCCACATGTGGTTGACGCCCTCTTCGATGGCGTGGTGGAGGGCCCTGGCCTTGTTGTGCCCGCTGACGAGGATGACCACTTCGCGGGCATCAAGCAGGGTGCCCACGCCCACGGTGAGCGCGGTGGCGGGCACCTGGTCGATGTCGCCCCCGAAGAACCGGCTGTTGGCCACCTTGGTGTCGAGCGTCAGCGTCTTGATGCGGGTGCGGCTCGACAGGGACGAACCGGGTTCGTTGAACGCGATGTGGCCGTCGGGGCCGATGCCGCCGACGAACAGCTCGATGCCGCCGTGGGCCTTGATCCGGTTCTCGTAGGACGCGCACTCGGCCTCGAGGTCCTGGGCGGTGCCGTTAAGGATGTTGACGTTGGCCTTGTCGATGTCGAGGTGGCTGAACAGGTTCTTCCACATGAAGGTGTGGTAGCTCTCGGGATGGTCCTGGGGAAGTCCGACGTACTCGTCCATATTGAACGTGACCACGTGGCGGAAGCTGATCTTGCCGCTCTTGTGCAGGGCGATCAGCGCCTTGTACAGGCCCAGGGGAGTGGCCCCGGTGGGAAGGCCCAGGACGAACGGGCGGTCGGCGGTGGGGGCGAAGTCAAGGATGCGGCGGGCGACGTGGTGCGCGGCCCAGGAGGAGATTTCGTTGTAGTCGGGACGGATGATCAGTCGCATGGAGACTCCTTCAGAGGGTGTTTCGTTTGATTTCGCCGGCGATGAGCGTCATCACTACGTTGAACTGGTCGTTGAACACGACCACGTCGCCGGCCCAGCCGGGGATGAGGCTGCCCAGCTTGGGGATGTTGAGGATGGCCGCGGCGTTGGCCGAGCCCATCTTGACGGCGTGTTCGACGCTCACTCCCCATGACACGAGGTTCTTCACTCCCTCGATCATGGTCAGGGACGAACCGGCGATCACTCCGTCGGCCTTGCGCCTGAAGAACCCTTCCTGGAAGGTGACCTCCTCGCCGTTGGCGAAGAACGGTCCCACCTTCTGCTCGGTGGGCTTCAGGGCGTCGGTGATGAGCACGATCTTGTTCAGGTCCTTGTCGCGCATGAGGAGCCGCACGAGTTCGGGGTGGACGTGGTGGCCGTCGGCGATGATTTCGGCCCCCACCTCGGGGTAGGCCAGCACGGCCCCGACGGCGCCGGGGTTGCGGTGATGCAGGCTGCTCATGGCGTTGTAGAAGTGGGTTGAGTGAAGGATGCCGGCCTGGAACCCCTCGACCATGTTCTCGTAGCTGGCGTTGGTATGGCCGGCTTGCAGGGTGATCCCCTTGTGGACGCAGTACAGGGCAAGCTCGCGCATGCCCTTGAGCTCGGGGGCCACCGTCATGTTCGTGATGTGCCCGCCGGCCTCGTCCCAGAAGCGCTCCATCAGGTCAAGATCGACGGGTTTCACGGTCTCGGGGCGCTGAACGCCCAGCTTCTCGGGGCTGATGAAGGGGCCCTCCAGGTGGACGCCCAGGATGCGTGCGCCCTCCTCCCGGCCCATGGCCCCCACGCATGCCCGGATGGTCCGAACAAAGGCCTCGGTTTCCTGGGGATAGATGGTGGGACAAAAGGACGTCACGCCGTACTGGGCCAAGTGCCTCGACATCTCGAGGATGGATTCGGTGGTGCGGTCGTCGGTTCCGAACCCCATGAAACCGTGGATATGGTTGTCGATGAACCCGGGGGCGATATAGGCGCCGTGGACGTCGATGACGCGGGTGGCGTCGTCAAAAGTCTTTTGGTTGAACCGCTTTTCGCTGAAGATGTCGGCAATCTTGCCGTCTTGAAGGAGGAGCGCGCAACCGGGCATTTGGCCGTACCCGGTCAGCACAGTTCCGTTGTGCAGGCAGATCGATTGAGTCATGAAACCTCTCAATTCAGTCTAGCCCGAATTCGGGCAACCCGCCAAGGCCCCTCAATAATCACGCAACGCCTGGGCCACCGTGCGGAAGATCCATTCGCGCTTGGCGTCGTCGTTTTCGAGCAGCGTCATCCGGAACCCGGGCAGGTCGCTGCAGAACCCTGTGAGGGGCACCGTACAGATGCCCGTCGAGGCCAGCAGGTGGTAAACGAACTTCTTATCCGGCGGCACTTTACCCGTCAGATCGGCCAACAGGGCTCCGACCGCGGGGTTAGCCGGCGTCAGACCGTGCTCGCCGTCGAGCGCACCCGGCTCGAACAGCACTGTGAAGTACAGTGCGCCCTGGGGCAGGACGACCTTGACGCCGGGGATGCAGTTCAGGGCGTCAAAGGCCTGCCGGGCCCTGTCGCCGAACATCCGCCGCCGCCTCTCCAGATGCGCCGGGTACCGGGGGTCTCCCATGATCAGGGGAATGGTCAGCTGGGGCAGACTGGTGGAGCACACCTCGAGGCGCTTGGCCGCCAGCAGGGTGTCGATGTAGCGCTCGAACTCGGGGTGGCCCTTCTTGTTGAACACCTCGATCCAGCCGCACCGGGCCCCCGGCCACGGGTACTCCTTGCTGACGCTCCGCAGGCTCAGGCCCGGCACATCCCCCAGCACTTGGCTCAGGGAGCACGGCTCGGCGCCGTTGTAGGTGATGTTCGCGTAGGTTTCGTCGGCAATGACAAAAAGCCCGTAGCGCCTGGCGATGTCGACCATTTTCTCGAGCATGGCGCGGTCGTAGACCACGCCCGTGGGGTTGTCGGGATTGATGAGCAGCAGTCCGGCCACCGCGTCGTTGTACCTCACCTTGGCCTCGATGTCGTCGAGGTCGGGGAGCCACCCCTTGGCCGGGTCGAGGTTGTAGGTCAGGTGCTCGTACCCCGAGTGCGCGGCCTCGGCCGACGACAGGGTCGAGTACGCCGGCGACGGTCCTATCACCCGGGCTTCGCGCTTGAGGAAGCCGAACACCTTGGCAACAGCGTCGCCCAGGCCGTTGAAGAACATCACGTCGTTTTCGGTGATCTGACACCCGCCCCGGGCGTTCACCCTGTCGGCCAGGAACTGGCGGGTGGGCCGGATCCCCTGGGTGTCGGAGTAGGCGTAACTGGCGTCCTGGGTGACCAACTCGCCGAGGATCTGCTTCATCCAGGCGGGGAACGGCTCCCCCTTCTGAATCGGGTCGCCTATGTTCTCCCAGGTGACATTGAGGCCTGCGGCCTCCATCTTTTTGGCGACGGCCACGATTTCTCTGATTTCGTAGGTAAGCTGGCCCGCTCCCTCGTGGACAATGCTTCGGCGCATGCTGGTCCTCCCTCGCCTCGTGGGCGAGACTCTAGGCAGCACACCGCTGGTCAGCGGGCTGAACCGGGGGAGACAGGGGGTACGGATGGTCTTGAAGCAAGGGTCCGCAGTCCTGTGTTCCGGTTCCCCGGTGGACTGCGGCGTGCATCGTTCAGATTGCAGGCTGTCGCAAAGCCACCGGGCATCGAGCTGCGGCGGCTGCGGCGGGACGAGTCGTGGGACTGTCGAACCTGCTATCGATCATACTGTTATCTTCCCCAGCGGAGGGCCGGTGTGTCAAGGGCGCGTCATCCGAACACGATCTGGCCGAACTGGGGCGGCTGGTGGAACCAGATCGGACCCTCGCTGTCGAGGTCAGAGAACGTGGAGAACGACTCCCGGCCCTGACGGTCCACATCGATGCGGTTGAAGGCGGCCCGCCAGGCGTCGCCCCGGCGCGGCACCCGGCCCAGGTCCTTCAGGAAGGGAATCTTGATTTCGAGGACCCAACCGGCGTCGTGCTTGCGCGCCTTCCACTGGGCCGCCGTCTTCCATTGGTAGTCGAAGTGTTTCACTTCAACGGGCCCGTCGCCCCAGCCTTCGGTGTGGTACTCGAGGAGAGTCCCCAGCGCGTTGACCTCCCAGCCCCAGTAGTGGCCGTCCTCGGGCATGAGGAAGACCTCGAGACAGTCGTCCTCGTAGACCCGGCCCTTGGGTTTGGTCTCCCTGGCCGTGATCCAACTGTCCTTGGCCCACAGATGGACGTAGAGGAACTTGTCCGTCCAGCCGGCGCGCACCTCGGTAAGCTGGCGTTCGGCGCTTTTCGACGCCCACGGAAAGGCGAGGTCCCGCGCGGTCTGGCACTTGAAGTAGGCTTCGGGGACGATGTCGCCGGTGAGATCGCGGTCGCGGTCAAACCGCTGGACGGTAAGAGTATTCACGTGGACACCTCAGAAGTGCGGAGCTTGAACCGTGGGAAGAGTGTTCTTTATCTAGTCTAGCGGAAAAGGCGCGGCGTCGCCAACCGCCCGGCGGTACCGTGCCGGGGCCACGCCGAAGTGGCTGCGGAACGCGTTGGTGAACGACGCCGGGCGCGAGAACCCCAGGCGTGCAGCCACTTCGCCCACGGGTAAGTCAGAGTTGAGCAGCAGGTCGGCGGCCAAATCGAGGCGGCTGCGCACCAGCTTCTCGCGGAAGCTCATAGCGTAGAAGGCCTCGAGGATGCGGTTCAGGTGGCGGACGCTCGTCCCCAGCACGGCCGCCAGCTCCCGACGCGACCGGGGTCTGTCCAGGTGCTGAAAGTAGTCGTCGACAAGCAGGCGCCGGGAATCGCCCACCATGCGTTCGCGGATGGTTGTGGCCGACCGGCGGCGGCCTGCAAAACACCGGACGGCGTTTACGATGATCAGGGTCAGCAGATTCTGAATGCTCACGTAGTGCCCCACCCAGCGGTTCTCGAGCTCGAAGAAGACCTTTTCGAACAGCTCGACCGACGACGAGGGGTCCACGCCGAACCAGAACGGCGTCGAGGCGAAGCTGCGGGCGATCTCGTCCACCTCCTCGGGGAGAGACGATTGGTTTTTCCTTCGCGAGGGGCGGCCCACCAGAAGGTCGAAGTTGAGGCAGTACTCGTTCATAGGGTCGCGGCGGTCGGCTCGCTGTTCGTGGTAGACGCCGGGCCCGGTCATGTAGAAGGTGCCGGGGCCGATGGCGTAGCTTTGGTCCCCCACCCGAAGGGTCCCCCTCCCTGAAGACACAAAGTGCAGCTCGTAACTGCTGTGGGCGTGGTTGCCGTAGCCCCACCCGGGGACGGCGGCCTCGTAGTTAATGTAGAACACGTCGACCAGGAGCCTGCCGATGGGCACGCGGATCTCGAGGTGGGTGTTGGTCTGGCGGACGGATCGGTCCATGGCTGGTTCCGCCATCCACCCTACCCAAACGGGACATCGCTTGGCAAGGATGTCCCGTTCAAGGCTTACGGGACCAGCGGATCCGCCGTATCCTGAAGGCATGAGCCACCTCAACCTGCAAGGCACCTGGACCCTGGAACGTCTGTCTGACGGCACCACGTGTCCCGCCGTTCTCCCCGGAGACAACTACTCGGCCCTCCTGGCCGCTGGCCGCATCCCCGACCCCTACGTCGCCGCCAACGAACTGACCGTGCAATGGGTGGGCCGCGAGGACTGGGCGTTCCGGCGCACCTTCACCGTGACCCCCGGCTTCTTGAAGAACGCCAACATCGTCCTCGAGCTCGAATCGGTCGATACCGTGGCCGAGTTCTGGGTGAACGGCACCAAGGCGGGGGAGAGCAAGAACATGTTCGTCCCCGTCAGGCTGCCCGTGGCAACCCTGCTCAGGGAGGGAGAAAACGAACTGAAGGTCATCGTTCGATCGCCCGAGGCGGCGGCCGTTGAAATCGGCAAGACTTTGCCCTACCCCATTCCCCATACGACCGCGCCCGTCACCTCGCCCAACCGCAACCTCATCCGCAAGGCCCAGTGCCACTCGGGCTGGGACTGGGGCCCGTGCCTGATGGTAAGCGGCCTGTACGGCACCCTGAGGCTCAAGGCGACCCGGTCTGCGTCGCTGGTGCAGGTCTGGACCGAGATCGAAAAGCGCGACGCCCACGTGTGGGCCCTCACCGTGCGCGCCGACATCGAGGCCGTTCGCGCCGCCAGACAGACCCTGACCATCGTCCTCGAAGGCCAGGAACCCGTGACCCGGGAGGTCACCTTGGCCGCCGGCCGGCAAACCGTCGAAGTCGAAATCTCCGTGAAGAACCCGAAGCTGTGGGCCCCCGCAGGCTACGGCGAACAGAACCTGTCTGCCCTTGAAGTCAAGCTCGGAGGCGATTCCTGGGCCGGAAGCGTTGGATTCCGCTCGCTGGTTTGGGAGAACAAGGTAGACGCCGACGGCAAGAGCCTCACGTGCATCGTGAACGGCCGCCCCGTGTTCGCCAAGGGCGCCAACTGGATTCCCAGCGACGCGCTCCCCTCGCGGTGGACGCCCGGCGTCCTCACCCGGCATCTGGAGGACCTGGTCGCCGCCAACATGAACCTGATCCGCGTCTGGGGCGGAGGGATCTACGAAAGCGAGTGGTTCTACAGCGAGTGCGACCGCTTGGGCATCCTTGTGTGGCAGGATTTCATGTTCTCGTGCTCGCTGTACCCTTCGGCGCCGTGGTTCCTCGAACAGGTTGCCGTCGAGATCGAGTACCAGGTCAAGCGCCTGAAGAACCACGCCAGCCTGGCGCTGTTCTGCGGCAACAACGAAGACGTGGGTGCGCTCAAGTGGTTCCCCGAGAGCCGCGACGACCCCCACCGCTACCTTGTCGACTACGACCGGCTCAACGAGGGGGTCATCGGGCGCATCGTCCGCCAGTTCGACGGACCCGGCCGCTGGTGGCCCTCGTCCCCCTGCGGGGGCGTCGACGACTTCACCGACGGCTGGCACGTTCAGGGCCGGGGCGACATGCACTTCTGGTCGGTTTGGCACGAGGGCAAGTCCTTCGACGAGTACTACACGGTAGTGCCGCGCTTCTGTTCCGAGTTCGGGTATCAATCGTTCCCATGGCCGTCCGACGTGGACACCTACGCTGGCAAGGACCAGAGGAACCTCACCAGCCCCGTCATGGAGCACCACCAGAAGAACGCCCGGGGCAACCAGATCATCTTCGAGTCGTTCAGCCGCTACTTTAGGGTGCCCGAGGGCTTCGAGAACCAGCTCTACCTGAGCCAGGTGCAGCAGGCCATGGCCATTCAAACGGCCGCCGAGTACTGGCGCAGCTGCCGGCCCAAGAACATGGGCATCGTGTATTGGCAGCTCAACGACCTGTGGCCCGTCGCCAGCTGGGCGTCGGTCACCTACAGCGGCCGCTGGAAAGTGCTGCACTACGCCGCGCGCCGGTTCTTCGAGCCCGTCCACGTGGCCGGGTTCCGCCTGAGGGACGGCACGGTGAAGGTGGCGCTCAACAACGACACGGCGGCCACCGTCAAGGGAAGCGTCACCCTCGCGTGGTTCACCCCCGACGGCCAGCCCGTGGCCGCCGAGACCCACCCCACCGAGATCGCCGCCGACAGCACCAAGGAGCTGAAGTCGTGGACCGCGGCCGAGCTGCCCGACACCACCGGGCGGTTCCTGGAGGTGACCTTCCAGCACGCCGGGGGCACCAGCCGCTCCACGGTCTTCCTCACCGAACCCAAGCGTCTCGACCTCACCGATCCCGGCCTCAAAGTCGCCGTCGAGGAGGTCAACGGCAGCCTTGAGGTCGTGGTGACCGCCGCCCGGCCCGCCTTCTGGGTCACCCTGGACCAAGGCTCTCTCCCCGGCCGCTTCGACGACAACGGTGTGACCCTGCTCGCCGGTGAAGAGCGCCGCTTCCGCTGGATCGGCAAGAAGCTGGGCGCCCAGACCCTCAAGGGCGGCCTCAAGGTCTTCGACCTGTACTCGAGCGCCTTCCTGAAGTGACCCGACCCAGCGGCGGTTGAACAACTCCCCCTTTTCCACTATAAAAGGGGGAGCTTTTGGGACACGAGGGACGACGAGGCGCAGACCGGAGCTTCCGCAGTAGCTTGGAAATGTCCCGACACTACGCCAGCCTGGCGAAATGGTAGACGCAGCGGACTCAAAATCCGCCGGTGGCGACACCGTGAGAGTTCAAGTCTCTCGGCTGGTAGATTTATACTCGTGGACCCCGAGCTTCGCCGGGGTCTTCTTTTTTCACGGTGTCGCAGCTTTGTACACGTGAGGTGTCGCTACGCGCCCGCCATGGAGCGGCAGGCCTCAGTACTGCCCCATGGCTTCACCACGCTGCCGCTTCCGAGGCTCCCGGGGGTCGCCTCGGGCATGATCGTTCAAGTCTCTCGAGCTGCTTTGAGCTCCTGGACCAGTCGCGGTGAACCAGGAGCAGAATACGGCCCGACCGTCGCGAGCACGGGGTTGGGCAAATCCGACGCCGGAGGAGAAACCGGAGCGTGCCCGTAGGCACGTGAGGATTTCTCCGACAAGGAGGCGAAGCCCAACCACGGCGCAGTAGGTCGGGGGCGAAATGGTGGACGCAGCGGCCCCACCCCGCCGGTGGCGACACCGTGAGAGTTCAAGTCTCTCGGCTGGTAGATTTATACTCGTGGACCCCGAGCTTCGCCGGGGTCTTCTTTTTTCACGGTGTCGCAGCTTTGTACAAATGAGTTGCTACAACGCGCCCGCCAGTGAGCGGCAGGCCGTTTTACTGCCCATGGCTCCATCACGCAGCCGCTTCCGAGGCTCCCGAGGGTCGCCTCGGACATGATCGTTCAAGTCTCTCGAGCTACTTTGAGCTCCGGGACCAGTCGCGGTGAACCAGGAGTAGAAGCAGGCCCGACCGTCGCGAGCAAGGGCCTGGGCAAAGCCGAGGAGACCGAGACGACCGGAGCGTATCGCAGATACGTGAGGATCGGCGAATCGACGAGGCGAAGCCCAACCCCGGCGCAGTGGGTCGGGGGCGAAATGGTGGACGCAGCGGCCCCCAAACTCCGAAAGTCCGTTCCCTGGTGGGTTTCTTGATCGATACTTGATAGGACTGGTTCCGAATATCTTCCGCCAACGCCGCTGTTTTGCGTCCTGGCTCTGGGCCCGCTGCACTTCAGCCCCATTGTGATGCACCTGTTGCTGTTCGGTCACGTAATCGCCCCATGCGGCGAACAGGACGCCCTTGCGGTCTTCTCTGGCAGCCAACAGGCGAGCTTAAGCCCGGGAACGGCCTATCACAGACGATGTCTTCGACCGACCTGTCTGCGGGTTCCCCGTGGTTTTTGCTCTATACTGACGGCAGAGAGGACTCCCTTGAGAGTGACCATTCGCACCAAGATCGTACTTCTTGTCGTCGTCCCCCTCGTTCTGCTGGTTGCGGTCAGTTACCTGCCGCTTCAGCAGGACCTGAGCTTGTGGACCCAAAGCAGCACCGGATCGACGGACGCGGCGGCCTTGTCGCGGCTGTCTCGGCTCGTCCTCGAAATCCAGAAGACCCGGGGCGTCACGCTGACCGTGCAGCTCAGCACGGGGGATAACTCGGTGATTGCGGCCCAGCGGATCGCCCTCGACAAGCTCGTCAGCGAGTCGACCGACCCGTGGATCGAGGACCTCAAGTCCAAGCTCCTCGAGGTCCGCAACCTGGTGACCCGAAGCGACCGCACCCAGGCGTTTGCGATCTTCAACGCGTACACCGAGATCATCAACGCCTCGCTGGGCGAGTTTGCCCGCATCTCCCGCCTCCCCGGGCCCGCCGAATCCAAGGACGCTTTCTTCACGTGGTACCTTCTTGAGGTAGCCAAGGAGGACGCAGCCAGCTTCCGGGGTCTGGCCTCGGGCTACTTCGCGCGGGACACGGCACTCACTCCCCTCGAGGTTACGAACGCGATCGAGAAGTACGGCAACACCCAGGCGGTGATCGCTCTGGCCCGGAGCGGTTTGACGCAAGCCGAGCTCGCACCCTGGAAGAGCTACCTGGTTGATCCGGATGCCCAAGTGATCCGCGATCGGCTCTTCGGGATGACCGCCCGGGCCCCGGAGGGGAAATTCGGGGTCAAGGCAGACGAGTTCTTCGCGCTGGCCACCAAACCCGTGGCGGTCCTGCAGCAGATCATCCAGCGGGTGTCCAAGCGCAACCAAGGGACCGCCCATTCGCTGGCCGAAGTTGGAGCCCGGCAGTTCGGCGTGTTGCTCCTGGTTCTCGTAGGCGCCATCGTCGTGCTTGTTCTATTCGCCGGCGCCATCAGCGTGAGCATCCTGCGGCCGCTGAACCGGGTCCTTCGGACTGTCGGCAGCCTCGCCGAGGGTGGCGGCGACCTGACCATCCTCATCCCTGAAGGCCCCAAGGACGAGGTGGGAGACCTGGCGAGGCTGTTCAACACCTACTTGGTTCGGCTGCGGCAAATGGTCTCCGACCTCAAGGGCGACAGCGTCACGATGGGGTCGCTCAGCTCCGAATTGGCCGAATCGACGGCGCAAGCGGCCTCGGCTACGGCCCAGGTGTTCGCCGCGGGTGCGATGGTCGTCCAGAACAGCCAGGTCCAACAGGTGGCACATGACAAGGCGAAACACGTGGTCGATGATTTTGTGGCCCAGATCCAGAAGATCGACGAAACAACGGCGCTGATGCGGGCCCAAATGGAGAGCGCCGCTTCGGGGGTCGAACAGATTGCTGCCAGCCTGGAGTCGACGACGCGGCTGTCTGAGCAAACCAAACGCAGCTCCGAAAAGGCGGGCGATTCGAGCGAGGCGGGAGCGCAGTCTGTCGAAAACCTCGCCCGAACCGTCGATGAGGTGGCGAACCTCGCCGAGAGCATTGGAGACGTCAGCGAACTCATCCTCGAAATCTCGGGGCAGACGAACCTGCTGTCGATGAACGCCGCGATTGAAGCCGCCCACGCGGGAGACGCCGGCAAGGGCTTCGCCGTCGTCGCCGAAGAGATCCGACGCCTGGCCGAAACCAGTGCGCAGAGCGCCAAAACGATACAGGCGACGGTCAAGGAAGTGCAAACGGGGATTGGCAACACCCGGAACCTGACGGGCCTGATGGTAAGCGCCTTTGAGCAGCTCAAGGTTCAGATCGAAGGGCTCCAGCGCGTCGCCCGCGAGCTTGCGGCCTCCATGGTCGAACAGAGCGAGGCCAACCGTGCCGTCCTCGGGTCAGTGGTCGAGGTCAGCCGCCTCGCCGGTGAGACGTCGGCGTCGCTGGCCGCACAGTCGGTGCAGGGCTCGGAGGTCAGAAAGCTTCTCGACGAACTGGGGCACGCGTCGGAATTGAACCGGGAATCGAGCATGGAACAAGTTGTCGGCCTGCAGCAAATCGTCGAGGTCTCTCAAAGGCTCAGCGGCTTCGCTCAGTCGCTCGAAGGGACCTCCGATCGGCTCAAGCAGCAGTTTGACCTGTTCAAGACCGAGGTTGACTGAGACGGGGGAGGCCCGGGAGCCGCGCGACGGCATTTGATTGGCGCCGCCGGGCCGCATGAGCGAGAATCAAGGGGAGAGGTGTGTATGGTTTCCCTCCGCTTGAGACAATTCGCTTGGGGACTGTCGGCCGCGGTCGATCTGGTCGGGGTCACCGACCTGTTCCACGGAAGACGCGTCGCCTCCATTGCCCGGGACTTGGCCCGCCACCTTGCCCCGTGCCCGTGGAGCGAGGACGACATCCTTCTGGCCGGCATGCTGCACGACTGCGGAGTCTCGAACACCGAGGTGCACGAGCATCTGCTGGGCGAGATGGAATGGTCCCGGGCCAACGACCACTGCCAGCGCGGCGCCCAGCTCCTGTCAGGAACGGCTCGGTTCCGCCACCTGGCCGAGGCCGTCCGCCTTCACCACACACGCTGGGCCGACATGGGGGCCCCCGAAGCGCCAACCCCCGACCAATGGCTGGGGAACCTGCTGTTCCTGGCCGACAGAGTCGACGTTTTGGCCGCTACCAGTCCCGGCGAGATCCTGTACAGTTCGCAAAACCTTGTCGCCACGCTGGCGGCGCTTTCGCCCCGCCTGTTCAACCCGCAGTTCACCGACGCGTTGAAGCTGGCCAGCCGCGTGGAGGCGTTTTGGCTCATCCGTGAAGAGGGTGCCCTCGCGCGGTCCTTCGAACCGTGGATCAACGCGGAAGCCAGCCAGGAACTCCCCTGGGGCGAGGTCCGCAGCCTTTTTGAAATGTACGGGGAGTGCGTCGACGGAAAGAGCTCGTTGACGGCGGACCACTCGAGGGCCGTGAGCCGGCTCAGCGAAGAACTGGGACGCCGGTGCGGGCTTCCGAAGGAGAGCGTCCACAAGCTGGCGCTCGCGGGGCTGGTTCACGACATCGGCAAGCTCCGCGTCCCCGACAGGGTGCTGAACTACCCGGGGGCGCTGGTCAAGGAAGACTTCTCGATCATGAAGCACCACAGTTTCGACGCCCTCGACATCCTTTGCCATATCGAGGGTTTCGAGGAGGTGGCCGAGTGGGCCTCGCAGCACCATGAACGCCTCGACGGCTCGGGCTATCCCTTCCAGGTCCGGGGAGACAAGATCCCGCTGGAGTCGCGCATCCTCGCCGTCGCCGACGTCTTTCAGGCGCTGGTGCAGAAGCGGCCCTACAGGCCCGGCATGTCGCAACAGGAGGTCCTGGGCATCCTGCATCGGGAAGCCGAAGCCGGGCGTCTGGACTCGATGGTGGTCGGACTGCTTACCCAGGGCGTGGACCACTTCATGGCCCTGGGCGGTTGACCAAGGCCGACACCGTCAGGGCGGCGCGGTCGGTGGCGTCGAGAACGATGGTTCCCGCCTGGAGCAGTTCACGGAACCGCGCGGCCCGGGTGATGAGCCCGGCCCGTCCCCCCGTGGCCGCTTCCACCAGGGCGTCGTCCTGGTCGGCATCGACGAGAAAGGCGATGTCGTCGGCCAGAGCGTCGGCGTCGGCGACGCCGGCCCCGGCAAGGCGGGCGCCCAGGGCGCGGCGGCGCGGGCGTTCCCCGCCCGAGGAGACTCCCTGTTGCGGCTCTCGGGCCACGAGATTCTGAAACAAGGCGAAGTCCTCGGTGTCGAGGAGGCGAATAAATTCCAGGAGGCCGCGGGGCAAGGCGGTGGTTTCGTGCTGGATGAGAGTGGCGGCGGAACGAAGCGCCCCGAGGGGCGAATTGAGCTCGTGGGCGACGGTGGCGGCCAACTCGCCCAGGGCCGCCATCCGTTCCGACAGGACGAGGCGGGCCTGAGTCTGGTGGAGCTCGTCGAGGCTGTTGGACAACTCCCGCGAACGATCATTGACCTTCTTGAGCAGGAGTGCACCGTAGGCGGCCGCCGCAATCTGGTCGCGAAGAGACTCGTACAGCCCGCCGTTGGGGTTGTCGGCCAGGAAGACGATGTACCCGACGAGGCTTTCGTCGAAGTGCAGCGAGTGGACAAGGAAGTTCCGGTGGCCGTCCTGGGTTCGGACTTCGTCGGGGAGAAACTGTTCGGTCTTGAACCGGAAGCCCTCGTCGGGCAGATCGACGCGGCCTTCGGGCCGCAGGGCCAGGACCAGCCGCGACCACCCGGGAATGGTTCCGGGGAAGCGGTAGGGGCCCGGTTCCTCGTAAAGCGCCAGCCAGACCCCCGGAACCCCCAACTGCGGCAGCGACTCGGCAAGCCCATCCGTAAGGCGTTTCAGGCCAAACGAAGAGACCAACTGTATCCCCAGGCGCTGTTCCAGCAACGCCCGGTTCCGGTCTTGGGTCCGGCGGGAGGCTTCGGCGTGCTGGGCATGGTTGCCCACCAGAACCCGGGCCCGCGACACCCTGGAGTCGGCGGGCAGCCTGTCGGCCTCGCCCCGCTCCAGCAGCGTCAGCACGTTCTGCCACCGAAGGCTCGAGGCACCCGAGGGACTCCACTGGTTCAATAGAGCTTCCAACAGATTCAAAAACGGGTGGGCGTCGAGCGCAACGAAGGCTGTTACCAGGGCGTCAAACTGCGGCCAGGCTGCCGGCGGGGTTCCGGCGGCCGCCAAGAGGCGGTCGCTGAGTTGAACCGGGCTCGGCTCGGGGGCGTCAAAGAACGCAAGGTTGGCCGCACGGCAGCCGCAGGACTGCCCGACCAGCAGGGTCGTAGGAACCTCGATCAGCGGGGCCACGGGACGGCCGCGGATCCTGTCGACCAGCACCCTCACGGCTCTGTCGCCGAGGCCCTCCCAATCGGGGCGCACCGTGGTCAGGGGCGGCGAGAGGGTCTCGCTCTCGCTGAAGCCGTCAAACCCCGTCAGCGCGACGTCCTGGGGAACCCGCAGGCCCAGGGCGCCAAACGCCTCGAGGCACTGGATGGCGAGGTTGTCCGAGCCGCAGGTCAGCACCTGCATCCCCTGCCCCACGGCCTCGGAGAGGAAAGCCCTCAGCTCGTGGGGGAGGATGGTTCCCGTGTCCTTGAGCGCCGCGTCGTCCCAGAAAGGACGGTCAATCCTCGGGTCAACGGCCAAACCGTGGCGCGCGAGGCTGTCGAGGTAGGCGCGGTGCCGGGCGATGAAGCCCGCGTGGCTGGCCATCAGCCCCACGTAGCCGATCTTCGTGTAGCGGTGGTGCACGATCAGGTGGTCCATGAGGTCGCTGAACCCCTGGGCCCCCGCCAGGTCGATCCGGGGCGCCCCCGGGTAGGTCCCCTCAATCAGGACGAGGGGGATGGACCGCCGACCCAGGAACGCGGCGGCCTCGTCCTCGGTCAGATAATTGGCGTGGACGTGATTCCAGACGATCAGGCCGTCGAGGGGAGCCGCGGCGGCGATCTCGTACAAGACGTTGGCCAGGGACGAGTTCTCGTAGGGGTCGCGAAGGTGGCCGCCGTCGAAGGTGTAGAGTTCGGCTCCCAGTTCCTTGGCGGCCGCGCCCATCCCCAGCCAGGGCCGAAGGGACCAATCGTCCCTGACCTGATTGTTGAAGAACCCGAGCCGCAAGGGTCGATTCAGCGGTGACACTGCCATATTGTTGTCACCATCATAAGCCACCGATGGTAGAATGGGCCATGGACACACCCCTGGAAACCCTTCTGCAGCAGGAAGCCGAGCTGCAGTTCACGAAGTTTGACAGCGCCATGGCGTGGCGGCTGGGCAACTGGATCGTCGACAAGGCCAAGCGCGAGGGCCTGAAGATCGCGGTGGGCATCACGAGGGGCGGGCAGCGCCTCTTTCACTGGGCGGCCGACGGCACCTGCCCCGACAACGACGCGTGGATCGACCGCAAGACCAAGACGGTCTACAGGTTCGGCCACTCAAGCTTCTACATCGGCCGCAAGCTGGCAAGAGAGCAGATCTCCCTCGACGCCAAATACCACGTGGACGAGCGCGAGTATGCCGTGGACGGCGGCTCCTTCCCCATCTTCCTCAAGGGCCACGGCCTGGTTGGAACAGTCACCGTTTCGGGCCTCAAGCAGCACCTGGACCACGCGCTAGCCGTCGAGGCCGTCCGTCACGTGCTGCACAAGTAGTCAACCCGCCGGCCAGAGCGCCGCGACGTCAAGCCTGAACTCGGGAAGTACCGCCGAAACGAGGCTTCCCTTGCCCTCAAAGGTAACCTCGACCCCGAAGTGGCCGTCCGCGCCCAGAACGTACTGCTGAAGCCACCGGCCCTTGGGCTCGACCACCCAGTACTCTTTGACGCCCGAGCGTTGGTACAGGTCGAACTTCTCGCGCAGGTCCTTGCGGCTGGTGGCCGGTGAGAGGACCTCCACCACGAGGTCGGGGGCGCCCCAGACGCCGCGTTCGCGCACCTTATCAGGGTCGCAGACCACAGCCACATCGGGTTCCACAACGGTATCGACGTCGTCCTCGTCCTGCTCCCGCACGCGCGGGAAGAACACGTCGCACGGCGCTATGAACACCTGGCACGACTGGCCCCGGAGGTGGTCCTTGAGCTGGAAGAACAGCTCGCCCGCGACGTTCTGGTGGGTGGTGGTCGGGGCGGCCATGCTGTAGGCCACGCCGTCGATCAGCTCCCACCTTTCGTCATCGGGCCACTGGCGGCTGTCAGCATAGGTAAAGTGCTGTTCGGTCCGCCGTACGGGAAGTCCCACCCTGCTCATGCCTCCAATCTACCACCCCTGACGGGTTTGGACGAGGCCGTGCTTGCAGGGCGGCGCTGCAGGGCTCAGTTCCCCATCAGCGTATCGAGGTCGACCTCGGCCAGGCACGCGGGGACGCCGATGCCCCAGTTCTCAAGCACTTGGGGGTGCACCTCGCCGAAGACCCCGGCCTTGCGCCCGGCCACGAACACGTCGGCGCCTCGTCCTGGGATGAACCGGGGGTCGGTGCTGTCTTTGACCGTGTACTCGACGTCGAGGTAGTAGAACAGGCTGGCGATGCGGCTGTTGGCCTGGTTGAAGCCCTCGTCGGCCCCGGCGCTCAAAAAGCCCAGGCTGTTGCGGGTGACCGAGCCCTGGTTGTCGGTGGCGTCGAGGCGCACGATCTTGCCCACCTCGAAGATGTGGTGGGGGTACACGGCGTGGCCCGAAACCGACTCGGTCTCGAGGAGGTTGGGGGCGCTCGAGTTGCGGACGAACTCGTAGTTTTCGGTCATGGGGTTGAGGATCTGGAGCACGTCGTCGCCGGTGATGGTCATCTTGTCGATGAAGTCGCGCTTGCTGCCCAGGTAGTTGTAGATCATCTCCTGGAAGCCCATGCCGATCATGAGGTCGCGGACCTTGCGGCCGAACAGTTCCTCGCGGGTGAGCCGGCCGATGGTGGCGTCGCCGGGGGTCTCGGGTTCGAAGTTCTCGAGGCCGTGGCCGATCATGACGTCTTCGACGACGTCGACGGGGTGGAGGAAATCGTTGCGGTACGGCGGCGGGGTGACGGTGAGCACGCCGTTGGCGTAGCGGCTGGCCACGCCGGCCTTCTTCAGCGCGCTCTGCACCTGCTCGCCGCCCAGGTTCACGCCCAAGAGCTTGTTCACGTATTCGAGGTCGGTGGTCACGGGGGTCTGGAAGGCGAAGGGGAAGGTCACCTCGCGGCCGAAGGCGGTGTCGTAGGGGTACTCGACGGTGACGGGGAGGATCTGGAACCCGATGTCGGCCAGGTCGCACGCGACAATGCTCGCGGCCAGGGTGACGGCGGGGAGGTCGGTGCCCGTGATCTCGATGAACAGCTCGGTGTCGCCCACCTCGACGGCGCCCAGGTCGGCGCTGTTGATGACGGGGGGGAACGACAGGATGCGGCCGTCGGCCGACTGCTGGAGGGGGAACTTGGGGTGGGCCTCGGCGATATGGCCGTACTCCTGGCCCTTGGGGTGCTTCTTGACGATTTCGCGCAGGCTCAGCAGCTCGGTCATGCCCAGGGGGACGAACTTGGTGGTGTCGGGGTCGGCGGCCCAGTACTTCACGGGGAACTTGACCAGGTGGGTGCGGAACACGCCCATGGCGAAGGTGCGGCGCTTGCGGCCGAAGTTGTGGCAGAGCTTCTCCTGGGTCTGGATGAGGTCGTCGAGGGCGGTGGCGTCGACCTTGCCCTTGACGGCGAAGGCCGAACAGAAGGGCCTGATGTCCTTGATGCCGACGTCGACCTGGAGCCGGCGGCCGCCGTCGTCCTGGCGCTTTTGGGGGGTGGAGAAGAACGGGTATTGGGGTTCCCAGCCCTTGTAGTAGACTCGAAGGCCGCGGGCGGCGCCGGCGGTGCTCCACAGGTCGGGGCGGTTGGTGTCGTTGAACTCGAGCTTGAGGGTGCCGCCCTCGACGCCGTCGACTTCGCTCTTGAGCACGGGGAGGAGGTCGACGAGGGCCTCGACTGTGTACTTCTGGTCCGCCAGACGGAAGAAGGCTTCTTGGTTGACTTCGATTTTCGGCATGATTACTTCCTCTTCCGGAGGCGGAGGGTCTCGAGGTTGTTGGTGAACAGCTCACGCAGGTCGGACAGACCTAGGCTCATGAGCGCCATGCGGTCGATGCCCAGGCCCCAGGCCAGGACGGGCACGTCGATGCCCAGGCTCTTGGTGACCTCGGGGCGGAAGATGCCCGAGCCTCCCAGTTCGAACCAACCCAGCACAGGGTGCTTGATGTGCACTTCGATGGACGGCTCGGTGAACGGGAAGTACCCGGGCACGTACTTGACCTCGGTGGCCCCGGCGACCTCGACGGCGAACATCTTGAGCAGCCCCAGCAAGGTGCGCAGGTTCACGTCGTTGCCCAGGACGATGCCCTCGGTCTGGTAGAAGTCGGCGCCGTGGGTGGCGTCGACCTGGTCGTAGCGGAAGCACCTGACCACGCCGAAGTACTTGCCCGGCACCTTGGCCTTGGGGAGCTGCTTGGCCGAGAGCACCGTACCCTGGCTTCGCAGGACGAGGCGCCGGGTGAAGTCGCGGTCGAAGTTGTACTGCCAGCCGCGGCTGCCCGTGTCGCCGCCGTTTGTATGGGCGGCGGCCACGCGGTCGAGCCAGGGCTGCTCGATGGCCTTGGCGTGCGACGGGTTCTTGGCGTAGTACACGTCGTGGATGTCCCGGGCGGCGTGGAACTGGGGCATGAACAGGGCGTCGCCGTTCCAGAACTCGGTCTCGACCAGGGGGCCGTCGAACTCCTCGAAGCCGAGGCTCACCAGCTTGTCCTTCACCGAGAGGATGAACTCCTGGTAGGGGTTGCGGCGGCCGATGATGAGCCGCGCGGCGGGGGCCTGGACGTTGTAGGCGCGGAAGACGCGGCCCTTCCAGGTGCCGTTGGCCAGGTGGACGGGGGTGAGGGCGTTGAGCTCCTCGCCGGTGACGCCCTTTTCGCGCAGAAGCCCGGCGGCCTTAGTGGCGTCGGCGTTGAGCTCAAAGGTGACGGTCTCGCGGTCGGACACCTTGAAGGGACTGGCGGCGGCGCCGCGCTTCTTAGCCACCGCGGCCAGGACGGCCTTCTCGTCGTCCTTGAGGGCCCCCTCGGCCAGGGCGTCGGCGGCGGCCCGGGCCAGCAGGCTCCGCAGGGTCTTCATCCGAGGCGAAGGGTCGGCGCTCTTGAGGACGATGCGCTTGGTCTCGTCCATGGCCAGCAGGCCTTCCTTGGAGAGCTGGCCGTAGGCCGAGCCCATGTCTTTCTGCTCGATGCCCAGCAGAGACGCGGCCTCGCTCATGGCGATGGGGCCGTTGGACAGAGCCTTCAGGAGGTTCTCTTCGGGGGTTCCCTTTTCGAGCTGCTCTCGTCCCAGGTCGGTGATTTCGTACACGGTCTGGCTGGAGCGGCCGGTCTCGGCGGCCAGGTTCTTGGCTACCAGCCAGCTAAAGGCCTGGTTCGACTGGCCCACCTTGAAGTCGAGCTTCGCGCCGAGCAGGTCCGCCGTGAGGGCGGCCCCGGGGCCAAACGTCAGCAGAACCTTCACCTCGAGGGGGTGGAGGCTCTTCACCAGGGAATCCCAATCCATAAAAAGCTCCGGAAAACAGAATCTTGCCAAGGGTCCTGGGCGGGCCGAGGCTTAGCCTTGGAAGGACTCCACTATACCGATCTGGGCGGACGTGGAAAAGCGGGGGGTACCCCATTATACTGTGGCCATGCCGTCATCCACCGATCCCCAAAAGTCCAAGCCGTCGCGCGTTGCGCGGGTGATCAAGAGCGTGTTTTCGTTCGTGGGAACGATCGTTGTGTTCCTGCTGGGCCGGGTGCGCTACCAGTGGCCTGGTGGGTCACTCCGGGCATTCCCAAGCTCGCGCGGCTGATCGGCCGGGGGCTGCGCCGGTGGACGAACGTGGTGAAGGGCCCGTGGTGGACGAGGGTGCTCAAGGTGGTCTCGCTGGCGGCGGTGCTCGCAGCCCTAGGGTTCGGCGCCTTCGATCTGTTTCAAGACCGCAGCGACTGGGTGCAGGTATCAGTGGAGGCCCCCGCGCCCACGCCCCTGCAGAAGGACGCCACCTACTCGGTGCTGAGGGTCAAGTTCTCGTCCTCGGCGGCCCGGGTCGACCTGGCCGACAAGACGGTGGGCGAGGGCATCTCGCTGACCCCGGCGGTGAAGGGCATCTGGAAGTGGCAGGGAGACGACGAGCTGATCTTCTCGCCGTCGGAAGACTGGTCGTGCGACACGGCCTATCACGTGACCCTCGCGCCCTCGCTGTTCAGCGATGGTCTGAAACTGACGTCGTCGGCTTTGGACTTCCAGACGGCGCCGTTCCAGGCTGCCTTCGACGAGGTGCGCTTCGAGGTCGACCCCACCAACCAGGCCGACAGGCGGGTGCGCGCCACCGTGGTCTTCAACTACCCCGTCGATGTCCAGTCGCTCAAGGGTCGGCTCGAGTTCCGGGTGGACGGCGGCGAACCCCTGGGCAACCTCAAGGCCGTGGGCCTGGACGTGACCTTCGACGAGTTTCAGGGCAAGGCCTTCCTCAAGAGCGACAGGCTCCCCGTGCCCAAGGGCCCGGTGTCGGTGACCCTGATCGCCCGGGGGGACATCAGGTCCCGGGGAGGTGCCAAGACGCTGGGCTCCGACCTGACGGCGTCGGTGCAGGTGCCCGGCCTGTACGACATGGTCCGCTACCAGGGCCTCGAGGCGGCGGTGGTCCGAAACGACAACTACGAGTACGAACAGACCCTCACTCTCGGCCTGAGCGGCGACGCCTTCCCTGACAAGATCGCGGCGGCGATGTCGCTGTGGCTGCTCCCCGCGGACCGAACCGGGGTGCCCGGGGCCCAGGACGAGAAAAACCACGCCTGGGCGCCCGAAGAAGTGGACAAGCGCCTGCTGGCGCGGTCGCAGAAGCTTGACTTCGAGCCGCTCCCGGTGGCCAACAACACGGCCCAGGCGTTCTCGTTCAAGTACAAGGCCCCGGCCGGCCGCATGGTCTACGCGGAGTTCGCCGGGCGGGTCGAAGCCTTCGGGGGCTACGTCATCAAGGACCCGCTGCGCACCGTGGTGCAGGTCCCCGAAATTCCGAAGTCGCTCGAGATCATGCACAGCGGATCCATCCTCAGCCTCAACGGCGACAAGACCATCTCGGTCGTCTCCAACGACGTCAGGACGGTGCGCTTCCGGGCCAGCCGTCTGTTCCCCGACCAGGTGAACCACCTCATCACCCAGACGTCGGGACCCTTCAGCCAGCCTACCTTCCGCGACGTGGACCTGTTCTCGGAGCTCGACATGAGCAGCGTGTACTCCGAGGTGCGCGACCTGCCCGAGGCGGCCCCCGGCGCGGTGCAGTACCAGTCGTTCAATTTCTCTAGCTACCTGACCCGGGCCGCCAACCCCCAGGAAAAGTATGGGCTGTTCCTGTTCAACGTGTCGGAGTACGACAAGGACAAGAAGGCCGAGGTGGGAGTGAACTCCCAGCGGTTCATCCTCATCACCGACCTGGGCCTGCTGGCCAAGCGCAACGCCGACGGCAGCTACGAGGTTTACGTGCAAGACATCCGAACGGGCAAGCCGCGCGCGGGAGCCACCGTCGAGGTGCTGGGCCGCAACGGCGTGAGCGTGTTCACCCAGGACACCGACGCCAAGGGTCACGTCCACGCCGCAGGCCTGGACGCCTTCACCCAGGAGAGGCAGCCCGTGGTGTTCACCGCGCGCAGCGGGGGCGACCTGAGCTTCCTCCCCCTGAACCGCGAGGACCGGTTCTTGACGTACAGCCGCTTCGACGTGGGCGGCGAGCGCGGCGCCACCGACCCCGAGAAGGTCACAGCCTTCGTGTTCTCGGACCGGGGCCTGTACAGGCCCGGCGACAAGATCCACGTGGCGGCCATCGTGAAGGCCGGCGACTGGGCCCGGGCGCTGGGCGGCCTCCCCCTCGAGCTCAAGATCTACGACCCCCGGGGCGTCGAGGTGCAAAAGAGCCTGGTGAAGCTGCCGCCGTCGGGCTTCCTCGAGGCCGACTACAAGACCTTTGACACGTCGACTACGGGCATCTGGCGCTTCGAGCTGGCGCTGGTCAAGGACGACAGGTCGCGGGAGTTCTTGGGCAACACGTCGGTCCGCGTCGAGGAGTTCGTCCCCGACAGGCTGACCATTACCTCGAAGCTGGGCGACGCGGGCGAGCGCGCGTGGGTGCCCTTCTCGTCGCTGCAAGCCGACGTGCACCTGGCGAACCTTTACGGCCTGCCCGCCGCGGGGAACGCCGTCAAGGCCTCGTTCCGCCTCGTCCCCCAGGCGCTTTCCTTCCCCCTGTACCCCGACTACCGCTTCGACGACGCGTTCACCACCGACAAGTTCCACGACGAGACCCTGCCCGCGGGGACCACCGACCCCAACGGTGACGCCCACTTCGGCCTCGACCTGACCAAGTTTGAGCCCGCGACCTTCCAGGTCATCTTCAGCGTCGAGGGCCAGGAGAAGCAGGGCGGCCGGGGCGTGGCCAGCGAGAGCACTCTGGTCGTGTCGCCGCTGGAATGGATTCTGGGCTGGAAGGCCGACGGGCGGCTGGACTACATCCCCAAGGGCATGGCGCGGTCGCTCCAGCTGCTTGCCATCAACCCGATGCAGAAGCCCGTGGCGGTGCCGGGGCTCAAATACGCGGTCGACGAGGTGCGCTTCCTCTCGGTGCTGACCAAGAAGGAAGACGGCAGCTACCAGTACCAGTCGGTCCGCAAGAAGTACAGGGTGAGCTCGGGCACCCTCGACGTGCCCGCCGCCGGCCGGGCGTGGCCGCTGGACAGCTCGTCCCCGGGGGACTTTGAGTTCTCGGTGCTCGACGGCTCGGACCGCGTGGTCGCCAAGGCGGCGTACTCCATCATCGGCAAGGGCAACCTGTCGCGCTCGCTCGACCGCGACGCCGAGCTGCAGATCAAACTCAACAAGAGCGACTTCAACCCCGGCGAGGACGTGGAGCTGCAGATCAAGGCGCCGTACGCGGGGTCGGGCCTGATCACCATCGAGCGCGAGAAGGTGTACGCCACCCAGTGGTTCACCACCGACAGCAACGCCAGCATCCAGCACATCACCGTCCCCGCAGGCCTCGAAGGCAGCGCCTACGTGAACGTGTCGTTCATCCGTGCCATCGACTCGCCCGAGATTTACATGAGCCCCCTGAGCTACGGGGTGGCGCCGTTCAGGGTGAGCATCGCCAAGCGCGCCCTCGAGCTCAAGCTCACGGTGCCCGAGGACTCCAAACCGGGCAAGCCCTTCGTCATCCGCTACAAGGCCGACAGACCGTCGAAGGTGGTGATCTACGCCGTCGACGAGGGCATCCTCCAGGTGGCGCGCTACCAGACGCCGAAGCCCCTTGAGTTCTTCTTCAAGAAGCGCGCCCTCGAGGTGTCGACAAGCCAGATCCTTGACCAGATCCTTCCCGAGTTCTCGATAGTCCGCAATCTGCTGGCCATGGGCGGCGACGCCGAGGCCCTGCGCTCGCGGCAGAACCCGTTCAAGCGCAAGTCTCACGAGCCCGTGGCCTTCTGGTCGGGCATTGTCGACGCCGGCCCCGAGGAGAGGTCGGTGAGCTACACCGTTCCTTCGTACTTCAACGGCACGGTGCGCGTCATGGCCGTGGCCGTCTCGGACGACGCGGTGGGCGTGGCCGAAAAGAAGGCGCTGGTGCGCAACGACTTCTTGATCACGCCGTCGCTGCCGGCCTTCGTGGCCCCCGGCGACGAGTTCCTGATGGGGGTAACCGTGGCCAACAACGCGCCGGTGGGGACCAAGGGTCCGCCGGTGCTCCGGGTGTCGGGCCAGAACGGCCTGACAGTTGTCGGCGAGGCGCAGAAGACGTTGACGGTGGAGCGCAACGCCGAGACCACTGTGTGGTTCAGGCTCAAGGCGGGGCCGGCGCCCGGAAGCGCCCAGGTGGCGTTCAGCGTGAGCGCGGGGGGCCTGGCCTCTGACCTTGTCGAGGAGCTTTCGATCAGGCCGGCGGTGGTCTGGGCCGAGAAACTCACGTCGGGAATTTTGAGGAATGGCGGGACCAAGGTGGACCTGCCCCGGCGGCTGCTTCCCCAGCTGCGAAAGCTGACGTTGTCGCTTTCGTACAGGCCGGCGGCGCTCAACACGGGCCTGCTGGGCTACCTCTCCGACTATCCCTACGGGTGCACCGAACAGATCCTGAGCAAGGCGTTCCCCGCGCTGGTGCTGCTGTCCGACCCGACGTCCACGGTGGACAGGACCAAGACCGAGCAGTCGGTGGCCGAGGCCATCAAGGTGCTGGGCTCGCGGCAGAACGACGATGGGGGCATTGGCCTGTGGGCCGCCAGCACCGACGCCGATGACTTCATCACGGTGTACGCCGTGCACTTCCTCACCGAGGCGGCGGCCCGGGGCTACAAGGCGGGGGATTCGATCCGGCAGGCGGCCCTCGACTACCTGACCAACCACATCGGCGACGCGTCGGTGATCGAGCGGGACCCCGAGGCTGCGGCTTACGCGGCGTGGGTGCTGGCGCTCAACGGGCAGATTTCGACGAGCCTTGTGCTCGACGTGCGCCGGACCCTTGAGAAGCAGGGAGGCGATTGGAAAAAGGACCCCGCCGTGCTCTACCTGGCCGGGGCGTCTTCGCTGCTGAAGCAGCAAGACGAGGCCGACCGGCTGCTGGGCGACTACGGCGACGGCAAGGCCGTGGGCGACGACGCCGGCTCCTACGACTCCGACCTGTACAGGATGGGCCTGCGGCTTTACATAAACGCGCGCTACCGTTCGGGCAACCCCCTGCCCGACGACAACCCCGTGCTCGAGGCCATGGTGGGCCTCATCGGGCAGGACCGCTTCTCCACGTGGTCGTCGTCGTGGGCGGTGCTGGCCTTCCAGGCCTACGGCGAACGCGCCCCTCAGGTGACCCCGGGGCAGGTGCAGGCCTATGGCAAGACCGCCGACGGCACCGAGCGGGCCCTGGCCGTGGGGACGGGGCCGGTGGTGACCGTGGCCTACGACCCCGACGTGGTGTCGATCCGGCTGAACAACAACGCGGGCGTGCCCCTGTACTGGCAAGCCGTCCAGAGCGGCTTCGACGCCGCGCCGCCCACCAAGGCCGTGACGGAGGGGCTCGAAGTGTTCCGCGAGTACGTGGACGCCGACGGCAAGGTGGTCACCACGGCCCAGCGGGGACAGACGCTGACGGCGGTGGTCAAGGTCCGTTCCACCGGCAAGACCGCGGTGGACGACGTGGCCGTGGTCGACCTTCTCCCCGGCGGGTTTGAGCTGGCGCTGGACCAGCAGGCCAACCAGTCGTTCGACCAGACGGCCACGGGCAACATGGTGCGCGACTACGGCGAGGCCCGGGAGGATCGGGTGATCGTCTTCGGTCAGGCGGGGACGAAGCTCACGGAGTTCCGCTACCCGGTGAAGGCCGTGACGGCGGGCACGTTTGTGCTGCCCGTCGTGGAAGCCGAGGCCATGTACGACCGCACCGTGAGGGCGAGGACGGCGGCGGGCAGCTTCACCGTTACCGAATGACGCTCCCCTCGTCCCTGGGCCGCGCGGCCCGCCGAAACGCATCGGCGCTGGTCTGTGCGTCGGTGCTGGGAGCGCTGGCTTGGGGTGTGCTGAGGCTGGCGGCGGGCTGGAGCATCCACGGGGCGTTTCCCGAGTCGACGCTGGTGAGCGACCGCAACGGCGCGCCGCTGCGGCTCACGGTGGCCGCCGACGGCCAGTACAGGCTGTGGACGGCACTGAACGAGTTTCCGCCCGAGGTAATCGAGGCCGTGCAGCTCAAGGAGGACCGCTCGTTCTGGTTGAACCCCGGGGTCGACGCACCAGCGTTGGCCCGGGCGGCGTGGCACACCCTCGTCGTCCATGATTACAGAATGGGCGCTTCGACGCTGACGATGCAGACGGCGCGCCTGGCCTGGAACCTGCAGACTGTGGAGCTCCCCGGCAAGCTTGTGCAGATCTTCGGGGCGCTGGCGCTCACGGCCCTGGTCTCGAAGGCCGACATCCTTGAGGCGTACCTGAACCTGGCCCCGTGCGGGGGCAACGTCCAGGGCCTGGGCACGGCCAGCCGCGTGTGGTTCGGCAAGGCGCCCTCAAGGCTCAACGTGGCCGAGGCCCTAGCCCTCGCTGTGCTTCCCCAGGACCCGGCGCACCGCAACCCCTCCGACCCGGCGTCGCTGCCCGCCATCGAGGCGGCCCGGCAGCGGCTCGCCGCCGACTGGCTGAGGGCGCACGCCGGGGGGAGCACGCTGGCCGCCCAGCTGGCCATGCCGCTGGCGTTCCGGCGGAACCTGCCCTTCTTGGCGCCGCACCTGGTGGCGCGCGTCATCGCCGAGCACCCGGACAAGCACAGGCTGCAGTCCACGATCGACCTCAAGCTTCAGCGCTTGGTCGAGGGCGCCATCCAGCGCTTCACCCGACGGAACGCCAGCCTGGGCGTGAACAACGCGGCGGCTCTCCTGGTCCGGGCCGACACCATGGAGGTGCTGGCGTCGGTGGGGTCGGCCGACTTCCATAACGCAGCGATTCAGGGCCAGGTCGACGGGACCAGGGCCCTGCGGTCCCCCGGATCCACCCTCAAGCCCTTCTTGTATGGTCTGGCGCTCCAGCAGGGCCTCATTCACCCGCTCAGCATCCTCAAGGACGCCCGGGTCCATTTCGGCGGGTACAACCCCGACAACTTCGACAACGACTTCGAGGGCCCCATCCGCGCCGTCGACGCCCTGGTCGAGAGCCGCAACGTGCCGGCGGTCATCCTCACAGGACAGGTCAAGCACCCCGACCTGTATGAGTTCCTGCAGAAGGCCGGACTGGGGCTGCCTTACCCCGAGGAGCACTACGGGCTGTCGATCATTCTGGGGGGAGCCGAGGTGACCATGACTGACCTGGTGCGTCTGTACGGGTCGCTGGCCGGGCCGGGAAACCAGGCGGGGACCACGCGGCCCTTGCGGGACCTGCTCGACGACCCGCTCACGCCGACCTCGAGGCTGCTCACCGCCGAATCGGCGTGGCTGGTGCGCAAGATGCTCGAGACCAAGCCGCGCCCCGACGCCGACGAAGGTTGGAACGCCAGCCCCGTGCTGGCCGACAGCGCCGCCGAAATGGCGCGCCACACCCCGTCCGCCCAGGCCTGGCAGTCGCGGGCGGGCGCGGTGGCCTACAAGACAGGCACGTCGATCGCGTTCCGGGACGCGTGGTCGGTGGGCATCGCCGACGGCTATATCCTTGCCGTCTGGGTGGGCGACTTTGCCGGTGCCAGCAACCCTGAGTACATGGGCCTCAAGACGGCGGCGCCGCTGATGTTTGAGATCATCGACGCCTGGCGGGCCGCCGGGGCGGCCCCGGGCTCCGACCGCGACGACCCTCCCCCGGGCATCGTGTTCGTCCCCGTCTGCGCGGTGTCCGGCGGCATCGCCACCGACGCCTGCCCCGACGTGGTGCTGGCGCCCTTCATCGCCGGGGTGTCGCCCATCGCCCCGTGTTCGGTGCACAGGTACTTCCCCATTGACCAGACTACGGGCCTGCGCCGGGGGCGCGACATCCCCGGAGTCACCAAGCCCGTGCGCTACGAGGTGTGGCCCTCGGACATCCTCGAGCTCTTCGCCCAGGCGGGTCTGGCGCGCACCGTGCCCCCGCCCCTCGACCCCGGCGACGGCGCCGACCTGGGACCGCCGGCCAGCTGGGTGCCCCAGATCCTTTCGCCCGTGAAGGGGTTGACCTACCGTTCCGACGCCGCCGACGACCGCGTGCCCCTTGCCGCCGCCGTGGGCTCCGACGTGAGGGAGCTGTGGTGGTTCGTCGATGATAAGGTGGTGGGCAGGGCGGCCCGGGGGGAGACCGTGTTGTGGAAGCCCGTCCCCGGCCACCACTCGGTGAGGGTGGTCGACGACGCGGGCAGGCGCGCCGAGGTGGGGTTCGACGTCACGCCCTGAACTGCAGTACAC